>Ga0049083_10000232_pt1 | contig 18506 bp, 12 predicted proteins | sample GreLakmeMI27MSRF_FD_66719 | JGI IMG/M metagenome (GOLD analysis project Ga0049083, IMG submission 66719) | Freshwater lentic microbial communities from great Laurentian Lakes, MI, USA - Great Lakes metaG MI27MSRF | ecosystem: Environmental > Aquatic > Freshwater > Lake | place: Great Lakes...
GTGTGCGTGTGCGCGTGTTGCTGCTGTTCAGCCGGAGTAGAGGTGCGTGTGCGCGTGCGTGTGCGAGTTGTATACAGGAGAGGCGATGGTGGGAGGCAAACTGGCACAGATGTGATGATGTTCGGCCAGCCGTACCCGCTACGCTGCTGAACTGGCACAGATGTACATCACCTCGTCTCCTGCGACGACGCCGCGACTGCCCTCCGAATCGCGTTCGGCATCGAGTTCTGTCAAGCGGCACGCTCGTCAGCTGTAGGCTCGGTGCTGCAGCGCTGCCGCGAACAGCGCGCTACGCGCCATTATCACAGGCAGGTCAACAAGCGCGTCCAAGTTGTCGCCTGTGCCGCGCACAAAGAGCACTTGCTTGTTGTCGCGTTCGCGTAGCTCCACGTCCGCCGTGATTGTGGCAACAGGCCTGAGACCCGCGTTGCCGCTGCGCTCACATAGCGCCAGCTGCCAGGCACAGTCGGTCAACTGGAGCAGATGGTTGGCAGAAGGGTGCGTGCCTTGAAGCCCGTCGGCGTCCTGTCTACGCGCTGCGACAGCACAAACGGCAGGTGTGTGCCGCTCGTCGTCAGCGTTGTGGCCCACTGGAAGAGCGCGCTGTTGAAGGCGTCCACGTTGCAGCGCGCAGGCAGTTCCGCCGTGCCAAGCTGCACAGCCGACGAGGCTGCGAGCACGCGTTGACGCACAGCAGTGCAGCGCACGTGCGCCTGTCGCTGCGTAGCGCCGCAGCGCCGCGGTGCCACAGAGGATGCGCTTGCAGAGACGCACGACATGGCGACGGGAGCGGCGCGAATTAAGTTTTGGCGGTCTTTCGTTCGACCGTCGCTCGTCGACGTGGTGGTGGTGCGAAGATGCGAGGTGTTTAAGTGCACTCAACGCCCCTTGCCTGCCGCCGCATTGCGTCCGGCAGCAGCGGTCTGCTTCATGTCTGCTCTTGCCCGCTCAGGCCGCGTCTCAAGCGAGCCATGGGTGACCCCCTGCTTGGCGCCGTTTGCATCTCCCCGCGTCTCAAGCCAGGCCAGCACCGCCTTTGGCGCGTCGCGGCCCTCAGCCAGTCGTCGATACGCCTCCAGCAGCGGCGCCACCTCGTGCGGTGGGTCGTCGAGCAGCTCCACACGCAGGCCTCCGACGCAAGCGGCCGCGAGGGTGGCCACGTCAGCAGCGCCGCTCTGGGCGGCCGCGTTGAAGACGGTGTTGCGGCACCCCGCGTCGGCCAGCACGCGGTGGTCCTGGCCCTGCGGGTCGCGCAGGTGCAGCGCGTGGGTTTCGCAGGGGTGGCCGCAGTCACGGAAGGAGCGCCCCTCGGACAGCTGTCGGGCGAAGACGCAGTGCTCCGTGTGGAACACGGGCAGGTGCTGGTGCACCACAACCTCCAGCTGGTTGGCGGCCGAGGGGCCCACGCTGCGAGCCAGCGCCGCCAGCTGCTGGGCGTTGAGGTCGTGGGCGGGCGTCAGGCGGGCCAGACCGGCCGTCAGGAAGTGCGCGGCGGTGAGCGTGTTTGCAGCGTTCAGGCTGAAGTCGCCGTACAGCGCCGGCACGCGCACCGTGCCGCCAGACGTGCTGCCGGGGAGCGTAACAGCCGCGCCGGCACCGCCCAGGGCGGACAGGCTCTGCAGCATGCCGATGGAGCGCACCAGCAGCGCGTCCGCACGCAGGCGCAGGTAAAACGTGCTCAGCCGCTCCTCGTCGGGCTTGAGCACGCGAGGCGTGGCCACCACAGCGCGCCGCCCGGAAGCCTGCACCCGCTGCACCGCGGCTGCGTGGCAGAAGACGCGGGCAAAAGGGTGTCAGCGAAGGTGGAACGAAACACAGCAAGTGCATGCATGCCCATGCATGCGGGGGGGTACGCACCCGCCAGTCCGTGCACTTCCAGAAAGTCCAGGCATACCTCGGTGAGCCAGGGAACCAGGAGCGCCGCATCCACCTGGCCAGCCGTGCGGCACAGCACCCGGATGGCGGGCGGCTGTGCGTGCGGTTGCGCTGTGAAGGCGGGTGGCGCCAGAGCCGCGCGCGCCTCGGCCAGCATGGTGGGCAGAGCCAGCTGGGCGCGCTGCATGCCCGCGTCGCGGCCGTGGCGCGCCAGCATATGCGTCAGCGATGCGGCTGCGCGGCGGCGGGCGGACTTGACGTCTCCGGCTGGGAGGAAGAGCGGGGCGGAGTGTAGGTCCAGTGCCGACAGGTCCAGCTGGTCAGAGGAGAGAGCAAAGCCGTCGCCACGCAGCGTGCCCACCTCTCGGCGCACGCAGTCCGCCGTCAGGCTGCGCGCGGTGGCGAGCGCCAGCGGCGTGGCGGTGTCGGCGAAGCAGCTCTCGCCGCCGACAACGGCCGTGAGGGTCAACCGCAGCGGGCTGCCCAGCGCGCCGCTGGCGGCACAGGTCACGGGCCGGCGAGGCGCCGGCTGCGCGGCGCAGGCGCGCAGGCGGCTCTCCAGCACCGGGTCCGCGGTTCGCCACACAAGCATTCCTGGGCTGATGCGGCGCGCGTCCACCGCCTTTGGGCCAAAGGTGAGCTCCACCTCGCCGTGCCACGCCTCGGCGCCGTGGGCGCCCAGTGGGGCGCCCGTGGACGCGTCCCACAGGTCGAACACGCTGCCGCCCTGCTCCTCCGCCTCTGGCGAGCCGGCGTCGAACACCACGCCCACGCCGCGACGCGCCGCGCAGCCGCCGGCGAGGCGCAGGCGCACCCCGCCGCGGGGAGTGACGGCCATCACCGTGCCCAGCAGCACCCCCCGGTGGCGGGGCGCCCGGCCGCGCACCAGGCCCTGGTGGTCAACCCCCAAAAGAAACCCCGGCGTCAGCCCGGTGTGCTGCGCGTCCTGGCCGCGCGCAAACACCTGCGCCAGGTCCCTGCGGTGCGCCTCTACGTCGTACGACGCGCTGCTGCCGTGCCAGGCGGCATCCACGGCTGCGCGGTATGCGCGCACGGTTGCCGCCACGTACTCGACGCCCTTCAGGCGGCCCTCGATCTTGAGGCAGGCCACTCCCGCATGCATCAGCGCGGGCACATGGTCCAGGCCGCACAGGTCCTGCGGCGAAAGGAGGTATTTGACGTCCCCGAGCGCCTGCAGAACTCCGTCTACGAGTAGCCCGTAGGGTATGCGGCACGCCTGGGCGCACTGGCCGCGGTTGGCGCTGCGTCCGCCCCACGCCTCAGAGGAGAGGCACTGGCCGGAGTAGGAGACGCACAGTGCGCCGTGAACGAAAGCTTCCAGCTCTGTGCCTGCGGCTCCGCCGGCCAGCGAGGAGAGCTCCTTGACGGACAGCTCGCGCGCGGCGACCACGCGTGTGACGCCCAGACTTGCCGCAAAACGAGCACCCTCCGCGCTCGTCACCGTCAGCTGAGTGCTCGCGTGCACCGGCAGGCCAGGCGCCACGCGGCGGAGCAGACGCACGACGCCCACGTCCTGTACAATCACCGCGTCTACGCCGGCGGAGGCCATGGCGCGCACGCGGGCTTCCACGTCCGCCAGCTCAGAGTCGTAAAGCAGGATGTTCAGGGCCACGAAGCCCTTCACGCCGGCGGCGTGGAGCTCCGCCATCACGGCCGGCAGCTCTTCAGGGGCGAAGTTGGCCGCGCGTGCGCGAGCGTTGAGCCCGTCGATGCCAAAGTAAACTGCGTCAGCTCCGCAGGCGACGGCAGCGCGCAGCTGCGGCCAGCCGCCGGCCGGCGCGAGCACCTCCGGCTTTTTGAGGCGCCCGCGGGGAGGTTGCGACGGGGCGACGGCTGTCTCGGCTGCACTGCTGCTTGCAGGCGGCTGCTGCGGCTGCCCGGAGCCTCCCGCGTCAGAGTATAGCGCCGGGTTCTTGCGGAGCTCCGTCGCAGTCTCGCTGGCCGTGGAGCAGCGGGGAATGCTGGGAGGTGCGCGTCGGCTGCGGATGCTGCGCGCCTCGCATTCGCGCGGTCTGCACAGGTGCGCCAGGGCCAGCGCAAACGGCATGGCCTGCTGAGCAGAAGGCCAGCAGCAGGCCGAGCAACGGACAGACGAGGGGCGAGGCAGGCTAGGGACACAGCGGACAGCGCAGGGCCGCAGGCGGGGCCACCTGATGAAGCGATCCGCGATGGAGTATCGAGACGATTCGACGAGCGCAAGGCTGCTCTCAACCGCTCTAGAGACTTTCGTCGTCGTGCCAAAAGCGCGTTTGGTGACACAAGTCAAGGGAGCACGTCGTCTCGCCCGTGCGGTGGGCGAGACCACAGCGGCTGTCCAGCCAGCGCAGGGACTCCAAAGATGCAGAATCCAACTACAACGAAGCAGGTGAGCCCGGTTGCAACGCGGTGTGCTCTGTGAGCTCACAGGGAGAGTTAGGACAACGATGAAAGCAGGGTAGTTGCGGCGAGAGCAGGCAGCACATGGAAAACCAAGGAGGTGACGCACCTGTTCTGCAGGGGGGGCGTGGGCGGGTCCCAGGCGTGAGAGTGGCAAACTTCGCAGAGTCCGGAGCCTGTTTGGCCACGCGTGAGAGAGACGTGCGGGAACTGCGGTAACGAGCGCACTCACCACCCCGAGATAGGAACCACCTCCTCGCGCACGCCTCGTGCACGAAGCGCAAGCCGTCGCTCTTGCAGGCGCAGCGCAGTGCCACCAGCGGGCGCGCTCCTTGTGTGCCCTCTGCATTGCTTTCGTCCCTGCACACTGTGCGTCAACGCAGCTGGCCACGACAAGGCCGCCCGGAATGCTTACCCGAAGCAGATGCGGCAACACTTGACGTCATCTCTTCTGTTTCGCGTAGCTCCGAGCTCCACGACGACGCTCTCTGAAGCAGCCGCGTGACTGGCAACGAGCCCCATCGATGGCGCACAGCACCGTCAAATGCAGTGCAGCGCAGCATGCGTACTGCTCATCTCGACTTGAGCCAAGCAGGCATTGGTTAGGCGGAGGTGGGCCTTGTAGGCTCTTCCTGCCTGTCGAACACGTGTCGAACACGCCGCCACTCACACGCCCTCCGCCAGCGCATATCGGACACGTGCGAACATGAGGAGCGCCCTGTGCAGCTGTTCCGTGACGAGGAAGAACACCAGGGGCTCGCAGCGGAGACGCACAGCGCTCGCATCTCCACACAGAATCCCGTGTCGCTCCTCTCTGGAACCACCAGGCGAGCCCAGCGAGCCGCGGGCCTCTTCCGCTGTGCCGCGCTGGCTGCTGGACGCGGTGACGTCCCCGCTGGTCTACACCACCATCGGCATTGCAGTGGGCGTGCGCGTGGTGGGCGCCGACGACAGCCTGCAAACGGTGGTGGGCCTGTCTGCCCTTCCGGTGGTGGGCCTTTCCATCCTGGCGCGCACGCCCGCCGGGAAGGCGCTTCAGGAGTTGCTGGTTGCAGACGCGCCAGCACGCGAGGCTGCTCGCGCCGCGCGCGAGGCCGCACGGGCTCAAGCGCGCCTCTCCTCGCCGCTGTACGGCGCTTCCAGGCCGCTTCTGTGGGGAGTCTCCGCCGCGCCGGCGCACCTGGACGGATCTCTCGCCGCTGACGCTGGCTTCGACCCACTGAACCTTGCCGCTGAAGGCCGCCTAGCCAAGATGCGCGAAGCGGAGCTCCTGCACGCGCGCTGGGCGATGCTGGGCGTGCCGGGTGCGCTCATCCCCGAGGTGCTGTCGCGCAGTGGTGTAGACGTCGGGGAAGCCATTTGGTGGAAGGTGGGTGCCGCAAAGCTCGCTGGCGATACGATCAACTGGGGAGGAGTTGAGGGCTTCCACATCGCCGGAGGACAAGGCGTGGCGGTCATCGCGGCATGTCAGCTGGTGTTGATGGGCGGCCCCGAGTACGCCCGTTACGTGGGAATCAACAGCCTGGAGCCGGTGGGCATCCCGTTGCCTGGGTGCGCGGACTACCCGGGCGGCGCGCCGTTCGATCCGATGGGGCTGTCGGAAGACGCGGCTGCGTTTGAGCGCCAGAAGGTGATGGAGCTCAAGAACGGGCGCCTGGCAATGGTGGCAATGTCCGGCTTCGCGGCACAAGCGGTGGCGACAAGAGAAGGACCGCTGGCAAACTTGTTTGGTTGATAGACTAGACCTCGCCTCGTACCTCAGAGCTGTCTCTCTATCCTTCGCGATCGGTACACGTGAAAGCACTCACGAGCACCTGAGGACCGTTGCGGCGGCGACGCCGTACCAGCATTTCCACTATGACAGCACTGCGACCATTGATTCCAGTGACCAGTGGACCACTGGTCATGGTGGAGTCACAATGGAAATGCAGGAACGGCGTCGCCGCCGCGACGGTCTCCAGGTGCTCGAGCTGAGTGCTTTCACGTGTACCGATCGCGAGACGGCCAGGCCGACCGCGCTCTCTCGTTCAGTTGGATCAGTCAGAGCGCCACGTGCTGGGTCGCACCCTCGCCGCAGGCTGCACAGCAGAGGAGCAGCGCTGCGTTGGGTCCCCCACGCAGCGCTGGGCGCGCATAGCCCAGACAGCCAGCTGCGCGGCACGCCCCTCTGGCTTGCCCAAAGGCGTCCACGTGCTCAGCCGGCTTGCCCAGGGGCAGCTCAGAGGCGATAGCCCACACAGCCTCCTCCAGCTCCTGCGCGGCCCTCGCAGCGCGCAGCTTCTGCAGCGTCGCCGCCCGCCTGGCGCCGTCGCGCACCGACGCCGCGCGCTCGCACGCCACACGCCGGAGCGCGTCGCGCTCGCAGGATGCGTGCCAGCCACCCTCCAGGTGGTCCGCGTCCACGTGTGTCACCCCAGCGCGAGGCACACCCCGCCCGGCGGCTAACAGGGGCCACTGCATGGTGGCATCGTGCAGGGTGGACCATTCCCCGTCATTGGCGTCGCTCTCGCGGAGGATGTAGGGCAGGAGTCCCTCCACGACCCCCCCTCCGGAGATAATGCCGCACAGCGCTAAAGCATCTCCACCCAGGGCCACCATGTGCGTCCCCTGCAGCCATAGGCAGCGCACCGCGGCTTGCAGGCCCGCGGCTGCGAAGGCGTTTGCCGTGTCCTCGACGCTCAGCGCAGCAAACGGCGTGGGCGCGGCTTCTGGCTGGTCGCTGTCGCTGTCATCGCTGTCCTCCTGGAGCGCCACGCTGTGACTCTCTTCAGCCAGCAGGGCGCCCAACTGTGGATGGGTGACCATGATCCACCCGAATCGCTCACGCACGCCCGCACACGCCACGCGTGCCCATCCGGACACCACCGCGAGCGCCTCCACCCGCTCGCCGCATCGCCGTGATGCGATGACGCGCGCGTCCGCACTGGGCGCCGTGCGCACAGCCACGGCCGGGGAGAAGGCGACGCGCAGAGAGCGGGTCGGGCCGCCACAGGGCGCGACGCGAGGCAGAGACGCAGCCGCTCGGCCGTCCTGCGCAACAAGCAGGGTGCCCAGCCGCCCGTGCTCCCGCAGCATCCACGCCTCGGGCGTGCGGCGCGCCAGGCGCACCCAGGCGCCCCACCGCCCGTCAGCCAGCACGGACGCGCCCGGGCGCTCCACGGATACGATCTCGCCCTCCAGGCTCGGCTGCAGGCGCACGGCCACGGCGCTCTGGTACACCACCGTGAAGAGCGCAGCGGATGTGGGGGCGGAGGCGTGCCGTGTCGGAGGCGGCGGTGGCGGTGCGACGGGTGCTGGGGATGTATCTGAGGCGAAGCGGCCGAGGGCAGAAGCGACGCAGAGCACGAGAAGCGACGCGCTCTGCAGCGCCTGCCAGTCCTCCTCCAGCAGCTGCAGCGCGGCTCGGCCGCACAGCGGCGCCGCCACCAGCGTCCAGTCGGCGGCGCAGCCGCCCCAGGCGAGAGCCGCCCTGCGCGCCGCGTCCAGCAGGCCGCCGCCGCGCTGGGCGTCGCCGGCGGCGGCGGAGCCTCCCCCGCCTCCGAGGAGCAGGCACACGCAGCTGGGGGGGCGGGGGGCGCGAGGCGGCGGCAGCGCGACGACTGCGGCGGCCAGGGCCAGCGGGTCGGCGGCGCTGCCGGTGAGCAGAAGGCGGCCCCTGGCCTGGTAGCGGGGGTGCAGGCGGGGCACCCTGAGGAGGGTGGGAATTTCCGCTGGGGGTGCGCATCCCCGGGGGGGCAGGGGGAGGTCCACCAGGAGAACCCCTGGCGGGTCGAAGCAGGGGGCGTGCTGGTCTGGCAGGCCCAGCCCGGGCAGACGCAGCGTGAGCGCCTGCGCGTCCGCGCCGGCAGACAGCAGCGACGGGAGCAGCCACGCGTGGGCAAACACGCCGCTGCGGCCCCGCGCGACGGCCGGCACGGGCACCTGCCCTGCCCAGTGGGTGTCCCCGACGAGGGGAGGGGAGGCGCAGCGGGTGCGCACGTCCTTGGCGCCGCTGCGCGCAAACACGGGGTCTGGCGCGTCGAGCAGCGTCACCAACACGGGTGCCTCCCCGCAGCCCCGCTCACAGCACACCTGGTCGCCGGCGCGCGCGCCGGGCTGGACGCGCACACGCACGGGGGGAGCTGGCGCGTCTGCAGCTGCTGCTTGTGCGTTTTCGGGCACGGAGACGTGGAAACAACCGCCCAGGATGTACGCGCTCAGCGGCAGCGCCAGCTCCACCCGCAACGCATCCGGCAGCGGCGCGCGCGGCTGTGCAGGCGCGGCGCGCTTCTGATGCTGCTGCGAGGGCGAGTGCGGCGCCCTGGACGGGGCTGCGCCGCCAGCCGCGGCTGCGGACCGGCCTCTGCTGCCCACGCGCGCGCGCGCCTCGTCGTACGACCGTCGAGAGGCGCCGTCCAGCAGCACCTCGGCGGCATCCGCGGCCGCCTTGAAGGCTGTCGCCGCCGCCTCGCGCTGCGACGCATCTGCGTCAGGGGGCTGCTTGTCGGGGTGCCACCTCAGCGCGGCTGCTCGGTACGCGCGACGCAGCTCCTTGCGCGACGCCGCCGGGGCGCATCCCAGCGCCGCGTAGTGGTCCACCGAGGCGTCGAAGCGACGCAGGTGAGCCCCTCCGTCGGCGTCGCCGTCGGCCCGGGCACGCTCCTGCTGGCGCCTCGCGTGCTCCTGGTCCCGCGCGCGGGCCAGCTCCTCCTGCAGCGCCGCGGCGGCCCGCTCCGGGCGGGTGCGGTAGCGCTGCCCCGTGGCGTGCGCTCGCGCGCGCTCCGCCTCATCCTCCGCCTGGCGCAGCCGCTCGCTGTGCGCCTCCGCCTCGCGCAGGAAGGCGGCGAAGCGCTCCGGGTTGGTCACGCGCAGCGGCGGGCCCGAGGGCGGCAAGGGGTGGCCGGTGCCGCTTCTGGCCCCGAGGCGGGCCGCACCCAGGTGCCTGGAGCCTCGCGCCTCCAGCGCGCCCCCCTCGCCCTCGAACGCCGCGCCGTGTATGTGCAGCGCCATGGGGGTGGCGCGCGGCGAGAGATCTGCCGGGGGGAGGAGGGAGAGAGGCTCTCCTGCACTCCTCGTCCGAGGGAAGGCCAAGAGTCACACACCCTCTGCCACGTCACACCGTCAGGCTGGCCCTGCCCGCCGCCCGCGCAGCCTCCAGGTCCGCCCTGAACGCCTCGTGCTGCTGTCGCCGGTGCAGCCGCGGCTTCTGGTCGTCGTCGTAGTCGTCGGCGGAGGCGCCGCAGTTGGCGCACTGCGCGTCCCAGTCGTCGCCGCGCCACCACGGCGAGCCGCAGGTGAGGCACGGCATGCGCGGCCAAAAACTGGCCGGCACGCCGCCGATCAGGCGCTTCACGTCAGCCGCACCGGGGGGGGGGACCGCAAACGCAGCCACCACCTTGCGAAGAGGCCGCGCCGCTGCAAGGATTGCAGCCGCGCCGCCTCCAGATGAAGCCGCGGGAGCCGCGTGGGCGTGAGCATGCCCGTGCGCGTGCCCATGACCGTGCGACTCCTCCTCATCCTCCGCTCCAGCCTCGTCCGCCGCAAGCAAAGCCTCTAAAGGCGGCCAAGCCTTGAACGGATCGCCCATCGGCGTGTCATACACCCCGAGCTCGACGCTCCACTCGCCGTCGGTGACGAGGCAGGCGTCCAGGGCGTGCGTGAGCGCGTCTTGAGCGACGTCGATGCCGATGAAGACGAGCTCTTGGCGTCGATCGCCGATGGCGGGCTGCTCCGCCAGGAAATCCAGAGCGAGTGCCTTGGCGGCGTCGCTGTCTGGCGCGGGCCAGGCGTCGCGCGGAAGCGCGGCATACCAAGGGCCGCCGCAACGAACGGCGAGCAGACCGCCGGCGGCGCCCAGCTCAGCCACCGCGTAGGCGCGCGTGGCCAGCCAGGCGAACCCCTTGAAGCGCAACAGCTTGCCGAACGCAGTCTCGCGCGACGAGCGCTGCGCGGCGGCGGCGGCGGCGGATGGAAGCGGTGCAGATGGCAGCGGGGGCGAGGCACTCGGACGGCTCACCGACGCGCACGCGGAGGCGGCCGCAGCCGCTGCAAAAGCTGCTGCTGAGGCGGCGGATGCTGCCGCGGCGGCTGCTGCTGCTGCGGCGACGCAGATGGACTGGAGCGCAGAAGAAGGGTCTGCCGAAATGCCCGAGCTCGAAGATGCCAACACGCTGTCGCTTGCCCGCCGAGCTGCGCGCGCCGCCTCTGCTGCGGCGACGGCAGCCTGCTCCGCCGCCGTGGCTGCCGCCTCCGTCTGCTGGAGCGCGTTGCAGTCATGATGCGCACCGTTGAAGCCCTCGAGACGCAGCGCGTCGCCCCAGTCCTGCTCCTGCACCGCCCAGTGGCTGGTGAGCAGCGCGTGCAGCCTGGCCGGGTGGAAAGGCCGTCGCCGACGGTAGACGAAGGAGCCCACTCCGTATTCCTCGCTCTCTGGCGCCTTGGGCGCCTCGCCCTCACGCAGCGCGCGCAGCCATCCCGGGCGCGCCGCCGCAAGCTCCATGGAGAAGAGGCCGGTGTTGAGCACCTCCACGGAGTCCACTCGCCCGTAATCGGTGGGAATGATCTTCGCAGTCGGGTTGAGACGCCGCAGCGCCGCCAGCGCTTCGGATAGCTGCGCCGGGTGCAGGTGCGAGCACTTGTTGAGGACGATGACGTCAGCAAACTCCACCTGTTCCAGCAGCAGCTCCGCCACGCCCCGGTCATCCTCCTCTGGCACCTCCTCGCCCGTGCGCCCCAGAGCGGCGTCGGCGGCCGCGCGGTCCGCCAGCGACTGCATGCTGGCCGCGTCGTCCACGAAGGTGGCGGCGTCCACCACAGTGACGCACGTGTCCAGACGTGCGAGATCGCGCAGAGCGCCAGCCGCGTCCAGCGGCAGCGCCCACGTCTCTGCAACAGCCTGAGGCTCCGAGATGCCCGTGGACTCGATAAGCAGGTAGTCAACGCAGCCGCTCTTAGCCAGCGCAATCACCTCCAGCACCATGTCCTCACGCAGCGTGCAACAGATGCACCCGTTCTGCAGCTGCACCAGCTTCTCGTCCTGTCTCAGCGCTGCGCCGCCCGCGATGCCGCTGCCAGGGCGTCCCGCAATAAGCGCGGCGTCGATGTTGAGCGACGCCATGTCGTTCACAAGCACCGCGATGCGGGGCTGGCTCACGCCGTCGACCAGCGCGGGGCGAGAGCGCAGGATGTGACGAAGCAGGGAGGTCTTGCCCGCGCCCAGGAATCCAGACAGCAGCGACACCGGCAAGCGGGTGTCTGGTCCCGAGGAGGAGAGGTCCTGTGCTTCCAGGGCTTGCGCTTCCAATGCGGCGCGCATGGGGGCTGTGAGTGAGATGACGTGTTGTTCCGTTTGCTTGGTGATGCGTGAGAGCTCAAAGCGCAGCTCCGCGAAGAAGAGCGCCCGCCCTTGCTCCGACTGCTCCCAGCTGTCCGTGGCAGCGCAGGGCACGCCCGCATCCTGGAGGCTGCGAGCGAGCGCGTGACCCACCGCAGTGTGCGCGTGAACCGCGTCGCGGGGCCCGGCCGCGCGCGGCACCAGGCGCGGCAGGAGCGTCGGCCAGGGGTCGGGCCAGCCGCCGCCTGGGCCCTCGGCCAGCGCCTCGCCGCCCAGCTCGCTCAGCGCGCCCGTGGCGCGTGCGGTCCAGGCGGGCGGCGAGGCGGGGCAGCCGGCCAGCACGAGGCGCGCCGTCTGCGTCTCCACGACTGCGCGAGCGCACGCAGCGGGGGGTGAGGAACGTCAGGCCCGCCCGCACTTGCGCGCAGGCGACGCAGCGGGCGCGCACCAGGCAGCAGCTTGAGCGCCAGAGAGGTGGCGTCCGGGCCCAGCGCCGCCAGGTGTGCCGCGTGCGCATTGAGCTTGGCCCACAGCCGAGCCAGCGGCTTGGACACCTTGCCCAGCGCAGGCGCGCCCTGTTCGCCCCCAAGCTCCGCCCAAAAGTCGGAGGCGTCCAGGATGTAGAGCGCCCGGCAGGCGCCGCTGTGGGCAGGCCGGGTGGCAGCCGCCGATGCGTCAGAACAGCTCACCAGGAGGCGCGCAGGCAGCCCCGGGCCGCGTGCTCGTGCGGCAGCGCTTCACAGAAGCGTGTGCACGGCTGCCAGCGCTGCAGGCTGCACGCACCTCTGAAACAGCGCTGCGGCGGTGGATGCCCATGCAACGCACGGGTGTGCTCCTCCCGCGGCAGGCGAATGTAGCACCACCGCCGCGTGCTGCGCCCGCTCGCGGCGCTTGTACTCGCACCCGGCGGAGATGACGAAGCAGCGCGCTTCGGCGAAGGCTGCGTCGCTGCCTAGAGCCGCAGCAGCCTTCTCCTTTTCCTTGCGCGACATGGGGCACGGCGGCCCCTACCTCATGCGCGGCACAAAGAGTGCGGGGAATGCAGATGTGCCCGCTCCGCGCAAATATTTCGTTGACCTCGGCATCTTTTGGGTGCCATTGACAGTGTCACCTCCGCCAACGTTATATCGAACACCACCGTGGTTGTCGCAGTGGTCGCTTGTGCTGACGGGTGCTGCTGCGCAGTTTTGCCTGTTGTTCGGCTCTCGCAGTGACTCGCTCAGGCGATGTCGAGCGACGCCTCCTTGTCGCGTCCAAGACAGCGACGCTCGCGCGTGAGCAACGGCCTGGTTGAGCCGCCTTTCCAGCTACAGCCGGCCGAGGGTGAGAAGCAGTCAGCGTCAGCGTTTGGGCAGACGTCTCGTTCTTGGACGTGGTGCCCGTGCACTCGCCTATCCACCTACGCGGGGCTGCCCTCACACCTGGCGGACAACGAGTTTGTGGTGCGGGGCTACCGCGTGGTGCGTGCTGCGCGAGTGTGGCAGGCTGGCACTTTCTGGCATATGCTGACGTGCAGCGCAGGACTGGACGCCCTGGCACTGCTTCCTCTCAGTCTTTCAGCTGCACAACGAGACGCTCAACGTCTGGTGCGTCGCTGCGCTACTGTAGAGAGGCCTCGGCGTGAGCGGACAATGACATCGCCTCCCTTGTCTGCCTCGCTCCTCGCTTCCTCGCAACCAGGAGCCACCTGCTGGGCTTCCTGGTGTTCGTGGGCCTAGTGGTTTCTTTTTGCTACAACTACGGTTCCGAATATAGCTACAAGCACAAGCTGCTGGCCATGGCGCACGTCGCCAGCGTGCGTCTGCATTCGCTGGAGCACGCAGGCATGGAGCGGCTGCATTCTCTGGAGCACACGTTAGAGCACGCTGTTGACGCCTCGCTGCCGCCTTCTGCGCCGCGCTGGCCCCTGTTCACCTTTCTCTTCGGCGCCTGCGCCTGCCTGTTCTTGTCTGCGATGTGCCACACGTTTGGGTGCGTGAGCGCACGCGTCAACGCCTGGATCTGGAAGCTGGATTACGTGGGCATCGCGCTGCTCATCGCCTGCAGCTTCTTCCCGCCAGTGTTCTACAGCTTCCTATGCAACGAGTGGGCGCGACACATCTACCTGGCTGCAATCACTGCCGGCTGCGCGTGCACGCTGACCGTCTCGCTGGCACCACGCTTCGGAGGGCCCAGCTGGCGAAGCGTGCGCGCGTCAATCTTCAGCGCGCTCGGATGTAGCGGCATTGTGCCCATCCTCCACCAAGTGGTCTACTACTGCATCTCGCCGCACCGCATGCCCGCGCCGCTGTACAAGGCGCTGCTTTTGGAGCTGCTCATGGGTGGCTTGTACCTCAGCGGCGCATGGCTGTACGCGCGCAGAGTGCCTGAGCGGCTCTACCCGGGCGTCTTTGACTATGCGCTCTCATCCCACAACCTGTTTCACCTGCTCGTGGTGGCGGCGGCGCTGGTGCATGTGGAGGCGAGCCTCGTCCTGCTGGCGTGGCGGGATCACCACGCGTGCGAGTGAGCTGGGCCTGCGTGAGCCAGCGCTTCCATCGCCATCGCCTCCACGGGTGTGGTGGCTTAAGATCGCAAAGGAGCGAGGCATTGTCATTTTCTGCGACACCGACGCCGCGAGGCTCAGGAGCGTCAGCCATTTGGGCGCCTTCGCGGCATCCTATGCATTTATGCCAAGGGCGCCTTGGTGTACGTAGATGCAGTAGAATGCCGCGGAGGCGCCCAAATGGCTAGCGCCAAAGCCAGCGGTTCAAATGGCATCGCAGTTGTGGTGCTGCAAAAGATGGCGATGTCGCTTCAGCAGCAGCGGGCGGATGACTTTGGCCAGATCAGCAGATCGTGCGCCTGATACCAAAGAAGCATCTCGTGCGAACCCCTGCGCCCCTGTCTGCCCTTGCGCTGCCGCGTCCATCATGCTGGCGCCGCCTTGCTTTCTTCCCTGCGCCAAGTTTGTTGTGAGTCGTCCCACGTGCCGACGCTTGCTGCCGTCACCGTCGCCGCGAAGACTGTGCGTCTGCGCGAGCTCGTCAGAGCTGCGGCAGAGGCTGACGCGCTTGGAGGTTGAGTTGGTCGGCGTGCAGAAGTCTGCTGCCACACAACTGGAGCGCGCCCGCACAGCCTCTGCACAAGTCACAGCAGCTCAGCAGGCGGCGCAGGCGGCCGCGCTTTCTGGCGACGACGCGGCAGCCCTCACAGCGCTGACAGCGAAGCGAGAGCACGGGGAAACTCTGGCCGCGGCGCTGGCAAGTGCTAAGGCCCACGCCAACTTGTCCGCAAAGCTGGAGCAGACCATACGCCTCTTGGAGCTGGACATCATCGCCGCTGAGGCGCCCTCGCGCACGAGCGACTTGCCTGCGGCTGCGCGTGCAGCGCCCTCGCCAAGCAGTCTCAGCGAAGACGAGTTGGCCGAGCGTTTCCTGGCGCTGGAGGAGGGTGCCTCGAGCACCAACGTTGGGCTGGAGGCACAGCTGCGACGCGCCATGCGAGCGCGAGCCGCGGACGACCTGACAAGCTGACAGACAGCACTCTCAGACTCTTGCTTGAGAAACGTCATCGTCTGGCGGCAGCGCCGCTATGTGCGCGGTATGCCATGCGCGGCCCTCTGTGCGTCTCCTCTTCGTCGTCGCTCCACGCGTCCTCGTCTCTCGCGCCTTGCGCCTCGTCGCCGTCCTCGCCCTCGCTGCGCCCCGCGGTCCAACCCAGCAGCGCGCCGTCCGATCCAGCCGTGAAGAGCTCTTCGCTGTGGGAGCGCACGACCAGGGAGCGCACCGGGCCGCTGTGGTGGCCACCTCTCAGTCGCGCCAGGCACGCCCCGGTGCGTGTGCAGAAGGCCTGCACCGCCCCGGCAGCCTCTGGACGATAGAGCCTGCGCCCGTCTGAGGTGATGGCGATGCGGCTGGGCAGCGACTGCCCAGCAGCGAGGCCGTCGAGCGGGCCGTCGCCCGCACCCGTGGCGTAGTGGGTCAGCGTGTCGCGCCCCGTGCGCGCGCACCAGCGCCGCAGGCGCCCGTCTGCGGCGCTGGAGAACAGGAAGTGGGCGCAGGGAGACCAGGATAGCGCAGTGACCGCACCACAGTGCGCGGTGGCGAAGCAAGCCTCCCCAGCAGACGGCTGGGCGCCGGATGATGCGTGCTGGTCGAACACGTGCAGACATCCGGCGGTGGTGCGCACGTCCCAGAGCCGCAGCGCCCCGCCGGCGCATCCGGATGCGAGCATGAAGTCGTGACCTGGAAGCCACGCCAGCGCCAGCACCGCGCCGCGGTGCCCCGTCAGCGCGTGCGCACTGCCGCCGCTGCCGGGGTCCAACAGCAGCACGCGCCCGTCGGAGCTGCCGCCCGCCAGCAGGCCGTGCGGCGCAGACTCGTGCGAGGGCAGGGCCAGCGCCATCAGCGAGGCTCTCTGGCCGCCGCCGACGCGGAAACGCAGCACCTCCGCGCCGCCGCAGTGCAGGTCGTAGCCCTTGGCCAAGTGGTCCAGCCCGCAGCTGAAGAACAGGCCGCCGGCGTCTGGGTACCAGGCGACGGAAGTGCATGCGTACGCATGAGCTGCGTCCCCTCGCGGCAGACGCAGCGTCGGCTGCACGGGTGGCCCGCCGCCGCCGGCGCTCACGGCCCCGCTGTCGTACACAGCCACGGAGCCGTCCGCCGCGCCCACCAGCAGGAACCTCTCCTCGCGGGGCTCCAGCTGCAGGCACAGCAGGCCGCAGCCGGGCGTCGCGCAGCGCGCAAACAGTCGCCCGGACAGACGCAGGCTGGCGCGCAGGCCCACCGCGCAGCGCCACGCAAAGGCGGGGGCGCTCAGCGCGCCAGCCTCGCGCTGGCGCAGGCGCCCTGACAGGGACATGCGGGCGGTCTTTTGAAGGCACTTTGTCTGCGCATCGGCACCATGCCACGCACAGCGCAGGCGGGGCGTCGGATATGCAAGCGGGTGCCAACGTGCCATAAATAGCTGGCGTACTGTAGCGGCACCTGCCTCTCTAAGAGAAAGACGAGCTGCAGGAGTGCTTACACAGAGCACTGCTTATGAAGACTGTGGTTCGTACCATTCAGGCAGGAATCCTGCGGCTGCTCTGGCTGTGACGTTGAAAGGTGGCTTGAGCGAGCCTCTGAAGTGGCTCCGCACAGCATCGCGGAACAGTGCAGCCACTTGCGCCTCCTCCAGAGGCGCATCCGCTGCGCTGCGCTGCGTCAGGAACCGAAACCAAGTGACGCCTTTGGCGCAGTGACTGACCTCCTCGGGTAGGATGCGCGACTCCAGCAGCTCCGCAGTCTCCTCGTCGCCCCCGGCACGGAAGCGAGCGATGGTTTGAGGGAGGACGTCCAGACCGCGTGCCTCGTGCGTGCAGTGCTCCACAGCCAGCCGCGCAGAGAGACTGTGAGCAGTCGCAACAGCGCTCTCCCAGAGCCCGTCGTGCGCTGGAAGCGCACCGTAATGCGAGTCCAGCTGCGTCAGCCGTTCCGATAGTGCCTTGAAGTGCGACGCCTCCTCCAGAGCTACCACGGCCCAGTCCTCAAAGAAGGAGCGGGGCATTGCTTCGCTTCGCCCGAAGCGTGCAACCACGTCCCAACTGAGGTCTATCGCCCAGGACTCGATGTGTGCTAGGGAGTGCACGATGGCCACGCGAGACGCGAGACTGCCTCCCTTGCCCCGCTTTGGTGCAGCTCCGGGCTCGCAGTGAAGGACGCGCAGGTCACGCGCGGGCTTGTCGGGCGCCTCGCCGTCTGAAGTTACGTGCGTGGGCAGCTCCCCAGCGCGCCAGCGCGCCAGCGCCTCGCACGTCAAAGCGTGTTTGACAAATGCGTCAGAACTGCGAAGCACTGCCAGCGCGTAGCCAACCAGCGATTCTGGCTGCTCCGTGCTGCATTCAGCAGCGGCGCAGGTCTCCTCGCGCGCAACGGACATGCGGAGGGAAAAGGAGATGCGTTTCGTTCGGCCAGCCGTACCCACTACGCTGCTGAACTACGTATGCCTTTGTCGTCGTACGCGCGCTGCATGCGTGGCAAGGGTGGCGCGAAAGTCGCCATCGCCTCCTCTGTCGCTTGGTGGTGGAGGGTGGCGCTACCTTTATTCACGATGACGTGTCAGGGTTGGACTCTATAACCAAAGTTCAACCAACTTTGGTTACAGGTCGTGGTCCAACCAAAGTTCAACCAATGTGCGAACTGTGTGCGAACCGGGGATGACGTGGCACATCAGCGGTACTCGAGCAGGGCTCAAGCCCCCTTAAGCGGTCCTCAAGCCCCACCAAGCGGTCCTCCAGCAGGGCTCAAGCCCTGCTATGCTAAACTGACAAGTGAGGTATGGCGAACAGTGTGTGACGGCTTCTAACACGGTGGGCTGGCTTTCACAGCGCTCCTGCTGTGTAAGGCAACTCAACCCAGCCACTCCAGCAGAAAATGCAACTCGTTGTCGTCGAAGTTTACCTCGAGCTGCTCTGTCTCGTCACAACTCTGCGAAAGGACGCTCGCTGCCCAAGAAGACTTGCGCTCAAGCACACGCTGTCTCTGTGTGGCCAGGGTGCGCTTACAAGAACGCTTGTCAAGCTAGGCAGGGCGGTGGGGGGGGTAGGAGTGAGTGGCTTCTGAAGAGACACTCCCCCAAAAGGCTCTAAAGGTATAAAAGGTATACCTTTTAAAGGTATTAAAGGTATAAAACCTAGCGACGCACCGTGAATGCGGAGACGGGCTCGAACTTGGCGCACTTCTGCGTGACGGTGTTGGGAGGCGTTAAGCGGCTGGGGAAGAAGTGAAGTTTCATGGTCCCAGGACCCAGGTAACAGCCGACTCGCCTGACAGAAGCGCTCGGGCTGCTCTTGACCGTGCGATCTAACCTCGAGGGCAACCCGGTGCTCCTGGCAGATGCGGAGGCGGAAGGAGTAGCGGCTGCTTCTGCTGCTGGCGGTGTTTGGGGCAAACAACTGGCG
>Ga0049083_10000233_pt1 | contig 18494 bp, 25 predicted proteins | sample GreLakmeMI27MSRF_FD_66719 | JGI IMG/M metagenome (GOLD analysis project Ga0049083, IMG submission 66719) | Freshwater lentic microbial communities from great Laurentian Lakes, MI, USA - Great Lakes metaG MI27MSRF | ecosystem: Environmental > Aquatic > Freshwater > Lake | place: Great Lakes...
AACAGCAATTCGTTCTCCTGCCTCCACATCGCCGCTCAGGACGGGCACCTTGCCTGTGTGACGCTGCTCATCGGGCGCCCTGAGAACCAGAAGATGAGCCCTGCGGAGATTGACGCCCGGGATGTTCACGGGCGCACTCCGCTCTTCGTGGCCGCGCTCGATGGTCACCGCTACTGCTGCGCCGCACTCCTCGCTGCCGGCGCGGATCCGGCTGCCGCCATACCTGAGGGGCTCACGGCGCTGGATGTTGCGAAGGAGTGCCACCCTGGCAACCAGGAGCTGATCGAGTTACTGGAGTGCCGCGGCGGTGGCCCTGCGCCGCTCCTGTGCGCCGGCTGCGGCGCCTCCGACAAGCGCCTCCGCGCCTGCTCGGCATGTGAGTCCGCGTCCTTCTGCAGCGCAGCGTGTCCGGCTGAGGCGTGGACCACGGGCACGCACAAGGCGGAGTGCCAGGCGGAGATTGAGGAGGAGACTCGCAGCTGCATCAAAATCCACGACTGATTGAGACATACCTGCGCCGCCCTAGACAGTGCGTGCAACCAACAGCGGCTGCCTGGCTTGCTTCATCCCTTTCATCCTCGTCGTTAGCGAGCGTTCGGTGCGAGCGTGCGACGGTGCCACGTCATTCGCGACTCACTCCCCCGACCCCTTATTACCATCTGCTGCGCGTCTGGTGTGTGTCCGGGCGTGCCGCCACGCAGGAGAGGTGCGAGCCCGATCTGGTTCTTGGCAGGAGAGCGCTACCCCACCCGCTCTTGCCTGCTCCATGCCACCCGAAGCGCACGCTCCTCCCCGCCGTCGGCACGAGGGGCGACGCTCTGGGGGAGTGTCGCGCGGCGTACTGCCCGGCTGACGCTTGCGGAGTGCCTCTGAGCTGCTGAGGCAGGAGACAACAACCCCTGTGGGTGTTGGGCCTCCTCCACCTCTCTCACGCCATAGCTCTGACGCCAGCGCGCGCCCCACCCCGCAGCCGCGACCTGTGGCTGTGGCTGGAGCGAGATGCCCCGCCGGGCTGCTCGAGAGGAGGAGGAGGAGGAGGAAGAGAGGGCTCCGCCGCCCCGGCGCTCAAAGAAGCCCCTCCCGCCCCCCTCGGAGTATGATGAAGAGGTCGAGGAGGCGCCGCCGCCGCGCCGGGGCAAGGGCGCTGGCAAGCCCCGGCCCCCACCCACGCCCGAGCCTGAAGAGGAGGAGGAGGAGCCGCAGCCGGAGAAGCAGGCGCGTCGGACGCGCAACGCAGGCGCACAGCCTGGCCGACTGACACTGCTGCGAGCGCCAGGGGAGCGCATTCGAGCGCTGGCACGACGGCCTTTCTCCAGGCGGCAAGATGCTTTACACGTGCGCTTTGCTTGCTCGCGTGCTCGCACGCCCCATGCAGCGCGCTGACAATGCGGCATGGTACGCAGCATGTTTACCAGCGCCTGGGTGCTCATCGTTCTGACGGGGGTTGGCGGCATCATCTACTATGCCTTGGAGCGAAATACAGTGCGCGTCTAAGCGCGCAGCTCCACCCTGACATGGAGTGCTGATAACCCGCTGCGTGTCACAGGCGCTGAACCTGAACGCAAACTACTATGTGCGTCTCCCCCCCTTTGCCACCCTGCTCTGACCCTTGCTCTGACTTTGGTACCGCTCGCAGTCGTTCATGCTGCAGCTGAACGAGACTTTGGCGTGCGTGGGCAGCGTGACCGGCGCATGCGCAGACCTGAACCCCGGCAACGGGACGTCCATGTACGATGACCTGATTTCCAACTACATGGCGGACCCCACAACCCTGCGTGACCTCTGGGCGCCCAACAGCAACACCCTGTACCTGTTTGCCTTCACCATCGTGAGCACCATCGGTTATGGCACGTTTGCTCCCAAGACTTCAGGGGGCCAGATCTTCACAATCTTCTACGCGCTGGTGCGTGGACGCTCCGCCGTGGCTCGCTTGCGCAAAGCGCTGACGCGATGCGGCCGCGCAGATCGCCATCCCGGTGGGCGGCGTGGCGCTGGGCAAGGTTGCGGGCACGCTTCTGGAGATGGGCGAGTGGGTGCTCTACAGCTTGCTGTCTTGCCGCATCCGGCGCGCTTACGCGGAGGCGAACAAGTCCGGCGACGGCATCCTGGACTACGACGACGCACGCCTCGCCTGCATGAAGGCGCAGGGCCACGAGATTGACGCGAAGGACTTTGTGGCCGCTGTCAAGGAGTTCGACGCCTTCGAAAGCCACGAGATCAGCCACGGCTCTTTCACCGCCATCTACCTGAAGGTTGACAAGGAAGAGATGCAGGAGCTGCGCGCCACGGACCGCGCCAAGGTGTGCAGCCTGCTGGTGGTTGGCTGGCTGGCGCTGGGCATGTTCTACTTCTCCAAGGCTGAGGGGTGGACCTACGTGGAGAGCATGTACTTTGGGGTGGTGACCCTCACCACAATCGGCTTTGGCGACTACATCCCAACCACGCCCGCCGGCGACGCCTTCCACTTCCTCTTCTGCATCCTGGGCCTGGGCCTGGTGGCCACGCTGCTGGGCGCGCTGTCTGCGCTGGCGGCTGGCGGCGGCGGGGAGGAGGAGGAAGAGGAGGAAGGCGGGGCTGAAAAGAAGGGGGCGGAGGGCCAGAAGAAGGGGGAGGAGCCCTCGTCGGGTGCCAAGGGGCGCCGCAGCTCCACCGCGTCATTGCCCAAATCGGGGCTGGCGGGGCAGGCCATGATGGCTGAGGGGGCGCGGTCGCGCCACGAGGTGAGCAAGAGCGCCGCCAAGCCTCGCCGCCCCACAGCCGAGAACAGCGGCTCGCTCACGCCGCCGCGACGCTCGCGCCCGCGGCCGCCACCGGAGCCGGTGGCGGCGCCGCCGCCGCCTCCACCGCCAGCCCCCTTTGGCATCCCAGGGCTTCCCGACCCGTTTGGCATCATGTCCTGGGGCAAGCCGCCGCCGCCGCCGCCGCCTGTGGCCGCGCCCGAGCCCCGCCGCCGCCCGCCGCCGCAACGGCGCAGGGACGAGGAAGAAGAGGAGGCACCGCGGCGCAGCAGCAAGGCTCGCGGCCGCATGGCAACTGACGACATGTGAGAGTCTAGTCTTTCATAAATACGTATGTATGACGTTTCACAGCAGCGCTCACACCATGTGTTTGACAGGCGCAAAGGTGCGTCTGTGGATGGGGCATGGGCCATGCTGGTGGATGAGCGCCAGGTGCTCTGGCGTGCCATATCCCTTGAGCGAATGGGTGGTGAGAGAGCAGAGGGGTGAGTATGCTCTGCAAACACACACCTTGTGTTTCGCAAAGTTGTACACCGGCCACGACTCGTGCAGCTGCACCATCAGCCGGTCGCGAGTCACCTTGGCGAGCACCGAGGCTGCTCCAATGGCAAAGGACTTTGCGTCGCCTCCAACAATCGTCTCCCCGTTATGCGCCAAAGCAGGCGGCATTGTGTTTCCGTCGATGAGTACCCGGTCGGGCGCCCTGGGCAGCCCCGCCACGGCACACTCCATTGCGCGCAGTGTCGCCTGCAAAATGTTAATGCTGTCAACCACCGTGTGGTCTTGGACAGACACTGCCCACTCCACGCGCGGGTGAGAGACCAACTCAAGGTACACCGCCTCGCGCTGGCTATGGTCCAGCAGCTTGGAGTCGTTGACGCCGGCAATGACCACGTCAGCAGGGATGATACAGGCTGCCGCGACCACTGGGCCTGCGAGAGGGCCGCGCCCAGCCTCATCCACGCCCGCCACGCGGTCCAGGCCCTGCGCCCACCACTTGGCCTCGAAGCTGCGTCCGGCGGCGCAGGAGAGGTTCGGGGGTGGGGAGCGACGGCGCTTGGCAGGCACTGCGGCCGGGGCGGGCCCCTCCTGGGCTGTGGAGCAGCGGCGGCCAGAACGCCGCACTGCCGGCCTGGGCAGGGGCGCCTTCGGGCTGAGGGCTGACTCTGCACGTGCTGGCGGAGCTACCAGAGTCCTCAGACCGGCCACTCGCGACGAGCGCCGCATATACGGCGGAGGGACGTGCGTCTAAGACGTGGAGTCCCTCCTGCCGCGTGCGTCAAACATGGTTCGAACAGAAGAGCCCGCCCGCCCGCCCGCCCAGCGCGTGTCGCTGCCATATTGGCTCCATGAGTAAGCCGCTGTCCAGCAGCGCGAAGCGCATCCAGAAGGAGTTGGCTGAAATCTCTCTGGACCCGCCCACCAACTGCAGCGCCGGTCCCAAGGGAGACAACCTGTATGAGTGGACGAGCACCATCATGGGTCCGGGAGGTGCGTGTGGCAGTGCCGGCGTCGCGGCGCGGTGGGCCGGGAGTGTGGTGCCCAGGCCGACTGATGGGCGGCGCGTGGCGTGGCGCCCAGGCTCGCCCTACTCTGGCGGCGTGTTCTTCCTTGACATCCACTTCCCGCCGGACTACCCTTTCAAGCCCCCGAAGGCGCGCAGGCGCCCACAGAAGCGCAACCCTGGCTCTGGCGGACCTCTTGGCACGCCCAACACGGCCCAGCAGCGCCCGCCCGCCCGCTCCGCGCCTCGAACGCGACCCGGCGTGGCCCGGTCGGCGCGCGGGCGCGGGCGCGGCTACGGCGCCGCCCCAGCCTCTCCACGCGCTCCGCTCTCCACGCCTGTTTGCTCACACGCCCGCCCGCCCCGCCTCAGGTGGTCTTCAAGACTCGCATCTATCACTGCAACGTCAACGCCAACGGCCAAATCTGCCTGGACATCCTGAAGGATCAGTGGTCTCCCGCCCTGACCATCAGCAAGGTGTTGCTCTCCATCTGTAGCCTGCTCACCGACTGCAACCCGAGTGCGTGCGCGCCGTCGCACTGCTCATGCAAGCATGGCACTGAGGCTTTGTGTGTCAGAGGACCCTCTGGTTGGAGCGATAGCGCAGGAGTACTTGGCGGACAGGGAGAAGCATGACAAGACGGCTCTGGAGTGGACGCGACGCTACGCACAGTGCGTGCTGGGCGTGCGTGCTGTGCGCTGCGCGACGCGCCTCTGACTGCCACGCGGTTTGCAGGGGCTGAACAGGAGGGGCGCCCAGCGCTTCGGGGGGCAGACTAGGGGAGGGATTCGAAGGGCGCGCGCAGCACTCGCGCTGCGCGCGGACGCGGCGGGACAACTCATCCATTTTTCAATAAGCCACGGCCACGCACGTGTGGAAAAGCACAGGCACGCCTAGCGCACGCCAACCGGTCGCCAGCTGTCGCCTGCGCCTGCCCTGTGCAGCCCTGGACCCGCCCGGGCCTCAATCTCCGCGTATTCCTCCGCCAGGCTGGCCACCTGCTGTGCCGCGTGGTCCATGTCGCCAACCTCCAGGTATTCGGTGTAGTGGTGCAGATAAAAGTTGCGGCTGCGCAGCTTGGCGAAGCGCGCGTGCATGTCCCTGAACGTCTGCCCCACCGCCGTGCTGTTGGCCAGGCTGAACAGGCTGGCGGGCACGCCCGGCGGCGGCGCGGCGCAGAGGCCGATCTTGAAACCCTCTGCGTTCCAGGGCACCATGTGCAGGCTTGCGCCCAGCCGGGCGCAGTTGCGGCGCACGTCTGAGAGCGCCACCGGGCCCCGGAAGAGCAGCGCCGCCGCCAGGTAGGTGCTGCGTCGCGGGTCGCAGCGCAGCAGCTGCGCCTCGCGCGAAAACGCGTCGCCGAACAACGCATCCACGGTGCGGCTGGGCACGCAGGCGCCCGCAGCGGCGCCTCTGGATGCCAGGTCTGGCGAGGGCGCCAAGGGCGCGAGAGAGCTCAGCAAAAAGTGAAGCCGCGGAAAGGGCACGAGGTTCATGCTGATCTCGTTGAGGTCCACATTCAGAGGGCCCTGGAAACGAACAGAGCTCGTCAGGTGCAACAGCGCTGATGCCGCCACTCCGTTCATGGCGTCAAAGGGTTTCCCATCCTTCCCAGCCCCACCCATCCCGCCGCTGCGTCCAGCTTTCGCCAGCCTGGCGGCTGAGGCTGCGCAGACATCGCCCAGCGCGCCGTTGTCCATGGGCAGCACAACGTCAGCGTGCTCCATCAGCGACGCAGCCGCAAGCGTGCTGTTGTACGGACTGGTTACCACGTCATCGTCTTCCGATGGAAAGATGGATGCTGCAAACCTAAAGACGGAGGGGTAGTTGTCCGCTAACTCGCCCAGCAGGTACGAGCCCAGGCCAGAGCCGGTTCCGCCGCCCAGCGAGTGCATGAGCAGGAAGGACTGCAGCGAGTCGGTGGCCTCCGCCGCTCGACGCACCTGCTCCAGCAGCGCCTCGCGGTAGGTGGGTCCGTAGTGGGCGAAGCCGCAGGCCCAGTTGTTGCCGCTGCCGGACGTGGAGGCGAGCAGCTGCGCCGGGTCGAACACGTCCGCTGTTCGAGCGCGTTCAGCGCTCAGTGACACGTGCGCACGCGTGCACGCGCCTAGAGGGCCCCGGAGCAGCTCGTTCAGCACCCCTTCTTCCATGTCTACCAACACTGCGCGCGCCTATGAAACGCCGCCTCAACGCCCGTCAACAACAAGTGACGAGTGACTCGCTGTGGCTGCGCGCGCCTTGAGCGTCCGGATGTGGCCCCGCCCGTCGCCCACGGGCAGCGGTGTGGGGGGCGTGGTGCGCGCGTCTACGTTTTGGAAGAAGCTGGACAGCGCCTCGTCGAACCGCCCGCCGCTGTTGTGCGCCGCGTGCTCGCGCAGCGCCAGCTCCCAGAAGCGGCAACCCACTTGGTTGCCACACTGGCCGACCTGAAGGCGAAAGACAATCAAGATGGGCGGCTGACAGCGTGAGTCCAGGGCGCGCCAAGCGGCTGCGGCAGGCGAGCGTGACGCGCCTGGACGGTGATTATCTCGCGCGGCATGGCTTGGTTTCCGCGCCGGTCGTGGCAGAGGCTCAGAAGAAGGCGAACAGCCGGGTGGAGGCTTGTGCAGCCTCTTCGCCCACAGCGAAGAGTGACGAGCACCCGGGAGAGCGTTCAGCGCCCACAGGCTGCGGCAAAAGAGCGCAGGCGGAGGCGCAGGCGATGGAGGGTGGCCCAGCAGCGAGAGTGCGCTCACGCGGTCTGGCTCAGTGACACAAGGGCGCTCACAGGCACAGGCTGCGCAGGGGCAGCAGATGCCGTGAGATAGGCTTGCGGAGGGAGCGAGGCGCGAATGACGTGGCACTGAAACGTACGACCACCATACTGTGCTGCTCTGCGGCGGATGAAGAGAAAGAAGTAGGCCAGGCGACTGCTGTTCATTGCACGCGGTGTCTATTTAGGGCGCAGGCGTGGCGTCTGTTGGCTTGTGAAATGTGATGAGGCTGCGAGTCTTCTCCTCGTTGGCCGCCTGGATGCGCTGGCACTCCGCCTTGTGCGTGCCCGTGGTCCACGCCTGAGCCAGGCACGCTGCGCTGCAGAAGGACGCGGATCCACATGCCGAGCAGGCGCGCAGGCGCTTGTCGGAGGCGCCGCAGCCGGCGCACAGGAGCGGCGCAGGGCCACCGCCGAGGCACTCCAGCAACTCGATCAGCTCCTGGTTGCCTGGGTGGCATCGCTTGGCAACATCCAGCGCCGTGTTCCCGTTATTTGTGACAGCAGCAGGGTCTGCGCCGGCAGCGAGGAGCGCGGCACAGCAGTAGCGCTGACCACCGAGCGCCGCCATGTAAAGCGGAGTGCGCCTCTTTGAGTCGCGCGCGTCAATCTCCGCGACTCTCATCTTCTGATTGTCAGGGCGCCCGATGAGCAGCGTCACACAGGCCAGGTGACCTTCTTGAGCCGCCATGTGGAGGCAGGAGAACAAGTCGCTGTCGTGCGCCGTCCGCGAGGCCCCCGCAGCCAGCAAGGCCTTTATCATGGCGTGATGTCCACCCTGACATGCGAGCTGTAATGGCGTGTGGTTGTACGGACCGTCAGGGTCAGCCGGGGGGCGTGGGCTTGATGGTGCGCACGTCGATGTTGTCTGCAAAGTGAGGCAGCAGCAGCTTGAAGATCTCGAGGTTGTTGCCGATGATGCTGGCATGCAGTACATTCATGCCATCGGCACTGAAGATGCGCAGGTCCGTGTGCGGAATGAGCTTGCGTGCGCAAGCGAGCATGCCCACGGTGACTGCGCCTTAAAGAGGCGTGTTTCCCAAGTTGGAAAGGCTGTTGGCGTCAGCTCCAGCCTCCATCAAGAGGCGCACCACGTCGATTGATCCATGACTAGCGGCTGCGTACAACAGCGACTTACCATCCTTGTTGGTGTTGGGAGAGAGGCCGTCGGCGAGCAGGAGTCGGACCAGCGCGGCGTAGTTGTTGATCGTGTTGTTGAAGAGCCACTTCACTTTCTCTGCGTGTGGAGTGGTGCGCAGCGTGGCTGCGAACAGGGCAGCCTCTCGAGGAGAGGCGGCACAGCGAGCGTTGAGCGCGGCGTCCTCGGCACGCTGAGCAGCCATGGCAGCCCCGGACATCCGTGTTGAGCGGAGAGTTGCTCCCACAGGCGTCGCGTTGCAGCGTAGCAGGGCGCGAGGGCGTGCGCGAGGCGGAGGGTAGGCGCTAAGTTCAGCCCGTGCAGCCTGCGCCCACAGCGAAGAGCAGCGAGCACCTCAGCAGCCCTACGGCAGCCACAGGCTGCTGCGATACGCAAAAGGCGGAGGCGCAGGCGGTGGAGGCCCAGGAGCGTCAGTGCACTCACGCTACCTCGCTCTGTGAACACACGGGCGCACACAGGCACAGGCTACGCCGAGCCAGCAGATGGTGTGAGACAGGCTTGCGGAGGGTGCGAGGAGCGAGTGACGTGGCATGTCACTTGGACACTTGCTGACATGGCGTCGTACTGCGCGCGCCTGAACCACCAGGTGGTCCCGCCTGCGATATCCTGCGCTGCCCCCGCCCACCGCTTGTCGCCGCTGCCGAGTGGTCGCCGCGGCCTACACGTGCGGCCCGGCCTGCTGCGCTCGAGGTGGTTAGGAGCGTGCCGCGCAGCGCCTAGGGGTGCCCCAGATGGCGAGCACGCGGCGAGCGGCGGAGGGGATCTACGGGGAGGGCCGGGTGACACGCAGCCAAGCGGCGCAGCTGGGCGGCGCTGCTGCGGCGGCGGAGGCTGTGAAGGTGCGACTCCTCCTGGTTTTGTCGCCTTTTCTTTTGCGGCGCTGCGCCTGCCGCCTGGCGTCGCGCCGCGCCGCTGGCGCGCGAGGCTCGCGGCCGCGCGGGCGCGGCGCGGGCGCAGGGGCGCCTTGCGCGGCGCGGGGAGGAGTCCGGGCAGTAGGTTTAGGCGACAGCTGAGCTCGCTCCCTCGCCCCCGCAGACGGTGTGCGGCAGCGGCGGCCGCCGCGCCGCTGGCGCCAAGAAACGTGCGGCCTTGTGCGATCTCACCAACGGCAGCGCGGCGGCGGCGCGTGCGGCGGCGGCGAGAGCCAAGGTATGCTTTCCCCCCGTTTTGAAAGCTGGGCGCCTCGCCCCGCGCGCCCGCCAGCGCACCGCGCCCCTCCGCGCCCGCAAGCCGCCGCAGCGAGCACTCGGCCACGCGCTCGCCCAGGTCGGCCGTGCTTCGGGCGTACCCTGGCGCCGGGAGACGGCCCAGGAGCCAGCCAGCCCTCCTGCCTCCCTCTGCCCCTTGCCTCCCCCACCCGCGCTCGCCGCGCCCACCGGCCTCGCCGCAGCCACATGCTCCCCGCCTGGCGCGCCGGTGGAGCCAACTGCGCACGGGCTTTGAGGCGCTGACAGCGCTCCCGCCCTCCTGTGCGCCCTCTCGCAGCCGGTGGAGCTGGACGCGCCCGTCGACGGCGATGCGCCCACCGGCGCGCTCACCCGCCGACGCGCGCAGTCCATGGACAAGCCGGTGCGCGGTGGAGCTGCGCGGCGCGCGCGTGCGGTCAAGGGCGGGCAACCCTGAGCGGCAAAACAACGCTCTCGCGCCTGCGCGCCGTGCGCAAGCTCACGCGCGCCTGTTCCGCGCCACAGGCTGTGATGGCGCTCGAGGCTCTGCGTCCGAGCGCCGCGGACACTGCAGTGGCGATGGAGGTTGAGGCCCCAGGCCCAGGGCCTGGCAGCGCAGCTGCAGCGCCCGGTGGCGCCAGCTGTGCGTCTGCGCCGAGCAGCAGCGCGTGGAAAGACGTGGACGCTGCGCACGCAGACGATCCGCTGTTTTGCTGCCAATACGTGTCGGACATTTACCGCAACCTGCGCGCGGCTGAGGGCAAGCACCGCCCAAGCACGCGCTACATGGAGACGGTGCAGGTGGACATCAACGCCACCATGCGCGGCATCCTGGTGGACTGGCTGGTGGAGGTTGCGGAGGAATACAAGCTGGTGCCCGACACGCTCTTCCTCTCCGTGGCCTACATCGACCGCTGCCTCTCCGCGCACGTGGTGCAGCGCGCGCAGCTGCAGCTGGTCGGCGTGACGTGCATGCTCATCGCGGCCAAGTACGAGGAGATCTACGCGCCCCAGGTTGACGAGTTCTGCTACATCACCGACAACACGTACACCCGGGAGCAAGTGCTGGCCATGGAGCGCAAGGTGCTGGACGTGCTGAGCTTCGAGCTGACGACGCCCACCACCAAGAGCTTCCTGCGTCGCTTCCTGCGCGCCGCCGAGGCTGACCACAAGGCTGAGTTCCTGGCCTGCTTCCTGGCTGAGCTGAGCCTGCTGGACTACGCCTTCCTGCGCTTCATGCCCTCCTGCGTCGCCGCCAGCTGCGTGCTGGTGAGCCAGTGGACGCTGCGCCGCACCCCCTGGGGTCCCACTCTGGCCCACTACGCCGGCTACCAGGCGCCAGAGCTGCGCGACTGCTGCACCGCCCTGGTGGAGCTGTTCGCGGGCGCCAAGCGCGCCACGCTGCCCGCGGTGCGCGAAAAGTACAGCCAGCACAAGTTCAAGTGCGTCTCCTCCCTCGTGCCGCCCGAGGGGGGCCTGCCCGACTGCACATGGCGCTGAAACACGCACACGGACGCGCACGGAGCTGCGCTGCGCACACGCATGGCGGGACGGCCCCCCTGCCTGCTGCACTGGATTGGGGAAAACTAACCTCTCGGGACGATGGACTACTGGGGACTGGGGGCGCACGCCACACACGCCCCGCGCGCGCGCGCCTCTCTGGAAAGATGTATCTTTTAACTAAACAACTCACAACCTCAGCTCGTCGGCTGTTGTAACCACTGCGCGAACCAACGAGCGAAGCGCTCTGCCGCTGCTCACTGCAGAGTCTCTGCCCGGTGCACAATCACAGGCTGCGTCACGTCTGCCGCGCTCTGCACCAGCCGCAGCTCCACGCTCTCCGGCGAAGGCTTGGTGCCGGCACTTGCTGCCTCAGCAGTGCGCAGCAGCACCCCCTGCACCGACGCCACAGCCTGCTCAGTGGCACGCGCCAGGTTGCCAGGGCACGACGCTGTGCGCGCCAACAGCAGCGCAGCAGTCAAGTCGCCAGCCCCTGTGAAATAGCTGCCAAGCTTGGGCACGCGCAGGCGAAAGCGTGATGGAGCGCCGTCTTCTTGTGCCAGAGTGGTGCTCCCATAGAGACTCAAGAAGCCTTGATCCCCCTCAATCTCCATGGACGTGATCACAACCGTGCTTGGCCCCATGGCATGCAGCGCGTCACATGCGGCAAGCGCGTCAGCCTCCGTGCGCACTGGTCGCCCGGTGAGGAGCTCTGCCTCAAACTGGTTGGGCGTCACCACGTTTGCCAGGGGGACAATGGCTACGGGCGAGAGCACAGACGTGTCAGAGGAGATCAGGCAGAGGTGGCAGATGGCTGCGCAACGCACCGGTACGGTACGCCTCCACCAGCTCCGCGGGCACGTACAGCTTGCCCGCGTCCCCCAGCACGGGGTCGCAGACGTAGACCAACTCCGGGTTGCCCTCTCGCAGCGTGGCTGCAAGGGCGGGCGAGGCACGGTGAGCTGACATGCGCTGCCGTCGCAGCCACGTCACGCGCCGGCCACAGACGCCACGGCGGTGAGGAAGCTCAGGCTGCCGATGTAGCCCGTCAGCAGATGGCTGTAGGCGCCAGCCACTAACCCGTTGGCTGAGAGGCCCTCAAGCAACGCCCCCAGCTGCGCGCCGTCAAGGCGGTCGCCTCTGAACGTCGGGTACCCCGTGTGGTTGCTAAACTGCACGCTGTTGATGGCGTCCACCTCGATGCCTGCAGCGCGAGTGAGAGGGCATGCGGCATTGCGGCCGAAAGGCGGACGCCTTCCACGCCTCCTCACATAGGGGATGTGAGCGCCAGCCGCACGCACCCAGGAGCTGCAGCGGAAAGACAGCTGCTTTGTTGCCCACATAGCCTCTCACGGTGTGCGACTGGATGGTGAGCACGCGAGCCGCCGAGGGCATCGCGGGCTCAGGCACCAGAGCAGCTGCCCTGAGCGCTCCTCCTCCCCGTCCACTCACGCACAGACGGAGCGCTACGGCACTGAATTGTCGGACGAAGGCAGGCAGCAGCAAGGCATTCGACGTTCCTCCGCCTTCCCTGTGATGGACGCAATCTCAGAGCGTCTGCACGCGTCGTTGCACCTGACCGTGGATGCAGTGCGCGGCCGCGCAGAGGCTGGCGAGGAGGCGTGTAGTCGCGAGGCCCTGTCGGTGGCGGAGCCTCGCGCTCGCTGCCCCGCGCCGCTACCTCCACGCCCGCGCCCGGCAGTGGCTTCGTCTGGCGTGCAGAAGCGATCGTTCGTGCGCCCGGGCGGCGTGGCGAGCGCCTGGCAACGCTGCGTGGGCGCACAGCGCACCGTCAACGTTCGCAAGCGCACCACCGGCGACGACCACACGCCCGGAGCCGCGCCGCTGCTGGGTGGAGGGCACGTGAGCGGGCTGGAGGACATGGCCGCCTTCCTGCGCCAGCGCAAGCGGTGTGTGCCCTCCCGCCCTAACACGCGCGTTGTGAACCACTTGCCCTCACGCGCCCACGCATCTCGCTGCAGACGTATCGTCAGCGAGGCCGCCAAGCTGCTGGGCCCGCAACCGGAGCCGGAGCCGGGCGAAGAGCTGAACCTGGTGAACTTGCCCACGGACTTGCTGGTGCGTGCCGGCCCGGCCCGCGGGACGCACCCCAGCCGGTGGCTTTGAATCCCTGGCTGCGCCACGCACCGTGGCGCCCGGCGCTGCGCTCACACGCGCTTGGCGGACGCGCCCCGTGCGCCCGGCTGCGGGCTCTTGACAGCCCTGGCCTGGTCGTACCTCCGCGCCCTCACGCGCCTCCCGCTCTGCAGATGAAGATCGTCTGCCTCCTCCGCCACAACGAGCTGCAGCCTCTGCTGGCCACAAGCCGGCGTCTACGCCAAGCGGCAGCCGCCGCAATCTCGGTCCACTTCAACTTCTGTACGCCCGAGCCACAACGAGACGAGCGCGACGCGGTGCTGGCGGTGCGTAGCTGCTGCCGTACTGCCACGTGGCAGTGCTGACACTCAAACGCTCATCAACACTCCTGTGCTTTCTAGGTGCTTCGTTCCCCTTCACCCCGCTACGTACACGCCGCGATGCTGCTTGCCCGTGAGGCCGGCCTGGCAGATCAGCACCCACCCGCCCCCGGGCGCCACCGCGCCGCGCGAAGGCGGCGACCCGCCGCGCACCCACACGCACGCGTCGAAGCGCCAGAGGCAATGCTCGCACTGGCCGCGCCGCCACAGCCGGAGGCGCATCAACCGGTGCTGTTCACGCCCATGGATGTCACGCCGACCGCGTCGGTGGGTTTCGTGTCGCCCATGCCGGTTGCCCGCCTGTCGATGACGCCCGCAGAGGTGCCTGCACCTACGGGGCTCAAGGGATGCACGCGCCTGAGCTTCAACTCTGGCGGGGCGCGGGTGCTTTAGCGGCCGGTTGGGGGGGAGCTCCAAGGTTGCACAACCGGTACCCCCAGTCACTTCACTTTCTCTGTCACTTCACTTCAACCAGAAGCTCCGCCCCTCTGCGGCGCCGATGCAGCGCCACTTCAGCTCCCTACGCCTCAAGGCGGTGCCGCGGATGGCGGAGGTTGAGCGCGAGGTGGTGCCCCAGAGCCTGCCGGAGGCTGCGCGCGCATTTCTGCTTGGGTTGGGCGTCTGCTTCGCCGCCTGGCAGTGGGATGGAAACGTGGCGCACATGCCTGGCAGCGACGCCGGCGGAGAGCAGGCGCCTCAACGCAGCCGCCCTGGGAACGACGTGACAGCCCTCGGCACTTGGTCCTTCTTCACGCCGCCCTGGCTCTCAGGCACGCGGTGCGCGCTAGAGGACGGCCAGCAGGAGCCTGTGCAGACGGCGCAGCGGTTTAGCGCGCGCCTGGCCCGCTATCCTGAGCGCTCAGGCACAACGCCGCTGCTCGGACGGGACTCGGGGGCTGAGGAGGGACTCTCACGGGGGAATGCACCAGCGGCGCGTCAAATGCAATCATTCATGACGCCTTTTACGGCACACTGCGCCACTGTCTCGACCGTGGGGAGCGCCCCTCGCACTGTGGGCGGTGTGCGAGCTAGGAGCTGGAGGCAACAAAATCGCCCGCCGTTGCGCCGTACGTCATTCGCGCCTCGCTCCCTCCGCAAGCCTGTCTCGCGGCCTTCGCTGGCTCTGCGCAGTCTGTGCCTGTAAGCGCGCTTGTGTTCACTGAGCGAGGCAGCGTGAGCGCACTTTCTCTCTTCTGCGCCTCACCCACCTGCGCCTCCGCCCGCGCTCTCCCGCGGCCACCTCTGGGTGCCGTAGGGCTGCTGTGGTGCTCGCTGCTCTGCGCTGTGGGCACGCGCTGAACTGAGCGCCAACCCTTGGGCTGCGACGAGACACTCTCCACTTTGCGCACGCCCTGCGCCTTGCGCCGCGACGCCTTTGGAAGCCCCGCACCGCTCAATAAGTATGTCTGAGGCTGCCCTGGCTGCTCAGCGTGCCGAGGACGCCGCGCTCAACGCTCGCTGTGCCGCCTCTCCTCGCGAGGCGGCCCTGTTCGCAGCTGAACTGCGCCGCACTCCACACGCAGAGAAAGTGATCTGGCTCTGGAACAGCGCGATCAACAACCACGCCACGCTGGTGCGACTCATGCTTGCCGACGGCCTCTCTCCCAACACCGTCAAGCCTGGTCAGTCAGTGCTGCACGTAGCCGCTAATCATGGATCGATCGATGTGGTGCGCCTTTTGCTGGAGGGTGGTGCTGACGCCAACAGCCTTGACAACTTGGGAAACACGCCTCTCCAAGGCGCAGTCAGCCTCGGCAAGATCGCTTGCGCACGCGAGCTAATTCCGCACACGGACTTGCGCATCTTCAGTGCCGATGGCATGAATGCTCTGCATACCAGCATCATGTGCAACCACTCTGAGATCTTCAAGCTCCTGCTGCCACACTTCGCGGACGACATCGACGTGCGCGATATCAAGCCACGCGCCCCGGCTGACCCGGACGGTCCGTACAACAGCACGCCATTACGCCTCGCATGTCATGGTGGGCATCACGCCATGGTGAAGGCTTTGCTGGCTGCGGGGGCCTCACGAACAGCACACAACAGCAATTCGTTCTCCTGCCTCCACATGGCGGCTCAAGAAGGTCACCTTGCCTGTGTGACGCTGCTCATCGGGCGCCCTGACAATCAGAAGATGAGCGCCGCGGAGATTGACGCGCGCGACTCAAAGAGGCGCACTCCGCTTTACATGGCGGTGCTCGGTGGTCAGCGCTACTGCTGTACCGCGCTCCTCGCTGCCGGCGCAGACCCTGCTGCTGTCACAAATAACGGGAGCACGGCGCTGGATGTTGCCAAGCGATGCCACCCAGGCAACCAAGAGCTGATCGAGTTGCTGGAGTGCCGCGGCGGTGGCCCTGCGCCGCTCGTCTGCGCCTGCTGCGGCGCCTCCGATAAGCGCCTTCGCGCCTGCTCGGCATGCGGGTCCGCGTCCTTCTGCAGCGCAGCGTGCCTGGCTGAGGCGTGGACCACGGGCACGCACAAGGCGGAGTGCCAGCGCATCCAGGCGGCCAACGAGGAGAAAACTCGCAGCTTCCTCATCATTCACAAGCCAACAGACGTCCCGCTTGCGCCGCCCTAGACACTGCGTGCAATGAGCAACAGCGGCCGCCTGGCCTGCTTCATCCCTTCTTCCACCGCTCCGCTGTCTTGGTCGTACGATTCTGCCTTAATCGCGTTGCCGCCGTTTTGTGAGAAAACCTGTGCCCTGCCTGGCCTGTGCGTGTTCACCTCTAGCGCCTCGCCAGCCGGCAACTCAGCGCAGCAGCCGTCGCGGCCGCCACTCGCAACAGATCACCATGGGGGACGACGACCTCGCCTGGGGTGTGCGCCCGCGCCGCGTGTGCCCGTGTGCAGTGCGCTGCGTGCGGCGCTGCGTGCGCGCGAAGGAGTGGCTCAGAGCGCTGAGTCTGCTCCCCGGCCCTGTGCAGACGACGACGAGTATGAGGTTCCCGCCGTGGCCAAAACGGAGGCGCCGGTGACCAAGCTGGCGGAGGAGGAGGAGGAGGAGGAGGCAGCGCCCGCGGCGGTGCGTGGCCCCCCCGCGTGCGTGAGCGGCCGAGGTTGCCAGCAGCCCTACGACGATGGCGGCTCTCGCCTGCGTCTGTCTGTGGAGCTCTCTCTGACACGCGGCTGCGGCGCCCCCTGCACGCGCAGAAGTCAGGCGGCGCCCGCAAGGCTGGCGGCAAGGCTGCGTCTGGCAAGGGGGCGGCTGCGTCGAGCTCCGCCGCGGCGGCGGAGGAGGCTGGTCCCCTGGACCCGCTGGCCGAGAAGTTCCGCCTGCAGCGGCTGCAGGAGGCGTCGGACTTCGAGGCGGCCAGAGCCGCGTTTGGCGGGGCTGGCCAGAACCTGGACGAGCTGTGTCCCAAAACGGAGTCGGTGCGTCTCCACCCTCCCCCCTGCTTCCTTACCCTCCCCACCCTCTTGTTCTCTCACCTCTTCCGCCAGGACTTCACCGAGTACGGGGACGTGCTGTACTTCAAGTACCTGCGCCCCTTCGAGGCGCGTGCACGAGCGGCAGCCGCCCGGCCGCACACGGCAGCGCAGCACAGCCTTTAGGCAGGCCTCACGCGGTGCTCTGCGCCTATACCTCAGAAAAACGGAAACTTCAAGGCTGCTTTGAAGACCATGCTGCGCACCGCCGCAAACGCGCTGAGCACACACGAGATGAAGGTGCTGTCCTGCGGCCATGTGCTGTGCGCTGCGGGGCGTCTCACTCTCGACGTGGCGCGTGCGCAGGAGCTGGAGTCGTGCATCATCGCGGTGCGCAACACGAAGCTCAAGGAGGAGAAGGACGCACAGACAAAAGCCAAGAAGCGTGCGTTCCCCGCCCCGCCTCGCTTTCGCTCTGCGCACGCATCATATGGATGGGGCCGCATTTGATTGGATGGCGTGCATTCACTCACTGTGACCTCAATCGCTTGCTCAGCCTCCGGCAAGGTGAAGCCCACCCTCAAGGCTGGCCCGGCTGAGGGCGACTTGGACGACGCGCGCTACCAGACCACCTCGCTGGATGATGAGTATGACTTCATGTAGACGCCAACAGGGCAGAGGACCGGGGGGCCATCCAGTGCTGCAAGAGCTTTCTTGCGCTGCGGATACGCGGCCATTAGCAGCTGTTGAGCGCACTCTGAAACACTTGCTCTGTGATGTCGCTGTCGTGTTGAACCGTGAACGTTTTGAGAGGCGCGGAGGAGGAGGAGGGCCGTTGGGTGGCTCCCGCCTGTTCAACTCACGTGCGCTCCTCGCCAACCCGTGAGCCGTGGTGATGGTGTCCATGCACGTCCAGGACCTCCTGGCACAGCTGGGCGAGGAGCTGAAGTGCAGCGTGTGGTGCGCAGCTCGCGCCGCGGGTTCCCACCCAAAGGGTTTGCTGACAGCCTGCGCGCGCCCCGCCCCGCCCCGCGCAGCCTGCGCCTGCTGTGCACGCCCGTGAGCAAGCTCAAGTGCAACCACTACTTCTGCGGGTGCGTCGCCGCGCGCCTCGCCCACACGCGTTGCTGACCAGACTCGCCCTTCCGCCCTCTCCGCCCCTCCGCGTGCAGCGACTGCCTCACCGCCGCTCTCAAAGTCAAGCAGGCCTGCCCCATGTGCAAGCAGAAGGCTGGGCGGCGAGGCGCGTGGCCCTTCCGCCCCGTGCGTGCGCCCCTCACACTCAAGCGCCCGGTGAAGCAGAGGTTGACGAGGACCTCAAGGTTGCCAAGATCGCGCAGCTGTTCACGCAGCTGGTGAGCCGGGCGGGGATGGACATCTTCGCGTCGCAGCTGCCGGGTGCGGGAGGCGCGTGGGCACACAAGCTTGAGCTGGCGTTCTTCCTTCGCTCACCTCTCTCTGTCGCAGGCGCGGAGGCTAGCCCCAGCCGCTACGAGACGGCGCCTGGGTCCCCTCGCTCCGCCGTGGCTGCGCCGCGCCCGGCGGCAGGGGCGGCTCCGGTGGTCTTCTCGCGCGGTGGGCGCCGTGGCCGTGGAGCGTCCGCGCAGCAGCCCACGCCGGCGCCGCCGGCGCTGCAGGCCACCCCTCCTCCGCCTGTAGTGCGCTCGTCTGCGGAAGATGCGCGTCGGGAGGCGCACATCTTCAGCTACCAGTCCCCAGAGCGTCAGGGCGCCCCTCCCGCAGCCACCTTGGCGCCGCCCTTCTTCTGGGTGGGCCCTCCCGCTGCGGATGGAGAGGAGCAGGAGGAGGAGGCTCCATACGAGGACTG
>Ga0049083_10000237_pt1 | contig 18410 bp, 22 predicted proteins | sample GreLakmeMI27MSRF_FD_66719 | JGI IMG/M metagenome (GOLD analysis project Ga0049083, IMG submission 66719) | Freshwater lentic microbial communities from great Laurentian Lakes, MI, USA - Great Lakes metaG MI27MSRF | ecosystem: Environmental > Aquatic > Freshwater > Lake | place: Great Lakes...
ATCGCGCGAAGAGATGCGGCGCTCCGCCGCCTCTTCCAACCGCTCTAGGCGGTCGGGCACGCTGCACAGAGGCTTGCCAGCCATGCTGACAGGCCTTATAGGGGCTGGGCGGGCGCATTGTAAGCTTATTATAAGGCGATATCAGCTCCTGGAATTATAAGGCACCTGCCTTATTTGCCAACCCAGATTAAAATGGCCTTGTCGCATGTCGCATTGTCCTCGACAATTTAGGTTATGATAGGCGGTTGCCACTTCTGGCGCTTGCAAAGCAACGTTTTTGGTTCCTTGATCTAGTGGTTAGGATTCAGGCACCTTGTGTCGTCCTATGCACTTTGAATGCAGCTGCACCGGTTGGGCGGCCAGTCCGTCACGGAACGAAGCATCTCACGAGCATCCGGTAGGAACCGGCTTTTATGCGCAGGTCTCGGTTACGAGGCGAAAGTCAGCACAGAGCGTCCGCCGTCCAGCTCAAATGGGTCACGAGCGATGCAGAGAAGCGCCTCCTTCTCCCCGAGCGTCTCCAACGCATCACAGATTCACAATTCACCAACGCATGGTTGAGACGATGACAGCTCCGTGCACAACACTGCTGCGCATAACGTCTACGGCAGCTGGCGGTTGTATGGCTGGCCTGCCCCGAGCGATGCGCGCTCCGCACGCTCTGACTTGACGTCCGCCAGCGCATCCTGCACGTAATGGGCGAATGGCGTCTGCTTCTCCTGCATCTCCTTGCTCAAATACCTGCAGAACCAGCACGTCAGAGACGTTGCTTGCTGCTGGCGCAAGGTTGCGCTATGCGCACGTGTGCTTCATCGACAGGTCCATCGCGCGCTTCAGCCGCTGGTTGCGCAGGTCCAGCTCATCCTGCGGAAGTCGACGCAGCGCCTCCTCCACGTCCTGCGGCACCGTGTTAGAAGAGGAGGCACGCGCTCCAAGTGCAGTCCTGCGCGGCGCACCAGGCTCTGCAACGGGTCCAGCAGGTCGTCATACCGCAGGCCGTACTTCTTGAGCTCCGTACCCACGGCCGCCTGCGCGACAGCGGGCAGCGTGGGGCGAGGCGTGAGCATGGAGGATTTAGGGTAGGCAGTTGAGCGGCGCTGTCGCACCTGGTAACGCTTCGCCGCCCACGCGAAGACGGGCTCAAACAGCTTGGAGACCGCCTGCACGCGTAAGCGAGCAGAGCGTCAGCAGTGCGAGGCAAGGGAGCTCCGGGTCAGCACGTGCCTTTGACATCCTTCTTTCTCTCTGTAGTCGCACAGCAGCAGAGTGCACACTACCGCCTGCGCACAGCAACGCTTCAGCACCAGTTAAGAAACGCTGCGAGAGTGTGCTCTAGCCTAGCAACCGCAGGAGACGGTCGCGTAAGGGACGCACCGCAGATGTGCTGCCGCCTTGCGCTCGCAGCCACGGCGCGCACGGGCTCCGGAGGCTGCGGCGGCGCTGGGATGTGATCATACATGTGTCACGTTCGACCTACCAGTTCGATCCACCGAGCCTACCATTTGTCCATTTCAGACAGCCCGACACATTTGTCCATTTCTATCACCGTTGCGGCCCACCAAAATGTCGTACATACCTCAGTGGGTCGTCGTCATCACGGTCGGCGTCGTACTAACGTCCTTTTACTCGCCCTGTCTGAGCTGTGCACTGCTGTGGCATTCCCTGGAATATGCGCCGACAACGTTGACATGATCCAGGTGCGCTGGTCTCCTACGCGCCAGTGCTGGCTGCTGAGCCCGTAGGCGCAGGTGTTCGTGTTCGACACGCGGCGCGGCACACGCGAGGGAGAAGAGCTGGACAAAGTGCTGGCCTTCTTCCCTTCGACTGCCACAGCGGAGCAGCAGCAGGCGCGTGCTGTCTGGCGCTTTGCTGCTCTCATGCTGAGCCACGCCGCGTCTGCCCCCAGGCTGCCTCGGGATTGGCGGAGGCGCTGGCCTCGCTGAGCGGCACCTTCTTAGGCGCCGCACCGCTGGAGAGCCTCAGCGCGACGCTGCACCGCCACGCCTTCCTCCCCTGCGAACCAGACCTCTGGTTCAGCCTGGTGCGCACAAACAGGGCCGGCAGCGGTCCCGTGACAGGCGGTTGTGATGCGCTCCGGCGCAGGTTGTCGAGGCGGAGACTGCCCCACACAGCGAAGTGCGCGACAGCACCTTGCGCGCGCTGCTGCACGAGACCCACGCACTGTTCTCGCTGCTGCACGGCCGCCTGCGCGAGGTGCTGGAGGCTGACCTGAGCGGCGACACCGCCAGGCGCGGCTTGTCTGAGTGCGCGCAGCCTCTTGCAGGCACTCACCAGCTCGCGCAGGCGCCTGTTGGAGCCGCTGATCCTAGACCTGGGCACGCGTTTGTCCGCGGGCAAGCAGGGCGACGTGGCGGCTCACACCCATGCTCTGTCTGCGCGTGATGGTCTGCCCATCCTACCGCTGGACAGACAGGCTTTCCTGAACGTGCAGGCGCGCAGCGATACCAGCCAGCCGCGATGGCAGCCCCCCTGACGCCGCTCCCCAGTTCTGCGTCAACGCGCTCTCAACCTGCTGCGGCGGGCGGGTGGTGCAGCAGGCGCTGCTGTTCCACGACAGCTATCTCGTGTGGAGCGGTGCGCCACACAGCGATGCCCCGCGCGCCGCGCCCTGAGTGCACACTTCAGGCCTCCCCGTGGACGACACATACTCGCTGTACCGCTACGCTGCGCGTTGCCTGCTGCCCGCCAGCCTCGCTGCGGCCGCCAAGCGCGCCAGGGCTGCACCTGCGTGCGCGGGGCCCCCGTTCCGCTCGGGAGACTGGCGCCCGGGCGCCGACGGCTTCCTGGAGGCTGAGGAAGACGGCTGCGTGATACGCGTGCGCCTGGCCGGCGGCGCAGGGCGCCACTCGCTGTGCACGCTGTCGCGCGAGAGCCTCACGCTGCTGCTGCTGCTCCCCGAGGACGCCACGCCCGACGCCGCCCTGCGCGCGCAGCTGGCCGCTGTCGCGGGTGCGTGCCCCGCGGCTGTGCCGCAGTCGCAGCGGGCCCTGAGGCCGCATCGCACCGCCCTTCCCCGCCAGAGCTGCGCCTAGCCCGGGTGGCCAAGCTGCTCTCCAGTGCTGCAGGCTCTCTCAACCGCTGGCACGTGCCCGGCTACCGCTACCTGTACCTGGACCGCGCCACGCTGGCGGTGCGCGCCTCGCCGGAGAGCAAGCTGGGCACGCTGGCGCCCGACTCCCTGGCCGCGCTGTCGCAGCTGCGCGCGCAGCTGGAGGAGCGCCGCGGGGCCGGGGGGGCGCAGGAGAGCGAGGTGTGCGTGCGCACGCAGCACGACGCCTGGGTGGTGGTGCGCCGGGGGCGGGGCCGGGAGCTGTTCGTGCTGCTGGAGCGGGCGGGGGACACGCTGCTGGAGGCAACGGAGGCGACGGACCGCTTCTGCGCCACGCTCGGGCTGGACTTTGCGTGAATGCACTTCCGCTCTATTCTTCAGCCGGGCGGCGCGCTTTCTTCTTCGCCGGCTGTGCCCCACCTGCCGCCGCCGCCGCCGCTGCAGCCGCACGCTGAGCAGCGATCGCTTTCTTCGCCGCCGCCTGCAGGCGAGCTTGCTTGGCCGCCTTTGCGCCCAGCTCCGGCGCAGCTGCCGGCTCCTCCTCCTGCTCAGCCTCCTCTTGCTCCCCCGGCGCCCCCTCCTCTCGCTCCTGCTCCTGCCGCACGCTCACCGTCTTGCGGTTGCTCACCTTGTAGAGCTTGCAGACGAAGAAGCCGTCCAGGTTGTGGACGTGGGGGAAGAAGCGGCGGGCATGCTGCAGCGAGTGATGGAACTGCTTCCCCCGGAAGCTCACAAACCCCGGGCGCCCGAAGTCCAGCCCCGCCGGCACCACGCGCACGTCGCGCTTCTTAAGCACGTAGTTGATGACCGCCTCGTTCTCCTCCACCGTGATTGAGCAGGTTGAGTAGACGATGAAGCCCCCAGTCTTGCTGTTTGCGTCCACCAGGTCCACCGCCGCCAGGATGAGCTCCTTCTGCAGCGCCGCGCAGCGCGCAATGTCCTCCTCCGTCTTGTTCGTCTTAACGGACTGATCCTTCGAGACGACGCCCGTGCCGCTGCAGGGGGCGTCCAGGAGCACGCGATCCATGAGGCCCAGCACCGTGGGCAGCCGGCGGCCGTCGTAGTTGCATACCACCGCGTTGGTAACACCCAGCCGCTGGATATTAGCCACCAGCGACGCCAGACGCTGTGGGTTGATCTCGTTGGCAAACAGCGTGCCCGTGTTGCGCATCAGAGCAGCAACGTATGTGGACTTGCCGCCGGGCGCCGCTGCCATGTCAACCACGCGCTCGCCCTCCTGCGGCGCCAGCGCCATGACGGGCAGGAAGGAGGCTGCGCTCTGCAGCATATAGTGCCCCGCCATGTACTCAGGCGTGGCGCCAATGGGCACGCGCGACTCGTAGACCAACAGGCCAACCTTGGACCACTTCTCAAGCGGGTCCAGGTTTACGCCGCGGTTGATGAGCGCAGCCGCCAGCTCGCGGCGGCGCGCCTTGAGCGTGTTTGTACGCAGCGTCACGGGGCGTTGCGTCTCGTTCGCCTCCAGCAGCTCCAGCGCTTCGGCCACGCTGAACAGGTTCAGAATGTAGGTGAGGAAGAAGTCGTTGTAGCTGGTTCGCGGGCACGGGGAGAGGGGCGCGACGTCAGTTCGGAGAGGCCGCCACCAGCCGCCGCCCCAAAGCCGCACCCGTAGTACAGCGCCAGGTCCGCCATCAGACGCTCCATGTAATCCGAGCGACTGCAGCCGGGCTCGCGCAAGTGCTTGAAGCTGGCGAGCACGCGGGCGACGTCCTGGATGCGACGCCGCACGGCGGGCAGGTTGGGCGCCCCAGCCAACTCGCGCTCCACCTCCGCGGCGCTGGGCAGCTCATACGGCTCGTAGTCCTGCAGGTGCTGCTCCTCCTGCTCTGCACGCGCCTCCTCCAGCTCGCGCGCCTTGGCCGCGTCAAGGCGAGACGCTTGCAGCTCCACCGCGGTGAGGAGCTCTTCCTCCTCGCTCACATCCTCCTCGCTCGCCTCCTCCACAGGCTCCACAGGCGCAGCCTTGCGCTTGCCAATGAACTTGGTGCCCGAGAGCAGCTTCTTGGTGCCCGCCATAGCGCCAAGGGGGGGAGCGGCAGTGATGAGGAGTGGTGAGAGGTGAGCGCCCCGCATCCCTCCTGTACGACCACCGACGGGAAGAAACAACGCTGATGTGACGGCAGTTGTTCCGCCCGCCTACTGCGTGCGCTGTGTGTTGATAGGCTGGGCATGGAGGACGTGCGGCAGCGCGCGGAGGAGAACGTACGTTGTGTCAGCCGCCGCACTTTCCTTTCGCTAGCCACTGAGTGCCCCGTGCCCTCAGGCTGCCGCTGCAGCTCGCCACATACCCAAGCATGCGCGTCGCGACAAGAATGTGGAGGCTGTGTTCGACGAGCAAGCACGCAGGCGAGGCTCGTGTTTGCGTCTTGCTCTCGCTGTCGCTGAGACGGCGTGCAGAGAGTTCCTGACCGGTTTCCACAAGCGCAAGAAGCAGCGCCGGAAGGTGTGCCGTGCTGCGTAGCAGGGAGGCATGCACCGAGCACTGATGGTGCCCCCTGTGCGCAGGCGGCTGAGCACAACCAGGTGCAAAAGGCTCGCCAAGACCGGCTGGTCGCGCGCAAGGAGGTGCGGCACACTTCAGGCCGGCCCAGGCGCGCGCCTGAGCCGCCCCACGCAGCGGCGCGACGAGTTGAAGGAGCTGCTGTCGCGCTACGAGCAGAACGGCGAGGGAGGGGAGGAAGCGGCGGGACGAGAGGAGGTGGCGCCTGTCGCTGTTGAGTATCCTGGCGTGGTTGTGACTGTGCAAGCGCTGGGCGCAGAGGGGGAGGAGAGAGCGCCGAAGCATCGCACGAGGCCGAGTGCAGCAAGTGCTGCGCTACCAAAAGCCAAGCGGGCTAAGCAGCGATAGCGTGCGTGCATCACAACACATCACTTCACTTCACTGCGCGAGGAACCAGGTCTGAACCTTCTCTCTCACAACCGGCTCCAGGAGGCCCCAGGCTGCTTCCCACTGCTCCGCGGGCAGGTGCGCCTGGTAGCCGCGCAAGATCTCGGACATGCTGCGATGCAGCTCCTCGTCGCGCAGCATGCGCCAGGATGCGAAGGCACTGCAGAGGGGCACAAAGGCTGGCAGCACGGCCATGGGGTTAAGGCGCACCAGCGCGCACAGCCCCCCGAACGCGTGCTCCTTCTCCACATCATCGCGCGCCCGGCGCAGCGCGTTGCACCACGGCTCCGCGAAGCTCTGCACGTGCGGCGCCAGCGGCTGCGGGCAGCGCAGCGCCAGGCGGCCCAGCGCAATGGCCGCGTTCTGCAGCAGCCCCTTGCTGACAGAGGTGCGCATGGAGAGCAGCGGCGCGATGACCTGGAGCAGGGGCAGCGCCAGGCGCTCCGTCTGGTCTGCGGGGGCGCGCATGACGAGCTCGCCGATGGACCAGCAGGCGTTGGTGCAGGCGCGAATGCTGTCCGGCGACAGCTGCTCGTGCTGCAGCGCGGCGCAGCAGAGCTCGAGGCAGCGGTGCAGGAGGGGCAGGAGGTGGGAGGGGCAGGCTTTTGTGAGGTCGCCCATGAGCGCAAAGCCACTCTGCCTCACCTCCGGCGCCGCATCCGCGCAGGCGAGAAAGATGAACTCGCGCAGCTGCACCCGGGCCGCCAGGCTTTCCACCGAGGCGCCCAGCGCCTCCGTGAGCGCGCCAACTGCGTCCAGAGCACACACCACCAGGTCCGTGTCGTACTCGGGGCTCCCGTCCGCCGCGCGCTGGCGCAGCTGCATCTGCTGCTGCAGCAGAGCGACGCAGCGGTCGAACATTGCCTCTGCGAACGGCTGCACGGCTGCGCGCAGCGAGGGGACCACCTCCACCAGGCATTCCAGCACCGGCAGCTGCTCGCGGTCGTCGCTCGCATGCGCCTGCGCCGCGGCGAGTCAGACGGCGCCGGGGCCGCGCGGCGAGTGCAGCACCCGCACCTGCCACTTGGCCAGCAGAGGCGGCAGGAGCAGCGCCGCGATGCTGGGCTCTGCCATGACGGATCCCATACAGTTTGCCAGCGTGCCGAGCGCCTCGAACAAGCTGCGCTGGCTCTTGCGCTGGTACATGCCCAGCGCGAACACGAGATGCTGCACGATGGGCTCCAGCCGGGGAGCCAGAGCAGCCTGCGCCTCCTCCACCAGCGCGGCCAGCCCGCCGCAGGCTGCTCTTTGCACCTGCTTGTTCCTGCGCCGGCCAGTCTTGCGTCAGCCAACTAAGAAGGGCGCTGTGCAGCAACGCACTTGTCCAGCACCCGCTTCAGCAACCCCGCCAGCAGCGCGTCCAGCAGCGTCTGCCCAGTCGCGGCGTCAGTGGGCGCAGGGGAGACGCGCAGTTGTGCGCGCGCACACCTGTGCATCCTGGGGCGTCAGTCCGGGCACGCGCGTCTGCCCCTCCTGCACCCCCTGCACCAGCCACTTGCTGTAACGCCCCAGCGTCCAACACGAAATGCTGCGAACCTGCGCGAACGTCACGGTCAGCCGGGCGGGACTGGAGGCACACCGCACAGGGTCGACTCACCAGCGGTCGAGCGTCGTCCAGCACGGGCAGCAAGCCCTGGATGATCTGCGGCGCCAGGTGGGCGAGCCCCGCGTCGCAGCCCTCCGCTACGGCGCCTAGCGCCAAGATGGCGGACTCGCGGAGACGCCAGTTGCCGTCGCGCAGCCTCGCCTGAGGAAGGAAGAGTGTGAGACGCTGGGCGGCGTCTGTGTGTTCGTGAGGCGCGCACATCCACGATGGGAAGCAGCACGGGCAGCAAGTCGGCCGGGAAGCAGTTTGAGAGGACGTCCAGGCTGCTGGCGCTGGACTGGCGAAGCGTCCATGACCGGATGCCGTCGTCCTCGTCCCCGCCTTCTTCCTCCTCATCGCCCTCACCCGACAGCGCCGTCTGAGCAAACACCGAATCAGTGCTGCAACGGGAAGAGAAGCGACGCAAGTCGCGTGCCTTTGAGGAGTGCATGAAAGGCTTCAGGTCCTGCTCACGATCGGGCTTGTCGCCGCTAAGCTCGTCCGCTTCCGCCTCAATCACGTCCTGCGCGCGCACGCAGTGAGCCCAGTCACGCCGTTCAGCGCGTCTGGCGCGTGCCTCGTCGTCAGGCTCGTATGCCATGTTGGTGAGCAGCACAGGTACCAGCTGCGGCATGAACTGGCGCAGCACGGCAACAAAGTCATCGCCCTGCTCTGCCCCGCAGAAGGCTGACCAGAACTCGCACGCCTCCAGGGCGACGCTCGAGTCGCCGTCCTGTGCGACAACACACGTTCAGCGCACCGCGCGCCCCATGCGCTCCGCCCGGCGCACCTGGTTGCGCTCTAACATGTAGCCTACTACCGCGGGCAGGTTGGAATGCAGGCGCTCGGGCACGTTTTGCATCAGGGCAACCAAGCCCTGGCACACCAGCCTGCGGATGTCCGGATTCGGATCCAGCGCCAGCGCTACCAGGCTCTGCACGTATCGATCCAGTTCGGGAATGAGCGCGGCGGGCATGTAGCCCACCAGTAGGTTCACGCTGCAGGGCGCCTTAGCCAGCAACCAGGGCATTGCCGAACTGCGTGACGCACCAGCCAATCGCGTGCTTTTGTAGCTGCGGGTGTGGGCTGCAGCGAGGCCGGCGTGAGAAGTGTCGCGGGATTTTCACACCCTTATGCACACACCTGGAGAAGAGCGAGAGCAGGCGCGGCAGCAGCAGCGCCGCGGGGCGGGCGGGCGGGCCGACTTCGCTGCTGTCCATTTGGCTGGGCACCTCCTCGCACACCTGCAGCAAGCAGAGGGCATGTGAGGGGTGCCGGGCTTGTTTGCGTGCTGCTGCGCCTCACCTTGAAGAGCGCGTCTAGAGCCCCGTCGGCAGCGTCGGTGACGCCGCTGTCCAGCGCCTGCGTGAGTGCCGCCACCAGCTCCGGCCAGGCGCCCAGGCTGCCGGCCGCAGCCACCGTGCTGCGGGCGCGCTCCGCGTCAGACCCCGCAGACTGGGAAGTCCCTGACTAGTGGCGCAGCAGCGAACCTGATGGCGGTGCCGGCGGTGATGCGCAGGTAGCGTTCGGGCAGGGCGAGGCAGGAGAGCAAACAGGCCTGAAGACGGGCGTGAGACACCACCAGCGCGCAGCCAGGCGCCCAGCGGCGCACCTTGACATATGCCTGCACGTGCGGGGCCAGGCGGGGCCACGCGCTGCGCAGGTTGTTCTTCAGCAGCAAGCCTGCGCTCTGGCGGACCTCCAGCGGCTGGTCGCGGGCGAGCGCGAGCAGGAACGCCAGGTAATTGTTGAAGTCCGGCACCGCGCTGCACTGCTGCAGACGGGCGTAGATCTGGCGCGGGCGCGGCGCGTGAGGCACGCACAGCCGCGCGGGCAACGCGCTGCAACGGCGCGCCTGCGCCTGGTCGGCGCCGGGCTGCGCATATTCTCCGAACAACTGCGCTATGGTGGCCAGCCCGCCAGGGTCGGGCGCCCAGGCAGCCATGCGGCAGGCAGAGGGCGCGAACACACGGCAGGAGTGCGGGGCGAGGAGAGGGCGTTGAGTTGATGCGAGAACGAAAACGACGACCGATCGCTACTACTGTACTACGACGACCGACGATCGACGAAGCGAAAATTGTGCCGGTGTGATACTCTGCCACCCTACGCGAGCCTGTAGCTGCGCGTAACCGCCATGCGTGTGGTGGGCTGGCAGGGTGGAACCGTGGCGAGCGCACGCGTTCGCTGCACGAGGTGCTCTAGCGTGGCGCGTGCGTGCACCCGCCTGTGCGTGCGCTCTGTGCGTTCTGACTGGCCGCACCAGTGGGCATCGATCTGGGCACCACCAACTCCGCGGTTGCACGCGTGGTGGGGCGCACCGCCACCATTCTGACCGGACCCGACGGCCGGCGCACCACGCCCTCCGTCGTGTCCTTCACACCCGCGGTGCTGGTGGGCGCGCCCGCCGTGCGCGCCGCGAGCGCCAACGCGGAAAACACCTTCTTTTCAGTCAAGCGACTGCTTGGGCGCAGCTTTGCAGACGAGGGGGTGCAGGAGGAACTCTCGCACCTGCCCTTTCAGGCACGCGCCGGCGCCGGCGGCGGCGTGCTGCTCCACTGCCCCGCCCTGTCGCGCGGCCTGGCGCCCGAGGCTGTCTCCGCGCTGGTGCTGCGCCAGCTGGCCAGCTTTGCGGCGCCGCAGGAGGCGCCCCTGCGCGCCGTCCTCGCCGTTCCCGCCCGCTTCGACGACGCGCAGCGGCAGGCCACGCTGACAGCGGCGGCGGCGGCTGGTTTAGACGTGCTGCGCCTCCTCAACGAGCCCACCGCAGCTGCGCTCGCCTACGGCTTCGGATGCCCCGCCGGCGGCGGTCAGGCGGCCTCGCCCGGCGAGGAGGTGCGTGAGGAGGAGCTGGTGCTGGTGTTCGACCTGGGCGGCGGCACGCTGGACGTGTCTCTGCTGGACGTCAGCTGCGGTGTCTTCCAGGTCCTCGCCAGCAGCGGCGACGCGCGGCTGGGCGGCAATGACTTCGACGCAGTGGTGGTCTCCTGGCTGCGCGAGCAGCAGCAGCTGGCGGGCGGCGCGGCGGCGGACAGCGCACAGAGCCTGTTGGTCGCAGCGGAGGCGCTCAAGGTGGCGCTCTCCCAGGAGACGCAGGTGGCGGTGAGCCTCGCGCCCGGCGGCGCGCAGGCGGTGCTCACGCGGGCGGAGCTGGAGCGACGATGCGCCACGCTGCTGGCGCGCTGCGCTCAGCCGCTACACCGAGTGCTCGAAGACGCCGTCCGAAGCGACGGGCGCTCGGTGGCGCCAGAGGACCTGGCGGCGGTGCTGCTGGTCGGCGGCGCGACGCGCATGCCCGCGGTGAGGGCACTCGTGCGCGAGGTCACGCGCCAGGTGCGCCCTCCTCGCTGCCCGCACTTGGCGCGCGCTGACCCGCGGTGCGCAGGACCCGCGCGAAGGCGTGGACCCAGACGAGGTCGTTGCCCTGGGCTGCGCCGTGCAGGCGGCTGCGCTGGCCGGGCTGATTGACCGGGGCGACGCGATTGTGCTGGACGAGACACCCGAGGCTGACGACTTCGCAGCCCTGCTGGCCAAGATGCAGGCGACGCTGGACAGGGCTGAAAAGGCGTCACCCTTGAGTTGACACGGACAAATGTTGTTGCTGCCCCGCCGTCCAGCCGTCGTAGCACCAAAATCCGCAGATTTGCAGCGCCCGGTGAGCGCGTGCCTGTCCTGAGGTGGAAGCGCCATGCTGCTGCACGCCCAGCGCTTCTCGCCTTGGGCTGCGCCCGCGGGCCGTGCGCGCGCACCGGCGGGTCGTGCACGTGCGGTGCCGCCGCTGCACGCTGTGCGCTCCGACGAGGAGGCTTCCACGGGGGTGCGCTGCGCCCGCGCGTCGAGTAGGCAACTGCAGTCAGTTGGATAGCCCTAGCCGCCGGCGGTTAACCAGTCACCTCTCCTCAGGTGACCATGCAGCAGCTCGCCAAGCTGCGCAAGGCGAGCGAGGACAACTTCGCGGCGCTCTGCCAGGCGGAGGTGGTGGAGGCTGTCGCGGGCTTGCCCAACGCGGAGAGCGGTCTGCGCCAGCAGGTGCGAGCCTCCCTGGATCTCCTGGGCTTCGGCCTGCTGGAGCGCGAGACGGAGGTGTCGCTGCTACTGCTTGCTGCACTGGCTGGCGAGCACCTGCTGCTTCTGGGGCCTCCAGGCACCGCCAAGAGTGAGCTGGGCAGGCGCCTCTCAACGCTCACCGGTGGCAAGTACTTCGAGCGCCTCCTCACGCGCTTCAGCGTGCCGGAGGAGCTGTTTGGCCCACTGTCGCTCGCGGCGTTGGAGGAGGGGCTGTACGTGCGAGAGACGGAGGGCTACCTGCCCACCGCGGAGGCTGCATTCATTGACGAGGTGTTCAAGGCCAACTCGGCGATCCTGAACGCGCTGCTGACCATCCTGAACGAGCGGCTGTTCGACAACGGCTCGGAGCGCAAGCGAGTGCCGCTGATCTGCTTGGTTGGCGCCTCCAACGAGATGCCCGAGTCTGAGGAGCTGGACGCGCTGTACGACAGGTTCCTGTTGAGGCGCATCGTCAAGCCGCTGTCGCAGGACGGCGTGCGCAAACTGGCCGTTCTCGCCGCAGGCGGCGGCACGGATGCAGTCTTCAGCCTTAAACCCGGCTCTCGTCCGCTGGGGCTGGACGAGCTGCGCGCTTGCCGCCGCGCCTCCACCGCCGCGGTGGCCCTGCCTGAGCACGTGGTGGACCTGCTGTGCGACCTGCGCGCCTTCCTGGCGGACCGCTGCGAGCCACCCGTGTACGTCTCGGACCGCCGCTTCGCCAAGTGCGTCACGCTCCTCCAGGTGGCTGCGCACGCGAACGGCGCGGACCAGGTGACCGAGTACGACTGCCTGCTCCTAGAGTTTGTGCTGGGCCAGCGCCCCGGCGACTCTGACAAGGTGCGCACCTTCGTGCTGGACGCAATCGCCTCCGACGCGGGACTCCTCCGCGCCGAGCTCTCCTTTCTGGGCGCCGTCGGCCGCACCGTGCGCGCCTTCCAGGGCGGGGCGGACGCGGAGGCGCTGCAGGCGGAGGTGTCGGGGCTGGCGGAGCTGCTCGCCTCCCGCTGGCGCGCCCTGGGGGCGACGCTGGACGGCGACTTCCCGCTGCTCCGCTCCAGCGTCTGGGTGGGCCCCGCCGCCGCCGCCGCGGCCACGCAGGTGCTGGGGCCCGCCATGCGGGATGACCGCGCAAAAGTGGAGGCGCTGCTGAAGGAGGTGGTGCTCCTTCTGGCCATCATAGAGTCCGAGGACGTCTGCGAGGGAGCGCTGGAGCAGCTGCTCCCGCGCCGCCTCAAGCAGTTCAAGCAGGGGATCCAGGGCGCGTGAGGGCGCTGGCTGGTGCTTCCTTGCGTGCGTGCGCCGCTGTAGATCTATGGATTCTTCTTCCCGTTCCATCGTAGAGAGACCAGTCTCTGCTACACGCGTGGCAGGACACAATGCAGGATGCGCAGGGCTGGGCGCAACTCCGCCGCCCGCTGCACGTCCTCCGCGCTGACATTGGTGGTGCGGAACAGTGAAACGGAGAGGAGCTCCGCAGAAGCTTCGGCTGCCAGCATGCGCAGTCCCGCGCCCGTCACGTCCGTGCCGCTGAGGTTGAGTGTCTGAAGCTGGCGCAGCGCCGCGCACAGCAGCGGAATGGACGCATCTGTAAGCCGGCTGCGCGCGAGGCTCAGGTGCCTCAACAGAGGCAGCTGCGCAACGTGGGCGAAAGATGCATCCGTGATGCTGCTGCTGGACACCTCCAGGGTGTGCAGACTGCCCCGCAGGCATGTTACGAGCGTGAGTGAGCCATCAAGTGTCGAGTCAGGCAGCACGAGACTTTCCAGCTGGCACAGATGCGAGAGCTCCGCCATCGTAGCCACGCCACGAGCATCCTGCAGGCTTAGGCTCCTTAGGCTCACAGGCAGCGGCCAGCGCCGCAGCGCCGCGCTCGTGATTGAGCAGAAGGCCAGCGAGAGCGTGTGCAGCGGCAGACTGCCCACTTGCTCCATGCATGCGTCAGACGTCTCGGTGTCGGCCAAATTGAGGCTCTGTAGCAAGCGATAGGCAGCCAAGCTGGAGCCGCGGCAACTAGTAGACTCCACGCTCAGCTCCAGCAGGCTTGACAGTGCACCCGCATTCTCACGGAGCCCAACGTCCGTCACCTGTGTGCTTGACAAATCTAGTCTGCGCAGTGATGGCCCTGCGGCAAGGCTACCCAGGCCAGCGTCGTTGAATCTCGTCTGTGCCAGGCTGAGTGACGTCAGGCTGCGCAGCCGAGCCAGCGAGGAGCCACACGTGCCAACGGCACAGCCAGCGAGGCTAAGCGACGTCAGACAGGCCATCCGGCTCAGCGTCTCTATGCCCGCGTCGCTTATACGCGTGCGCTCCAGCTGCAGCGATGTCAGCCAGGGCATTGCAGCTACATGGGCCATGGCTGAGTCATCAACGGAAGTCCACCCCAATGACAGCGTGCGAAGCGGCAGCGCTCCAAGAGGCTCGAGATTTCTGACGCCCTTGCACAGCGTCAGATCCAGTACCCGTAGTGCAACGCAGCTGGCCAGGTGCGCCACAGTCGAATCGTTGACGAAGACGCAGCCGTGGAGGTTCAGCACCTCCAATCGGCTGAGACTCGCCAGAGCAGCAAAGTCAACTGCCGCACAGCCGCGCAACGACAGCGACTTTAGCTGTGTGCAGTCTCGCAGAGCGCTCAAGTCGAGCACAGCCGTGCCACCGAGCGATAGGCGGAGCAGTGACGCTTGGTGGCTTGCGCACACCTCTGTTAGTAGAACGTCTCCGACTGGCAGGAAAGACAGGTCCAGGAAGGCGAGCGAGCAGTCATGGAAGGCGCGCAGCTCGCGGTCGGTAAGGCGACGCCGCTGTGCAAGCAACTCTGTCAGCAACTCCTGAGCGAGTTCCCTTGGCAACCGCGTCAACGTGCGCTCGAGTGTTTCCGGGTGCTCGCAAAGGGCGCGAAGGCAGGTCTGAAGGAGAGAGGCGCTCGGCACACAGCGGACAGGCGCAGGCGCGTTTTTCCACACGTGCGCGTCCCAGGACTGCGGCACTGCTGGGATATCTGCATCCATCGCTGACGAGAAGACCTCACGCGTGCACACTCCACCCATACGGCCCAGCGGAGGCGGATGCTGTTGCTGACCTGCCAGCCTGCTGACTCAGCGAGCCACTCTTCTCAATGAAATCCGCCTCGCGTTCCGAATATCTCGCGCTGCGATGCGCAGCAGTTCAGCGAAGCTTTCCTGTGTGCGACTCGCTGCGTCTGCGAGGCGCTCACGCTGCATCGTGCATGCAGTCGCAGCCGCCACGCCTCCAGGCAGCCCGCCGCGGCTGCTGGTGCCTGCGAGCACCTCGCTGCCGGACTCGTGGGAGGCTGGCACGGCGCTGCTCATCGACAAGCCACAGGGCTGGACCAGGCACGTGTTCCCTTCTCAACTCGGTCCCGGCTGCACTGATAGCCTCCTTGACAGCTTCGACGTCTGCGCGAAGCTGCGCGGAGCGCTCCAGCGGCGAAAGCTGAAGGTTGGACACGCCGGCACGCTGGACCCGATGGCGACAGGCCTGCTTATTCTCTGCACCGGGAAGGCGACCCACTGGCTGGACCACTACCAGGCTCAGGAGAAAGAGTACTCGGGCACGCTGCGGCTAGGCGAGGGCACGGCGAGCTATGACGCAGAGATTGCAGTTTCTGAGCGTAGCGACTGGACGCAAGTGAGCTGCGCGCAGCTGGCGGCGGCTGCTTTGACGTTTGTGGGCGACATCTTGCAGACGCCGCCCATGTTCAGCGCTCTTAAGAGGGACGGTGTGCCGCTCTACAAGCTGGCCCGCCAAGGCGAGGTAGTGGAGCGCGCTCAGCGGCAACTGCACGTTGCACGCTTCGACGTGTGGCGAGACTCGCCAACCAGCCAGGATGTGCACTTCACTGTGGTCTGCAGCAAGGGCACCTACATTCGCAGCCTGGCGCACGACCTGGGCCGGGCGCTGGGGACGCACGCGCACCTGGTGGCGCTGCGGCGCGAGGCCATTGGGCCCCACCGCGTCGCCGACGCTTGGCAGCTGCAGACGCTGACAACGCTCATCAACGCGTCGCGCTCAGTAGTGGCGCAATGACGTTAATCTATGTAGTACGCACGGTTCTCTCATGACGTTAATCCAAGCGCTATTCTTCTATGCGTTCCAGCCCAGCGGGCGTCTACATGTTGGACATGCGGTCTTCACCTCCATCCACCGCTGCAGGCACTCTGCGTGAAATACGTGATCGCACGGCAGTCGCTTGCCCCTGTCCAGCTTCTCTCGGCAGATGGCGCAGTCTTCGTCGCGTGCATTGAGCTCCTCGGACGTCACGTCCGCGTAGGCGCGCTGCAGGCTGCGCGAAACGGCAATAAAGCTGACGAACCGCGTGACTCGCTGCCAGAAGCTCAGCCCCAGCGAGCGGATGTAAAGCAGCAGCACGGCATCCACAAGTTGCAAGCTCAGGCCGTGCAGCCAGTACAGCGTGGCGCTGTGCGCCAGCGATAGCAAGTCGATCCATGCCTCTAGAACAAAGTCGGTCACGAACAGCAGGCTCCGCCTTCGCTCGCCCGACGGCAGCGCCTCCGCGGCCAGCTGCGCCGCCTCGTGCAGGTGACAGCCGCAGCGCACACAGAGAAGCACCAGCGACGAGGACAGCGTCAGAGTGTCGTGTAGTAGCAGCCATAGCGTGAGTCGGTCGCTCACGGCGTGCAGGGCGAGCAGTGCCATAGCGCCAGTGAGCAGGAAGAGCGTGAGCAGGAGGCCAGCCGAGCGCGCCTGTTCCAGGCGCGTCACCGCCACGTTGCTCGTCTGCGTCTCAAACCGGTCCTTCGCCAGGCCCGACAGGATGCGCAGCACGCCCAGGACCAGGCTCCAGCCGGCCCAGACCAGCAGCTCAGCTGTGTCCGGGTCTCGCAGGAGCGCCGCGATCGTCACAACGCGTAGCAGCGCCCACGCCAGGAGGCGCTCGCCTGCGTTGCTAGCCTCCGCCGCGGTCAGTTGTCCCAGGAAGACAATGCGCAGCGCGAGGGCGGCCAGAAGAGTGCAGGACAGAAGAGCGTTGGCCCAGAAGTACACGCTCTGAGCGGGTGCAGCAGCTGGGTGCAGCAGGCGCGAGAGCAGCGGGAACTCGCCGCCCTGCGCGCCGCTGAAGGCGACTGCAGACGCGACGGCGTGAGCCACCACGGCGCCCTCCCAGGTGGACAACGAGGATGCCATGAGGTGCGCCGCCCGCTAAGCGACGCTACAAGTAGCGCTGACCTGTTGCAAACTGTGAAGCAGACCGCAAGTGCGCAGAGAACAGCGACAACAATCAAGCAAGTGCGAGGGCTGGTGTCTGCACCTTGCTCAGGGCATCATTCTCTGGTCAGCTAGTAGACTTTCTATCGTCCGACATATTGCTTGCATTTCGGACCGCTCGCCAAGCTCGTCACTCTCGTCACTCTCCATGCTCGCGCTCCGCAGAGCCGCGTGTGCAGCACGCAGAGCAAGTCGCGGCGCGGCAGGCGCCCCCGACGTCGACAGTGCCAACCAGGTGCGGCTGAAGGGCCCGCGAGGTTTAGGGACGAGGCACACGGGGCAGCTGAGTCTCGCCCGGGCCCGCAGGACCTTGCTTCTTTCTTCGGGGAGGTTCCAGTTGTCGACCCTGCGCCGCCGATGACACCAGAGTCCAGACAAGCTCCGCCGCTGCACGCGTCGGCCGCTCCCCACCCTCCAACGCCGGTGCTGACGCACGTAGACGCACGCGGGCGGCTGGGAATGGTGGACGTGGGGCACAAGGCGGAGACACGGGTGCGGACGGCTCACTCACTCATCACGTTCGCGCGCTTGACGAGCGGCTGGCCCTGCGCAGCGCTCGGCGGTGGCCTCCGCGCGCGTCTATTTGGGCAGCCTGGCATTCGCGCAGGTGCAGGAGAACCGGCTGAAGAAGGCGTGTGCGGCTCTGCGTGCCCTCCCGCAGCGCTGATGAGTGTGAGCGAACGCAGGGCGACGTGCTGGTGGTGGCGCAGCTGGCGGGCATCCAGGCCGCCAAGCTTACCTCGCAGCTCATTCCCCTTTGTCACGCGTTGAGCCTGAGGTGCGTTTGCCCTCTGCACGCGCGACTCGCTCTCACCTCTGCCACGCAGCTGGGTGGATGTAAACCTCAGCCTGGACCCGCAGCGCGAGGCTGTAAACATCCGAGCTCAGGCACAGACGACTGGCACAACGGGCGTCGAGATGGAGGCACTCACGGGTGTGCTTGTGTGTGCATTCCCGGCCACGCACCACTGAGGTCTGCGACAGCGGCGGCCGTGGCCGGCCTGACGGTGTATGACATGGTGAAGGCTGTGACCAAGGAGGCCCGCCTGTCGGACGTGCAGCTGGAACACAAAGACGGGGGAAGAACAGGCTCCTGGACGCGCATCGCCAGTTGAACGCAGCAGAATGCGGCTGCTCCTGCGCACGACCTAGACGGCGCGTTGGTCAGTCGCTGTCACAGTGTGTCTGCGCCCTCTCCTCTGCGTTCGCTGAACCGGAAATCAATCAGCAAATCTGTCGGCGCCGCGTCTGCGAGTGAAGGTGAATGCGCGAGCTTGGTGTGGGAGTTACACGCGCTACATTCGCAATGCCCTCTGCCCGAGCAAAAGCAAGTGCAAAGTTTGCAGGAGCAACGATGCTGAGGAGCAGCTGCACCGAGGGAGCTCGGAGCTGGCCTCGCATTCAACAGTCGCCGTTGAGGTGGTGCACGCATGTGGGTGTACCGCGTGCAGCATTGTCGACCTTGGACCTCAAAACACACTCCAGTTGACACGCTCAGCACACCACCAAGCCGGTGACTTGCAAAAGCTGAGCCTTAGCGCTCTAAGGAAGGCTTTTTG
>Ga0049083_10000239_pt1 | contig 18393 bp, 12 predicted proteins | sample GreLakmeMI27MSRF_FD_66719 | JGI IMG/M metagenome (GOLD analysis project Ga0049083, IMG submission 66719) | Freshwater lentic microbial communities from great Laurentian Lakes, MI, USA - Great Lakes metaG MI27MSRF | ecosystem: Environmental > Aquatic > Freshwater > Lake | place: Great Lakes...
CAGGCGGCAGCGAGCGCGGCGCAGGAGCAGGCCAAGGCGCACGCCCGCGCGGCCGGCGAGGCGCAGGCTGCGCTGGATGGCGCGCTGGGCGAGCTGGCCAGCTGCGAGGCTGTCCTGGCGGAAAAGACGGCTTGCGCGAGCGACGCGCTGCAGCAGCTGGCTCTCCTGCGCGAGGTGCACGCCCAGCTGGCCCAGGCGGCGCGGGCAGCGGAGGCTGGCGCTCAGGCGCAGCGCGCCGCCGCAGAGGCGAGCCTGCGCGAGCAGGCTGCTGTTGCAGAGGCTGCGCGCGCAGATGCAGAGGCGTCGCAGCGCGCCCTCTCCGCCTCGCGCGCGCAAGCCACCGACGCCGCGCGTGAGCGCGACGCCGCGCGCGAGCACGCGCAGCAGCTGCAGGCGGACATGGATGCCGCGGCTGCGCGCAGCGGCGCCGATGGCGCACAGGCGCAGGAGCAGAAGCAGGCGCTGGCGCAGCAGCTCGCCGCCGCGCGCGCCGCGGCGGACCAGGGCGCGCTCAAGGCGCAGCAGCTGACCTCGTTCGCGGAGGGCGCTGCGCGGGTGCGCGACGCAGCCTTCGCCAAGATCAAGGCCCTGCAGAGCAACGCCGTCCAGCAGCGCTGCGCCGCCCAGGAGGCGGCCGCCAAGCTGGAGCTGGCGGACGCTGCGGCGGCGCTGCAGCGCGCCGCCGCTGAGGAGGCTGGCGTGCGCGCCGCTGCGGCTGAGCGGGCTGCAGCGCAGTCGGGCGTTGCGGCTGCCGACGCTGGCGCCAAGTCTCTGGCCGACGACGCGCTCATCGGCCGCATGAGCCGCGAGGCTGCCGCGGCGCTGCGTCTGCGCACGGCCGCGTACGCCAAGCTTCGCGCGATGCGCGGCGAGCTGGCGGGGGTGAAGGAGACCGCCGCCGCCGCCCAGGCCGCCGCCGCGCTGGCGCAGGGCCAGCTGGAGAGCCTGCGCGCGTCCGGCGCCGCCGCCGCCGCGGAGGCGCAGGCTCGCGCGGCGGCGCACGCGGCCCAGCTGTCGGCTGCGCACGCTAGCCTGAAGGACGCCGTGGCGGATGCGGAGTGCCAGCGCGCCGCCGCGCAGCGCGCCACCGCCAAGGCGGACGCCCTGGAGGTGCAGCTGGGCGAGACGGCCACGCGGCTGTTCCAGACGGAGGCGCAGCTGGGCGCAGCCACCAGCCAGGTGACGGAGCTGCAGCGCGTGGGCATGCACGCGGAGCGCCTGAAGACCCTCTCCTTCCGCCGCATCGCGGAGCTGACCCGCGAGCGGGACTGCGCCCGCAGCGAGGCGGCTGAGGCGCGTGAGGCGCTCGCCGCGCGCGTGCAGCACGTCGCCCAGCTCCAGCAGGCGGTAGAGCTCGCCGCCGCGCGCCAGGAGGAGGCGCTGGTGGCGCTGGGCGCGTCGCGCGAGGCGGCGGAGGAGAGCCAGCGGGGCGAGATGCGGGCTGTGCTGGAAGGGAAGCAGCTGGCGCGCCGCCTGGCCGCCGCTGAGAGCGCCGCGCGCGATGCGCACAAGAAGGAGGAGCAGCTGACGGAGCAGCTGGCCGCGATGCGCTCCGAGGCGGACGCGGCGCGCCAGGCGGCTGGGGCTGAGCGTGTGGCGGCTGTGGCTGCGGTTGCGTGCATAGCCGCCGACTGCGACGCCACCGTCGCCGCCGCCGAGGCGGCGCAGCGCGCCAGCGAGCGCAAGGCCACCTGGACCGGGGTGCGCGGCGCCTTGGTGGCGCTGGCGGCGCGCAGCAAGGCGCGGGCAGCCGCCGCAGACGCAGAGGCCGCGGCGGCGTCCGCGCGCGACGCCGCCGCCGCGCGCGAGCAGGCGGCGGAGGCGCAGCTCAGCGCCGCCCGCGGCGCCGCGCAGTCGGCCTCCGTCATTGCGGGTCTGCAGGGTGCCCTGGGCGAGGCTCGGGCCGCAAAGACCTTCTCCGAGGAGCGCTGCCGCGCGCTGCGCGAGCAGCTGGAGGACAGCACCGCCGCCGCCACGCAGGCGGAGATTGCGCTGGGCGCTGCGACGCTCTCCGTGTCCGCCAGCAACGGGCGCTGCTCTGACCTGGGTGAGCTTGTCAGTCGCCTGCGCGACGAGCTGGCCGCCTCCGACGCGGTGCGCACGGCGGGCGACGCCGCCGCCGACGCGGCCATGGCGGAGCTGCGCTGCCTGCGCGACAACCTGGCCGCGCTGAGCGCCGACAAGGAGGCGGCGCTCGCCTGCGCCGGCGCCCAGGCGCAGGCCCTGGCGGCACAGGCGCAGCAGCGCATGGCCGACACGCAGGCGCTGCTGGAGGCCAAGACGAGCGCTCTGGAGCGCGCCGTCGCCGACTCACAGGCGCTGCAGGCGCAGTCCACGAGCCTGGAGGCTGCGCTTGCGTGCGCCAAGATGCTGCTCCTCGCCAAGGGCGCCGAGGCGGACCAGGCGCATGCGCAGCTGGCTGGCAAGCTGGCGGAGGCTACGGTTGCGCGCGAGGCTGCGCAGCTGCAGCTCGTCGCACTCAAGGCCAAGGTTGCTCGCGCTGCAGACAAGGCGCACCGCCGCCGCGCCGCATCCGTGGATGTGGCCACCGTCAGCGCATCCGACTGCGTCGCCGCGCAGCCCGAGGCTGTCAGCGGCGTCACGGTGGAGGCCCACCCGGTGGCGCTGGTGGGTGGTGGCCTGCTGGCCGCGGGCTCGCGCGCAGCAGCCGCGGGCCTGCGCTTCTTCGTGGGCGCGGGCGTCGTGCTCACCGCTGCGGTGGCCAGCAAGAAGTGAGTGAGTGGAGGCTGAGGCGACGGGATGAGCAGGGCCCGCCCGCCCAGCTCCCAGCTTGTGACGAGTTGACGCTGCCCGCCGGATCCAACCGCGCGTGGCGTTGTAATTGGGAAGAATTGGAAAATGAGTCACCTGTCTGTGTCTTTGCAATACGAGTCCGTGTGTGCTGCCGGAGTGATGAGTCCCTGCTCTGTGCTCTCATCTCATCCCCGGCGCAGCAGCTTGTCGAGGGGGCCCTGAACGCGCGGCTTCTTGCTCGCGCTCGGCTGCCGGTTCGCCCCGTTCTGCTTTTCGCGCTCCTCGCGCTCCATTCTCAGCATCTCCTGCAGCCGGTGGAAGTTCTCGTGCTCCTCCGCATCGGCGGCGCCAACTTCCTTGCCGCAGCGCTGGCAGGCGGCAGCGCCCTCCACGTGCTCCGGCTGTGCGTCCACGTGGAAAAAGTCGGTCATGGCGCGCGTACCCGCCAAGTCAGCCTCAAGGTCGTGCGCACCCAGCCCCATTCCGGTCACCTCCCAGCCTGGCGTGCTGGCGGCCCAGCTCTTCAAAAGCCCCAGCGCATCGTCAGCCATACTCGCGCGGCGCCAGGGGCAGCTGCGGCTGAATGGCGCGCCCCCCGAGGGGCTGATGCTCACCGTGAGGGTGCGCGGGCTGCGGCTGTTGCGTGCGGCATCGTCAGCCAGGCGCTCGTGCAGCTCGGCCGCCAGATCCTGGAGGTACTTTTGGATTTGCGGCAGAGCGCGGAGTGCCATGCTGCCCCTGAAGGTCTTGCTGCACGAGATGCTCAGCGGTATTTCGCGGTCCTTCACCGGCTCATCCAGAATGCCGTGCGCCAGCGCGAAAAGCCAGCGCGCGTCTTTGTCTTTGAAGACGGCGTCCAGGCGGGCGAAGGGCACCGCCGCCAGCTGTCCCACGGTGGTGATGTCCAGCTTGGACGCAACCTCCACGCCGAAGTGGCCGCCAAGGCCCTGCAGGCGGGACAGCGGCAGGTCTCGCAGCAGCGCGGGCGACGCGCCCGAGGTGAGCAGCGTCTGAGCGTTTGGCTTCTTCAGCCCGCTGCACAGCTTGGCGAGCCTCTTGTTGGGCGCCACGCCTGCGCTGGTGCTATAACCAAGCTCGCTGCGCACGGCTGCTCGCGCCGAGCTCAACAGCGCCGCGCCGGCGACCAAGTGGCGCTCCTCCTCGCTCCACAGCTCCTCCTCGCGCGCCAGCCACGCAGAGGACAGCACGCCTGCATCTGCAGACTCGGCGGCGACATACCCGTTGCGCACGGCTGAGCGCGGGAGCACAGACTCTGGCAACGTCTCCACGCCTGCTATGTTAGTCCCGCCCGCCATCTCCAGCAGCTCGCTCCAGCTCCGGGTACGGAGTGCGGAGGCTGCCGCTTTTGTGAGGTCGAAGTACGCCTCGTCGATGGAGGCCCGCTCTGTGGTGTCTGCGCCGCGTTTCAAGACTTCCAGCACGGCCGCGCCAGCCTCGCGATACATGGTCAGGTCTGCCTTGCCGTGCGCGGTGGGCACTTGCATCACCACCAGTTCTGGGCAAAGCGCGAACGCCTCCACCGCGTTCATGCCGCGCTTGACCCCCCGCGCTCGCGCCTCGTAGCTCACAGCAATAAGGTTGCCGCGAGTGCTACGCCTCTGTCCATCGGGCGGCACGTTGCTCACGCCGCCCTGCTCAAAGGGGTCGTATTGCGCCACGCCCAGCGGAAGCCCAAGCAGGCTTCGGTCGCGTTGCTGCTCACAGGCGGCGTAGAAAGCATCTAGGTCAACGTGCGCCACGACTCGGACGCGAGCGCTCATAGAATCGTGAGGCGTCAGCGATTGCCAAGCAGCTGTCCTGCTGTCGTACGATTTTGCCGTCTGGGTCTGCAGCTCTGCACGCGCCTTGTCGGCGCTATCTCGCTACCTCGCATGCTGCTGCGTGCTGCCGCCGCCAGCAGAGCAGCACGTCCGCATGCCCTGCGCAGAGGGGCAGTAGCCTGCCGAGCTTCCTTTGCAGCTCCCATGAGCGGCCAGGAGAAGCTGCGTCGCTTGCGCGTAGCCTGCGCCTGCTTTAGCTCGCCTGCGACGCGCATGGACGCGGCAAGGCTAGCCGAGGTTAAAGCGGTGCTCGGTGCGCAACCAGACGAGGCTATCTGCAGAGCAGCTGACGCCCAGCAGACACCATCACGGCCGCAGACTTGTGCTTGGAGCAAGACCGCGCCTCTGGGGCCGCTGGTGGGGGCCTGCTTGGCCGCCTCTCCGAGGCTGTGTTCGGCCAGAGCCCCACCACTGGAGAAGCGCAGCAGCAGACTGTGTCCTACGTTTCGCTGCACGAGGACGACAACTACGCGGTGGGCGTCTTCTGTCTGTCCGCTGGCGCCGTCATTCCGATGCACAACCACCCAGGTGCGTCTCACCTGGAGCAGAAGAGCCTGCCGTGTCGCTCGCTCATGCGCACGCTAGACATGGTGGTGCTGTCGCGCCTTCTCTACGGCCAGCTGGCCGTGCGCGCCATGGACTGGTGTGTTGCACTGCCCAGCTGTTGCGCGGCGAAGCAGCAGTCACATATCACCCCCTTGTGCTCCTCAGGGTGCCGCCCGCCACCAGCCTGTCCGGCGGAGCAGCGACGCTGGTCCGCGACGAGGTGCAGGAGGGCCCGTGCGCCACCAGCGCCCTGTTCCCTTCGCACGGGGGCAACTTGCACGAGCTGTGTGCGCAGACCGCCGTCGCGTTTCTGGACGTCATCGCCCCACCCTACTGCGCGCAGCGAGGCCGCGATGCCACCTACTACCGTCAGCTGCCCGTTGGGGAGGATGGCGCCATCATGCTGCAGCCGCAGCCACAGCCGAGGTGGTTCAGCTGTCGCAGCGCTGCGTACCGGGGACCGCGGTGGGGCTCGCAATAATGCACCCACAAACAGCCAGAAAACCGCGCTCGTGTACCCAACGTGCTTACGCCAGGACAGGTCAGGTTGCTGCTGCGCGGATCGGCCGCGTGCCTTCGGCTCTGCGTGCTCTGAAGAAAGCGCGCATCAGCCCCGCGCTTTCCTCCGCCAGCACTCCGCGGCGCACTGTGACGCGCGGGCTGAAGGCGTGCGGCCGCGCACCCTCGCCGCTGCTGAGCAGGCTCACCCACGACCCGTCAGCTCCCAGCAGCTCGTTGGGCGCCCCCCACACCACGGTGCCCACGCGCGCCTGCAGCAGCGCGCCGGCGCACATGGCGCAGGGCTCCAGGGTGACGTACAGCGTTGCTTCACGCAGCGCCTGCCAGCCGCCCAGCGCCGCGCAGCCCGCGCGCAGGCACAGCAGCTCCGCATGCGCGGTGGGGTCGTGCTGCGCGTCGCACTGGTTGTGCGCGGAGGCGAGCACGGCGCCGTTCAGCACCAGCAGTGCACCCACAGGCACCTCTCCCGCCCGGCACGCTTGCTGCGCCAGCACCAGCGCCTCCCGCATGCGCCCCTCGTCCACTGCCGCCTGCGTCGCGGCGGGGTCGTGCAGCGCGGTGCAGGCGGGGGAGAGACAGCGTCGTCGCTCCTGCTGCGGCGCGCAGACTCGTCGACTGACAGTCGCGCCACGCCCCGGACGCGCTGCGGCCAGCAGCGAGGAGCAGAGCGACGCGCGCGCGCGCATGGCTCCGCTTGACGCACGAAGCACACGAAAAGGGCAGGCGGGAGCAGCGTTTACTCCAGAGTGTGGCCTCCTGGCCCCTTCTGCCTGCCTCGTCGGTCCATCCTTCTTCTCCTCGTGGCCTCGCTCAACTTTTTTAAATCAGTCGTCGTCTTCTCCGAATCGCGGGCGCGGCCCCACGGTGGCCCAGGCTTCCGGAAAGGCCTCCTGGATGCGCTTCTGCAGCGCACGCGTGCGCTTGAAGATGTGATGCAAGTCCGCCGTGATGCTCTGCGCCAGCCGCGTGCTCCGCCCATACACCTGTGACACCTGCGCGTAGTTGGCGGCTGAAAATCTGTTGAAGTTTGCCAGCGCCTCGGCGCCCTCCTGCAGATTCGTGAGCCTGCAGCCTCACGCGCGTCAGGTTGCCTGCACCAGAACGCCACGATAGCTGCCACGCACGTGCGGTACTGCAGCGCCTTCAGCTCCTCCACCTGCGCATTGTCAACCATTGTGAGCACCTGGCGGAGTGCACGTCAGAGCGCGAGTGGGCGGGCAACGCAGCTGCACACCTCGCCGAGGAAAGCTTGGCTGCCTCCAGACGGCGCAGCTACTCTCCGGACGCCCGCGTCGCGCTGGGGGGCTGCTTGAGGTCTCGGGCGCGGCTCCAGGCCAGCGAAACGTTGTGCCGCAGCCGGCGAACTGCTTGTCGGCCCGCCTGGCTCGGCAGCCTCCAGTGCCTCGTCGCTGTCGTTGCGCGTCACGGCCAGCAGGCGCTCCATGTCGCTCTCCATGCCGTCAAACTCGTCCATCCCGGGTGGCACATCTTCAACGCTGCCGTCATCAGACGCGCTGCCTGAAAGCATGGAACCAGCGAGCAAGCGGGCAGGCGATGGAGGAGGCGAGGGCGACACGGGTGGCAATTTTTGTTGTGCATTGCGCATTGCGCCCAGCACAACAACAAGCGATGCTTGTTGAGGGAGAAGTGGTCCATTGATGTTCACAGCCTCCAGCAGCTCCGTCTGCGGTCCTTCACAAACAGCTTGTGCGCGGGCAGCGTAGCATCACTGAAGAGCAGGTCTACGCTGCTCAATATCCCGCAACATGAGCGCTCACTCGGCGGCTGCCACAGGCGCTTCGGGGGCAGCCGGTGGGGGCAAGTCCGCCTCCGGCAGCTTAGCATCCTCCGCCTGTGGTTCCTCCGCCTCCTCAATCTCCCCAACCTCGGCGGCGCAGGCGTCCACGAGCGCGTCGATCTCTCTGGCCGTGAAGGCGACCAGGTGCACCTCCTCCAGCCCCGCGTACGCGTGCTGCCGCACACAGCGCACAGACAGGCGCAGCAGCTCCAGCAGTGGCTTGTCGCCTCTGAATATGGAGGCGCTGATCAGGCTAAAAGCCACCGTCTTGAGCTGCCGCTCAGCCGCCAGCTGCATGGCGCTGCGATAGGCGGAAACCAGCAGTTCGTCAGCCTCCTGCTCCTCCTCGTAGCTGCAGTAGTCGGGGCCCACAGCGTGGATGACGAAGCGCACGTCCAGCGCGCCGCCGATGGTGAGCTTGGCCTGACCGGTGGGGCAGCGGGTGTAGGGGGCCACCAGAGGCAACGCACGGCGCGCCTCCTCTAGTCTGCGCCCGCCCGCGTCGTTGACGGCCCCGTCCACACCCCCGCCGCCCAAACAGCCCCGGTTGGCGGCGTTGACCAGCGCGTCGCCGACGAAGTGCACCACGCTGCCCTGCGAGGCGCAGAGCAGCGCGCCGCAGGGCAAGCGCTCAAGGCGGCGAGGAGTCACGCCACGCCACGGCACGCCAACCTCCGCGCACTCCGCAGGCGCAAGCTCGGGCTCGGCAGGCTCGGGCAGCGGATGCACGGGCGAGGCTGCCTCCTCTTCAGCCTTGCGCTTGTTGGCACCCATCCCCTCGTCCATCATCTTATGGGTGAACCGTAGCCGAGGCGGAGCGCCGCGCATTGAGGGCACATGACCGATTTCGAACAACAACAACGCTACTCCGTCCGTCCTCGAACAACCCTTCCACGTCACGGTGACGTCACATAGCCGTTTGGAAGGGAGAAAGTGCCCGCCTCGCCAACGCTGTTATCCGAAGGCGTTGACGCTAAGAGGGGCACATGGAGGTGCAAGGCGTGTTCGACGAGAACGCGGCGGTGCTGGGCGGCGGCAAGGCCTCCGTGAGTGGTGCACGTGCATTTGGCACGCCCGCCGCCAAGCTCGCCTCGGCCCCCGCCGAGCTCAGCCGACGCGCGCTGGGAGACATCAGCAACAAGGCTGGCGGCGCGCTGACGGGACCCGGCAAGCAGGCCGCCGCGACGCCGCGGCGCGCGCTGGGCGACATCACAAACGGTGCAGCTGCACAGTGCAGCGCGGCCGCGCAGCTCAAGGCTGCCGCCGCGGGGCTGCCCATCAGCGAGCGCACGGCTGCGTTCATCACGGAGGAGGTTGTGGCGCTGGCGCGGGTGTATGCGGCTGAGGGCACCGAGGCGCTAGCTGGGCTGTCGGGGGGGGAGCAGCAGGCGCAGGCGCGCCGCGAGGAGGAACAGCAGGCGCAGGCGTATCTAGAGCAACTGTCGGGGCGATGGTGCGACCAGGAGGTGCGTGTGGAGAGGCGAGAAGTGCATGGGCACCCGCCTGACTCTGACATGGCCACTTCCCTACAGCAGCTGCCCGTGGAGGAGGAAAGCACCGGCGTGCTGGACTTTGGAGGCATTGATGAGCATTTCAGCTGTGCGCCTGAGGTAGACATGAGCGGTACGAAGCAGCAAGCCAAAGCCGCCTCACCATAACGTGGCTGACGCGCTCACAGGCGCGCTGGACGACTGGACGGTGGACCTGGCGTCTGCGCTGGCGAATGTAGGCGACGGAGAAGAGGCTCTGGATGGGCTGGTGGGCGAGGAGAGATGGCAGTGAGCAAGTAGCCACAGGCAATCTATGCCCGACTAGGAGCTAGTCTGCTGTTCTCTGTTGTGCCGTGATGTTACGCCGCGCGAGATGCGTTATTTGTGTTTGTTGAATCGTGCGAATGCGCTCGTCCGTTGCTGTTGCTGCCTTGTTCCGTCGCATCACGCGGCCGGCGGCGGCGGCTCAGTTGCGTCGCCGGGGCTGTACGCCGGGCTAGTCGGGCTGTACGCCGGGCTGGTCGGGCTGTAGGCCGGGCTAGTGGGGCTGTACGCCGGGCTAGTTGGGCTGTACGCCGGGCTGGTCGGCGAGTAGGCAGGCGAGGTCGGGCTGTAGGCAGGGCTGGTGGGGCTGTACGCCGGGCTGGTCGGGCTGTACGCCGGGCTGGTCGGGCTGTAGGCAGGGCTGGTCGGGCTGTAGGCAGGACTGGTTGGGCTGTACGCCGGGCTGGTCGGGCTGTACGCCGGGCTGGTCGGCGAGTAGGCAGGACTGGTCGGGCTGTACGCCGGGCTAGTAGGGCTGTACGCCGGGCTGGTCGGCGAATAGGCCGGCGAGGTCGGGCTGTAGGCGGGGCTGGTGGGGCTGTAGGCCGGCGAGGTTGGGCTGTATCCCGGCGACGTCGGGCTGAACGCCCCCCCAAGCCCCTGCGTCTCGCTGAAGGGCGAGAAGGCCATCGCCCCGTTGTCAAAGGGCGACAGGTGCGGCGACAGCAGGTAGCCCGGCGACGACACCGCACTGCCCGGACGCCCTGGAGTCATACCCCCCTGCTGGCCCTCCACCCAGCCGCTCACCTCGATGGCATCGTGCAGCATCTCCTCGTTGAGCAGCAGCGTGAACGCGCCCGTGCCAATGTTGCTGAACTGGCCCAGCATGATGTTCTCGCTCACGCCCCGCATCATATCCTTCTCCGCGAACGCGGCAGCCTCCAGCAGGATGTCCACCGTCTCCTCGAAGCTGCAGCGCATGAGGGGCCCCGTCTCCACCCGGTTGATGCCGTGGCGGGTGATGGCCATCAGGTGACCCCGGTACGTCATGACCTCGCACAGGATGGCCAGGTGGCGGTAGTTGACGTAGGAGCCGTCGAACTCGATGACGCCGCGCAACTCCTTGAGCAGCGCGTTGCGCACAGCCTCGATGCCCAGCACCTCCAGCACCTCGATAAGGTGGTTGCTCTGCGTGCGCGTGTGGTCCACGTCGGGGTGGTTCAGCACCTCCAGCAGGTTCACCCCCTCCGTGTCCAGCATCCACTCCGTGTCGTTGGTGTACGCCTCGCTGTCGTCGAAGCGCGGCTTGGCGGCTGAGCGGATGAACACCTTGCGGATGTCGCTCACGCCGCGCAGCTTGAGCTGGGTGAGCATGCTGGACTCGATGCGCTTCAGGAAGACGTCGTCCTCATCGCCGCCGCCCTCGTCGCCCTTGGCCCCCTCATCGTTCACGATACGGATGCGCAGCAGCAGCTTCTCCGCGTTGTCATCCGTGAAGATGCACGTCAGGTCGTTGTGGAACTCCTGGCTGATGCGCTCCGCCACGTCCGCCATGGAGAGCTTTTTGTCCACCATCATCTCCCGGTTGAGCTCTATGCGCAGCAGCCAGGGCGACAGCCGGTCCGTGCTCACCTCCTCGTCTGGCATTTCGTAGTAAGATCGCACGAACTCGCGGTCCTCCGCGATGCGCGTCTCCTTCGGGTCCGGGTCGTAGTAGATCTCAGTGGCGTGCGTGACGTTGTGCAGCGTCGTGTACTCCAGCGACGCCTGCGCAGCCTTGGCCTTCTCTCTGTCCTTGGCCACCTCGGGGATGAGGTAGACGCTGAGGCTGGGGGTCTTTACCTTCTTGGCGATGTTGATGATCTCCTTCAGACGCGGCACGCCCAGCGTCACGTTCTTGGCGGACACGCCGGCATAGTGGAACGTGTTCAGCGTCATCTGAGTGGCGGGCTCGCCGATGGACTGGGCAGCGACGGTGCCGATCATCTCGCCAGGCACCGCAATGGCCTGCTTGAAGCGCTCCTCAACCTCGCCCACCACCCAGAGGAAGGCTGAGCGGCTGAGGCGGTGCTCCTTGAGCACCTTCTTGGAGGCTAGCTTGGAGCGGAGGAGGACGTTGAAGAGGACGGTGGCGTTGCGCTGCGCCTCAACCGACAGCGGGTCGTCACCCGGGACAACCACCAGCTTGGCGGACAGCTGGCGCACAGTCTCAAACACCTCCACCGGCGACAAGTCGGTCACCATGCGCCGCTGGCCGCTGCTGCTGAACCGCTTCTGCGCGTTCCAGATGATGCGCGACATGTTGACGGGGAGGTGGATGGACGCGTCGCCCGTGGGGATGATCTCCCGCACAGCCTTGCGGTCCTCCCCAAGCTGCCTGAACTCTGCGGCCAGCAGGTCGCGCTTCTCGGCGCTGTTCTCCAGCTCGTCCAGCCACTGGGGCGCCAGCCACTCGGCTGTGCGGCGGTCCTTCTCGTCCACCCGGAACGCCTCCTCGAACTGGCGGCGGTTCATGCGCAGGCTGTCCAGCCGCTGGTTCTCAATCTGTTCCGCCGCCATGCCGTCCTCGCCGTACAGGAACTGGATGACGTCGCCCACGCTGTTGCGCACCGTGCCGTCGTACTTGACCATCACGTCTTCCATCGCCTTCACCAGCCGGCGCTGGATGTAGCCAGTCTCGGACGTCTTCACAGCCGTGTCGATCAGCCCCTCGCGACCGCCCATGGCGTGGAAGAAGAACTCCTGAGGCGTCAGGCCACGCAGGTACGAGTTGGCCACAAAGCCGCGCGACTCCGGCCCGTAGTCGTCCTTGGTGAAGTGCGGCAGCGTGCGGTCCACAAAGCCGTAGGGGATGCGCTTGCCCTCCACGTTTTGCTGGCCCACGCACGCAATCATCTGCGAGATGTTGATGAAGGAGCCCTTGGAGCCGGCGGTCACCATGCGCAGCACGTTGTTGGTGTCCGGCAGCGACCCCTGCGCCGAGTTGCCAGCCTCGTCACGCGCCTTGTTGAGCACCTGGTTCACCTTGCTCTCAAACGACTCCTGCATCGTCCGCCCGGGCTGCGCCTCCAGCCCCTTGCTCTGCGCCTGGCTGATGAGCTTCTTCACGTCAGCCTTGGCCTGGCTGATGGTGTCGTTGATAGACTTCATGGTCTTCTCATCGGCGATGGTGTCGCCGATGCCAACACTGAACGAGTGCTGCAGCAGCCAGTAGTTCACCAGCAGCTGCGTCTGGTTCAAAAACGAGCGCGCAGCGTGCGGCCCGTGCTCCTCCCAGATCACGTGAATGAGGCCGCCGCCGCCGGCGCCCACAGTGCGCTTGCACAGCGTGCCTGTTAGCAGCTCACCCTTCTCAATCAGCACCTGCGTGTCGCTGGGGCTGAAGTCGTCCGGCTCCCCCTCCTTGAACCAGGCGCTGGTGCGCCGCAGGTTGACGTCGGGGATGAAGAGGGAGAAGACCTGCTTTCCAGTCCACAACGGGCGGGGCTTGAGGATTGCAGGCGCAGGGATCTTGCCGTCCCAGTCCTCCAGCCACATAAGGATGTTGTAGAAGACATCCTTCTCGATAAAGGTATTGCGCTTGGTGATGAGGCGGCATCCCAGCAGCGTGTCCTGCACAATGCCCATCACCGGCTTGTTAGCCTGGGGCGACACAATCATCTTGGGCACCATCATCAGCTCCTGCACCTCCGCCCGCGTCTCGTGGCTCTGCGGCAAATGCATGTTCATCTCGTCGCCGTCAAAGTCAGCGTTGTAGGGCGTTGTGACGGAGAGGTTGAGGCGGAAGGTGGAGTAGGGCATGATGCGCACCCGGTGGCCCATGATTGACATCTTGTGCAGCGACGGCTGGCGGTTGAAGAGCACCAGGTCGCCATCCACCATGTGGCGCTCAACCTTGTAGCCAAACTCCAGGTGGCGGTCGGAGGACTTTTTAAGGAAGCGCAGGTCCAGGCGCGTGCCATCCTCCCGGATGATGTACCGCGCGCCAGTCTGCCCCGGCGGCGGGTGCGGCCCGTTCTCAACCAGGCGCTTCAGGCGCTCGATGTTGTAAGGAGTCACCGTCTCCGGGAAGGTCATGTTCAGCGCGATACTCCAGGGAACGCCCAGCTGGTCTACACTGAGGTTGGGGTCGGGGGTGATGACGCTGCGCGCGCTGAAGTCGACGCGCTTGCCCATTAGGTTCCCCCGGATGCGCCCGTTCTTGCCCTTCAGGCGCTCGCTGATGCTCTTGATGGGCCGCCCGGAGCGCATGGTTGCGCGCGGCTGGCCCGCCACCGTGTTGTCAAAGTAGCTGCTGATGTGAAACTGCAGCAGGTCGGTGAACTCGAGCACCACGTGCGCCGGCGCGCCGTTGGCGATCTGCTTGCGCAGGTTTGCGTTGGCGCGGATGATCTCAGCCAGCTTGTGCGTCAGGTCGTCCTCGCTGCGCGAGCTGGAGTCCACAGTGACGGAAGGGCGAACATTGGGGGGCGGCACCGGCAGCACGGTGAGCACCATCCAGTCCGGGCGCGAGTGCGCGGGGTTAAGGCCCATCGCCGCGCAGTCTGCGTCGCTGATCTGCTTGAAGATCTCGTGCACACGCTCGGCAGTCATCGTGATCTTGCGCTCAGCCGCGTCCGGCAGCTCCTCGTCCTCCTCGCCGCGCTTGCGCTCCCGGTACTCGGCGGTTATCTTGCCGCCCTCCAGCCGGAAGGCTGGCTGCAGCTGGTTCGTCTCAGGGCAGACCTGCACCGACTTGCAGGCGTCCACGAACTTGCGCAGCCGCGACTTTGGGTTGCGGATGCGCAGCAGCTCCTTGTACTTGGGGTTGTCCTGTCGCGGCGGTGTGCGTGAGCGGGCGCGCGGGGCGCAGGGCAGCGGCGCTAGGTTTTCACCTGCTGCAGGAGCAGCTTGGAGGAGGCTACGCTCACGCAGCGCAGCACTTTGAGGATGGTGGTCATGAAGCCCACGTGGTACACGGGCTTGGACAGCTCCAGGTGGCCGAAGTAGCCCGGGCAGTCGGTGGCATTGGCGCCGTCCGTCGAGCACTTCATTGCACGGTCTAGTGTGCCTAGCTTCGGGTCGCTCAGCCCCTTGGCCTTGGGGCGCCCCTTCTCATAGGTCTCGCTGGTCTCGATGCCCACCACCGAGTAGCGCCGCTGAGGGTGCAGCGAGCTGTCAGCAACGTCAACCCTAAGCATGCAGAGGTGCAAGCACGGACCAGCTCCTCTGGACTGAGAATGCCGAACTGGATGGACTTGACCTTCTTGAACTCCGCGCTGCTATACGGGAAGCGGTCCATGGTCGCGACACTCCGCGCGAAGCTCCTCGAGCTGCACGGACGCCCCCCTGACTTGCGCCCAGAGCGCGAGGCGCGGCGGTCTGACGCGGCGTGCCCTGGGCTGCGCAACCTTCGCAGAAACCAGCTGTGCACAGACTCCAAGGGACAGCCGAGGGCGGCACTTTGAGCAATATTTGGCGGCGGGCGTTTTTTCCATACTTCTGCTCGCAACAGTCTTTGGTGCGAAGACGGGGCGGGACCACGTCAGGTGTGTTACATGCGTGCTTGAGTCTCATGCGTGCCCGTTGCTGCTAGAGAGGACGGGGGGTACGAGGCCGAGGCCGCCCAAGACGAATGCGTCGTCATGGATCTTGAACTGCGTGCTGTTGAAGTCGAAGTGCATCAGCTGTTGGTCCTCCGACATCTCCACCTCCACAGTGGTGCCCGGCCGGGTCTGCACGAGGATGAAGGGGAGGGCTATGCGGGAGGCTGGGGCGCCCCCCTCCCCTAGTGCGCGCGCAGCCGCGTTGCGCGCCAGCAGTGCCTCGAGCGCGCCGTGCTGCTCCACCAGCTCCGCCAGGTGGGCGTGCTTCTTGTCGCAGCGCAGGCGCACGCGCAGCTTCTCCGCACGCAGCGCCTCAAGGTCTGCGTCGGGGCTGGTGGGCAGCCCCCGCCAGGTGATGTCCTTGCGCTCCTTGCTGATGATGTTCATGGCCATCAGCACATTCAGTGCGTCGTACACCCGCCGCCGGATGTTCTTCTCGTCAAACTGCTGCTCAGACGCGTAGTCGGGGTGGCTAAACTCGGCCACCAACTCATCCGCCACCTCGTTGTATGTGGTGCGTCCCTTGGACTCAACCTTCTCGCACACCTGTGCGGGCGAGGCAGAGCGCTCAGGGCTTGCGCCGGGCGCATGCCAGTGCTGCGCCCAGCACCTTCATGGAGAAGTGGCGCAGCCCCTTGCCAGCCTTCTCGGCGGGCGGAGTCGCACGCTGCGCGCCGCGCTGCATCACGTGGGTGTTGTGAGCACTTGCTTGGTACATGGCAGGCGGCGCAGGCGGACGCACTGCAGAGGAGGCCTTCTTGGCCGGAGTGGGCCCCTGTCGCTCCTCTTCCCGCGCCGCGTGCTCCTCCTCAGCCCCCTGCTGAACAGGGGGAGTGGTAGGCCCGTAAGCGCCTCTCCAGCCTCACCCACCCCCTGCAAGCGCACGCACCTCGTCCGCGGCTCGCTTACGGGAGTGTTGTAGCACGGCGGCGCGGGCGGCAGCGGCTACGTCGCTGCTCGCGGCGCCGGCGTGGAGGCGTAGCGGACTGTCCAGGGCCAACCGCGTCAGAAATGCCACCCTCTCACACCAGCCGCGGCAGCTGGACGCCAGACTTCAGACTGTGCGCACCTCAACCCAAGCATCGGCATCACAGCGGCGCTCATGTCGTGGCCTGTGCGCGCGGCGAGCAGAGGGCGACGAGGAGGTGAGCGCCCCGCGCCTGGTAACTCCCCTGCTCACGCGCCTCCGCCCAGGTGTGAGTCGCCCACGCCGATGATGCCCAACTCCTCGGCGAAGTCGTAGACGCCCTGGGGGCGAAGGCGCGTGAGGCAACGCCTCACGGAGGTGCGCGAACCTGCGATCCAGCGCGCACCGCGTCATGGAAGTTCTGTAGCAACTCATCGTGCAGCGTGCGAGATACATCGAACGCGCTGCCCATCGCAATACAGCACACTAAAGGCGACAAGATGGCGTGCGGAGGGAGACGCCGAGACACTGAACGCTGAGTCGCACGCACGGTCGCACAGTCGAGGCTCGTCGAGGGCGGAGGGCCCCACGACCACTCCTTTCACCCTCGGCAGCTTCGTGCTCCGTGTATCTTCGCCGGCCGTGCTTGCCTCAACAGCACTGCTTGTCTCTGTTGTTGCGTCTGCGCCTCTCCTGGCCGCAGCGGAGGACGCTGTGCTTGCCTTCCTGCCGGCGCGCCGCTCCTGAGCGCGCTGTCGCCATGATGACCAACCTGGTCCTCACGCTGGTCGGGCTGGGCAGCGTGGTGTACCTGATGAAGTCGGATGTGAGGCAAGGAGGCGCTCTCCTGCGGCGCAACATGAAGACCATTCGTTCCTGGCTGGAGGAAGAAGGCGCCACAGCTGCCAAGCCTCAGCCCGGGTGCGCTCAGCGGAAGGATGGCGCTGAGGGGCTGGTGTGAGCACGCGTCGGAGTGTTGCCCTGACGCCATGCGCTACGGCCCAGGCCCGTGAAGCACATAGAGGACGCCTCCAAGCAGGGACCCAAGCCGACCTGATGTGCACGGGCGCGCTGCGCGACAGCAGGGCTTCCTCCCACGGGGCTGCCCAACTACGCTGGGAGGGAGACGTGGATACGCACGCGTGTTACTACTGTTCAGCGACGAGGTTACAGCGCCCGCGCACGCAGCCCCGTGAGTCAAGTTCACAGGTCTGAGGAGGCGTGCCGCGTCCCTGCCGCCTCCACAACCTGGCGGTCCAGCACAACATAGTCCGGCATCTTCGCCGCGAGCTTCAGGTCCAGGTCCAGGAATGCGACTCTGAAGCGGCAGCAGAGCCCCGTGTGCGGGTCACACACCACTCCCTCCCCCTCTGCATCCGCGGGCAGCTGCTGCAGCGTGACCATGATGGCGCAGTCTTTGGCGGTGTGCGCGGTGAGGAAGTCGCGCAGCAGGGCCAGCGCAGCCTGGCAGGGCAGGGTCCCCTCCTCCAAGCCGTCCACCAGGCGGCAGAAGGCCTGCGGGCTGAGCGTCAGCTGCCGCGTGCGCGCGCGCACTGGGGCCACGCGCCTGGTAAGCGCCCTCCACGTCTGCGCTGTCCAGCTGCTGCACCGCCAGCAGGTGCCTCAGCACACCCGTGGCCGCCAGCACGCGCACCAGCAGCGCCACCAGCAGCTCCGATCGCGCCTGGGGAGGCACATGCGCCGGCACCAGGCCGCGCAGCGCATCAGCCAGCGCAGCCGCGTCTGCTGGGGGCTGGGGGTCCGCCGGGCGGCCCGCCCCGCCGAACACGGGCAAGCCGTCGCGCAGGATGCACAGGTTGTTCTGCGGCGTCGCCAGCAGCGCGCGCAGGGCGGCCGCCATGCGCTGTGCGTCGCCGGAGAAGAGGTTGAGTGGGCAGTAGGCGCTGAGCTGTGGGGGCCGCGTCAGGCGCGTCAGGCACCGCCCGGCCAGCCAGCCGCGCGCACCTCCCGCACGCGCCCCTGCGCCAGCTTGAGCTGCTGGTGCAGCGCGAAGCGGCTCGTGCGGAGCTTCACGCTGCCCGCCTGCACCGCCGGGGCGCTGGGCAGGAAGCCGCACTTTGGCTTCAGCTCAACCGCGAACACGGGCCAGCAGGGGCTCGGGCCAGCCCGGGCGACGGGTAGTGCCGCATGGTCTGGCAACAGGAGGGCGAGGCAGCAGCCGTCCAGGCCAGCCTCCACAGCCAGCCGACAGGACAGCCGGGCCTCCAGAGCATGCGCAAAGCCTGCCGGCAGGCGCACCAGCTGGCCGGCACACGCGTGGGCGCCCAGCAGCGGCACGAGGACGTGCTTTGCGAAGAGCCAGCTCCGCTCAACTAGCGACGCACAGGCAAAGCCTGCCAGGTGGGCCCAAAGCGCCCGCTCCAGCTGCGCGTGCACGCCGCTCTCGCTGCGCGCCGGAAAACGCTTGAGCAGGCGCAGCACGCGGCCAGCGCTGTCGCGCAGCGCAATGTTGCGCCCGCCCTCCCCACACAGCGACCACTCCTCTGCCCGCCATTCAGTGCCCTCGTCAGCAGTGAGCATGCCTACATCGGCGCAGAAAGACGACAATGACGAGATAGCCGGGGGCGCTGCAAAATGAGCTTATTTATGGCCCACATTTGATCGCTGCTGCTGCCTTCTTCTCCGTGCGTCGCGCGCGGCAGTGCTGGTGCGCGCCGAGCAGCATCGG
>Ga0049083_10000241_pt1 | contig 18371 bp, 14 predicted proteins | sample GreLakmeMI27MSRF_FD_66719 | JGI IMG/M metagenome (GOLD analysis project Ga0049083, IMG submission 66719) | Freshwater lentic microbial communities from great Laurentian Lakes, MI, USA - Great Lakes metaG MI27MSRF | ecosystem: Environmental > Aquatic > Freshwater > Lake | place: Great Lakes...
GAGGAAACGTTGCAACTTATGAATGGATTGAATATGAATCGTTAAACGAGCGAGGTGAAATACAAACCGGAAGGCTTGATGGTTTTGCAGCAGTGATATTTCAACACGAGTTTCGACACTTGTTGAATGGGACTTATTTAGACATAGCGAAACAGTTTTTGCCAAAAGCAGAATTAGACAAAAAAATTAAATCGGGAGAATTGCCATTTTTCGAAATAACATCAGACACACTCCCCTTATTAATTGGTGATTATACCGTTGGAAAATCAATTATAGAATACCATTCTAAGTGAATTAAATAGAATGTAATACTTTTTACTCTAGGGAAAGAGTTATTTGCCCATCTTCATCCGTTTCGGTTATAATGTCATCCGAAATATCTGAAACTGCTGATGTTTCAATATCGGTTTCAATTTCAACTTCAGGTTCTTCATAAGGCAATGATTCTAATAAATTGACCTGTTTTATTTTGTCAGTTGATATTTGGTTACCAAGTGCTTTTATACCTTTTATAGCTATAAAATCTTCTAGGTTAATGGTTTGATTATCTTTTTGAATTCCTTTTATTTTATGAAAAACTAACTCAGCAATAGGTCTCCAATCTGTAGTAACAATTTCAAGATTTGATTTTTCGTGTTCGGTAATAAATACCTCTTCTTTATTTTCATTTTCTACTAAAAAGCGTTTTAAAAAGTAACGTTCTTTTTCTCCATCATAATAAATTGCCGAAATAGGTTTCATCGGATTCCATTTCTCCATTACAACAATATCTTCGTCAAAATGAGTCGTCAATTCGGGAATGATCGTTTTTAATTTCCCCGATTGATTAATTAATAATAAACGATCATTAGGCCTAAATTCACCAAGTAACTCGCCTCTACCATCAACGTTTAATCTTTGAACGGTATCATCAAACCATACTTTCCTTGGACGCAAAGTAGAAATTCCTTTTTCTTTTAATTCAATTTTCTTAATTGGATATTTGGTAACTGTATTTCCGCGGGAAGCTCTTCCTTTTATAGCAATATCGGCAAAATCCAAATCCCATTTTAATTTTTTGATGCTTCCTACTTGACGCAATAATACCGTAATTACTTCGGCTTCACCATTTGGATTATATGAAAAATACAATACTTGAGACCCTGCTTTTTCTTGAGTTAAATCATAAAACTTATCTCGAGTAACTCCAGAAACATTGAAACGCTTGATAAAAGTTGAACCATTTTTACCATCTCGGTATATCATATTGTAAATAGTACGCTTGTCGTTCTTATCAAAAACGGCAATATGTATGATGTCTTTACCAACAAATTTCTTATCGTCAACTTTAGCAATCATTATTTTTCCGTCTCGAAGGAAAACAATTACGTCATCAATATCAGAACAATCTGCAACATATTCGTCTTTCTTTAAACTTGTTCCAAAGAAACCTTCTTCCCTGTTTACGTAAAGTTTGGTGTTTCGCAATGCCACTTTCGTTGCTTCTATATTGTCAAAGCTTCTTAATTCTGTTTGACGTTCACGACCTTTCCCATACTTGTCTTTTAGCTTTTGGAAAAAGTCGATAGCAAATTCTATAATATTATTCAGATGATACTTCACTTCTTCCATTTCGGCTTCTAGTTTAGCAATCGAATCGTCTGCTTTATCCGAATCGAAACGCGTAATACGAATCATCGGAATTTGTGTCAGTTTTTGTAAATCGTCATCATTAATTTCACGCACAAACGATTTTAAAAACGGTTTAAAACGGTCATGTATATAAACATAAAGCGTCTCTCTGTCAGAATACAATTTAAAATCGATGTACATTTCTTCACGAATAAATATTTTCTCAAGCGTGGAAAAATGCCATTTGTTTTCTAACTCATCAAGTTGTATTTCTAATTCCTTTTTTAATAAATCTAATGTTCTGTGGGTTGAAATTTTCAACATATCTGAAACTCCAACAAACAATGGTTTATGGTTTTCGATAACGCAACCTAAAGGAGCAACTGATGTTTCACAAGCGGTAAAAGCATACAAAGCATCAATAGTTTTGTCGGGGGAAACTCCAGGCGGAAGATGAATTAAAATCTCCACTTCGGCAGCCGTGTTATCTTCTATTTTTTTTACTTTTATTTTTCCTTTATCATTTGCTTTTAAAATACTATCTATTAGTGTAGATGTATTTGTTGAAAACGGAATTTGAGTTATAACCAATGTTTGCTTGTCTAACTGACTAATTTTAGCGCGAACACGAACTCTTCCACCGCGCAATCCGTCGTTGTAGTTAGATACATCAGCAATACCAGCAGTAGGGAAATCTGGAAAAAGTGTAAAAGGTTTATTCTTTAAAACTTTTATAGAACAATCTATGAGTTCATTAAAATTGTGAGGTAATACTTTTGTTGACAAACCAACTGCAATTCCCTCTGCGCCTTGTGCTAAAAGTAACGGGAACTTAACGGGCAAATTTATTGGTTCTGCACGTCTTCCGTCATAAGACATTCCCCATTCGGTAATTTTAGGCGAATATAAAATGTCATGACCTAATTTTGATATACGAGCTTCAATGTAACGAGAAGCAGCTGCACTATCTCCTGTGAGGATATTGCCCCAGTTTCCCTGCATATCAATAATTAAATCCTTCTGCCCTATTTGCACCATTGCGTCTCCAATACTAGCATCTCCGTGAGGATGATATTGCATGGTGTGTCCAACAATATTCGCCACTTTATTGTAACGCCCATCATCAAGCTCTTTCATCGAGTGCATAATACGTCGCTGTACCGGTTTAAAACCATCTTCAATCGCTGGAACAGCACGCTCAAGAATTACATAAGAAGCATAATCCAAAAACCAATCTTTATACATACCAGTAACTTTAGTTATGGTATCTTCTGAATTAATTTCGTCTTGATCATAAAAATGATCACCTGTTGACTTTAGATCTTCAAAACCATCCTGCACGTTGTCTGCAAAAGATTCGTTATTATCGTCTTCGTTGGGAATGATATCTTCTTCTTCTTCGTTATTCATGAATAGTGTCCTTTAAAAACAGGAGTTTATTTATATTATACATTTTAGTTATTCTCAACAACATCCAATTCCACTTTCAAATTATTTATAATGAAAACCTGTCGGTCCGGCGTGTTTTTTCCCATATAAAATTCTAGTAAAGTCTCAATAGAGGTCGCTTTGTCTAACATAACTGGATCTAAGCGAATGCTTTCACCAATAAAATGTTTGAATTCGTCTGGAGAAATTTCTCCTAATCCCTTAAAACGGGTGATTTCTGGTTTTGGTTTTAATTTTTCTATTGCATCTAAACGCTCTTGAACTGAATAACAATAGATGGTTTCTTTTTTATTTCGAACCCTAAAAAGCGGCGTCTGTAAAATATACAAATGTCCGTCCTTAATAAGTTCTGGAAAGAATTGTAAAAAAAATGTGATCAAAAGCAAACGAATGTGCATTCCATCGACATCAGCATCAGTAGCGATTACGATATTATTATACCGTAAATCGCCCATATCTTCTTCAATATCTAAAGCAGCTTGGAGCAAATTGAATTCTTCGTTTTCGTATACAATTTTCTTTGACATTCCATAAGAGTTCAAAGGCTTTCCACGCAAACTAAAAACAGCTTGTGTATTTACATCACGACTTTTGGTAATCGAACCAGAAGCCGAATCTCCCTCAGTGATAAAAAGCGTACTCTCTAAACTTCTTGGATTTTTAGCATCTGTCAAATGCACACGACAGTCGCGTAATTTTTTATTGTGTAAGCTTGATTTCTTGGCTCTGTCTTTTGCTAGTTTACGAATTCCGGAAAGTTCTTTACGTTCGCGTTCGGCTTGTAGAATTTTACGTAAAAGTAAATCAGCAACTTCCGGGTTTTTATGTAAATAGTTATCGAGTTTGGTTTTGATAAAATCATTAACAAAAGTACGTACCGATGGCCCTTTCGGACCAATATCTGTAGAGCCTAGTTTGGTTTTGGTCTGACTTTCAAAAATGGGCTCTTCTACTTTTACAGCAATAGCTGAAACAATAGATTTACGAATATCAGATGCTTCAAAAGGTTTGTTGTAAAATTCTTTTATGGTTTTAACAATTGCTTCTCGAAAAGCACCCAGGTGCGTACCTCCTTGAGTGGTGTTTTGGCCATTTACAAACGAATGGTATTCTTCAGAGTATTGGGATTTACTATGTGTTAAAGCAATTTCAATATCATCACCTTCTAAGTGAACCACCGGATATTGCATATCGTCTTCTGTAATCGTTTCTTCTAATAAATCTTTTAATCCAAATTCGGAGAGGTATTTTTCACCGTTATAATAAATCGTTAAACCGCGATTTAAGTAACAGTAGTTTTTGAGCATCTTGATAATATACTCATTACGGTATTTATAGTTTTTGAAAATCGTTTCATCGGCAACAAAAGAAACTTTGGTTCCTCTTCGTTTAGTGGATTCGATTATCTCTTCTTCAATGGTTAGATTTCCGGCAGAAAACTCAGCTGCTTTTTGTTGGTTGTCACGAACTGATTCTACACGGAAATAATTCGACAACGCATTAACGGCTTTGGTTCCAACTCCATTCAAACCAACTGATTTCTTAAAAGCTTTCGAGTCGTATTTTCCACCTGTATTCATTTTGGAAACAACGTCCACCACTTTTCCTAATGGAATTCCACGACCGTAATCGCGAACGGTAACCATTTTGTCTTTGATGGTGACTTCGATCACTTTTCCAGCGCCCATTACAAATTCATCGATACAGTTGTCGATTGTTTCTTTTAGAAGAATGTAGATTCCATCATCGGGAGAAGAACCATCACCGAGTTTTCCGATGTACATTCCAGGTCGCATTCGGATGTGTTCCTTCCAATCTAATGAGCGTATATTATCTTCGGTATATTGATTTTGTTCTTGCATTTTTTAGGTAACGAATTGGCGCTAATATAGACAAATCGATTCATTTTTGGAATGATCATTTTCAAAGTTATTAAGAATAATATTGACAACTAAAATAAAAAGATAATTTTAAAATAGATAAGGTAGAAAATCAAAATGCAAGCTATTTTTAGAGGGTAAATGTTTGAACTTAAAAATTAAATCCAACAAATAAGCGAATAGAATAAGACTACTTGTAAAGCGGAAATTGATAGCTTACTGTCTTAAAAAAAAGATATTTATAAAATCAAAAAAAAATAGAAAGTAAATGCTAAACATTAAAACGGAAATGCATAACATCACCATCTTTAACTATATACTCTTTTCCTTCTACTCTTAATTTACCCGCTTCTTTTACTTTGGCTTCTGATCCAAAACTAGAAAAATCCTCAAATGAAATAACTTCGGCTCTAATAAACCCTTTTTCAAAATCGGTATGAATTACACCAGCAGCTTTGGGAGCTGTATCGCCGATATTTATAGTCCAAGCACGAACTTCTTTTACACCTGCAGTAAAATAGGTTTGTTGTTTTAATAATTTGTAAGCCGCACGAATTAAAACAGCAGATCCGGGCTCTTTTAGACCTAAATCTTCTAAAAACATTTGGCGTTCCTCATAGGTTTCTAATTCGGTAATATCGGCTTCTGTACCCACAGCTAAAACAATAACTTCTGCATTTTCATCTTTAACTAATTCTCTAACTTGATCAACATATTTATTGCCGTTTACCGCGGAAGCTTCATCAACATTACAAACATAAAGGACAGGCTTATTTGTAATTAGTTGAAAATCCTCTAATAATAATTCTTCATCATTATTTTGAGCTGATACCGTTCGTGCCGATTTTGCTTGTAAAAGATTTTCTCGTATTCTATCTAATAAAGATTTTTCCGTTTGCGCTTCTTTGTTTCCTGTTTTTGCAGCGCGATTCACCTTTTCCAAACGTTTTTCAACGGTTTCTAAATCCTTCAACTGCAATTCGATATCTATAGTTTCCTTATCTCTAATGGGGTTCACATTACCGTCAACATGAATAATATTATCATTGTCAAAACAACGCAACACATGAATAATAGCGTTACATTCTCGGATATTAGCTAAAAATTGATTTCCTAAACCCTCCCCTTTGCTAGCCCCTTTTACCAAGCCAGCTATATCTACAATATCAACTGTTGCCATTTGAACACGTTCTGGCTTTACTAATTCCTCTAATCTATTAATACGCGGATCAGGTACATTTACCACACCAATATTAGGCTCTATTGTGCAAAATGGGAAATTAGCACTTTGTGCCTTTGCGTTCGACAAACAATTAAATAATGTTGATTTTCCGACGTTTGGTAATCCTACAATTCCTGCCTTCATTTTATTAGAAAGTTAATTATCTTATTAGTTGACCTTAAAAAGTTTGCAAATATAAGTTTTAAATCGGTTCATTATTAGTAAAAAAAATAGAATTTAATAGCTCCCACTTTGGCTCAGTAAACTAGATAACGTTAAATGAATTTGGAATTAAAAATTGGCTGTAACTTTACTAAAATTAGTATATTTGAGGGCTTGTAAAACACTCTAAATGAAACCTTTTTTCTATATTTTTTTACTCGTATTTACTTGCTTTGTATTCGCACAACAACCAGCCAAACCGAGTTCAGTTGATTTATACAATCAATTAAAGAAACTAAATTTTCTAGGGTCTGTCTTGTATATAGCGGCACATCCAGATGATGAAAATACGCGTTTAATTTCTCATTTATCAAATGATGTAAATGCACGAACAGCCTATTTATCGCTCACAAGAGGTGATGGAGGTCAAAATTTAATAGGACCCGAATTGAGAGAGGAACTAGGCGTTATTAGAACCCAAGAACTTATTGAAGCTAGAAAAATAGATGGTGGAATTCAATTCTTTACACGGGCCAATGACTTTGGCTATTCTAAAAATCCGGATGAAACTTTGCAAGTCTGGAACAAAGATCAAGTATTAAGTGATATGGTTTGGGTTATTCGAAAATTTCAGCCCGATATAATTATTAATCGCTTTGATCATAGAACTCCAGGAACCACTCATGGTCACCATACATCCTCTGCACTACTTAGCATGGAGGCTTTTAAAAAAGCAAATGATGTGAATTACCAATCCAATCAGTTAAACTATGTTTCAGTATTTGAACCTAAACGATTGTTTTTTAATACCTCGTGGTGGTTTTATGGGAGTAAAGAAAAGTTTGAAGCGGCCGATAAAAGTAAATTATTCAAAATTCCTGTTGGTACTTATTACAGTTTATTAGGAAAATCAAACCAAGAAATTGCAGCCTTGAGTCGCAGTTGTCACCAATCACAGGGCTTTGGAACTTCGGGTATGCGTGGAGAAGAAGACGAATATGTTGAGTTTTTACTCGGAGATTTTCCGAAAGAGAAATCGTCTATATTTAATGGAATTGACACAAGTTGGAACCGAATCAAAGATGGAAAATTGATAGGCGATTTGGTAACTACAATCATAAACGAATTTGATTTTAAAAATCCGGCAGCCTCTATTCCTAATTTATTGATTGCCTATTCAATGGTTCAAAAAATTGAAGATCAGCATTGGAAAAACATCAAGCTAGAAGAAATAAAGAAATTGATATTGGGTTGTGCGGGAGTCTATTTTGAAGCCGTAGCTGAATTGCAAGAAGTTACTCCAAATACCAATTTGAAGATCAAGGTAGAAATTGTCAATCGAAGTCCAATTAACATAAAATTAAACGGTTTAGAAACCCTTCCTTTTGGTGTGTCTGAAAAGGAAACAATCACCGATTTAAAAACTAACCGAACCATTTTTAAAAATATAGAAGTAAAAATTCCAGAGAAAATCAAGTATACAAGTCCTTATTGGTTAAATGAGAAAGGAACCGAAGGAATGTATATTGTGAATGAACAAGAAAATATTGGGCAGCCCGATGTAGTTAGAAATCTTAAAGTTGTTGCTTGGTTGTCTTTTAATAATGTTGAAATACCCTTTGAACGAAATATAGTTTACAAGTACAATGACGATGTGAAAGGCGAAGTTTATCAGCCCCTAGACATTGTTCCGAAAGTAACTTCTTATTTTTCTGAAAAAGTATATGTATTTAACAATGATAATCCTAAAATAATTTCTGTTAAAGTAAAAGCTGGTATAGATGCATGTGTTGGCGAAGTAAAATTAAATTTACCTTCTGATTGGAAAGTGAGCCCATCAAATATTTCATTTATTATTGATAAAAAAAACCAAGAATTTAGTGCTGATTTTAATGTTACTGCTTCAAATCAATTTCTTGAAGCGAATATCTCGTCAAGTGTCACCGTTAGTGGAGAAATTTTTAATGGAAACAAAATCGACATTGATTATCCACACATACAGAAACAAATGGTATTAAAAACTGCAGAAGCCAAAGCAATTCGTTTAAAACTAAAATCAAGGAGCGATAAAATTGCTTACATAATGGGCGCTGGTGATCAAGTTCCTAACAGTCTAATACAAATGGGATACCACGTTGACATCATTAAGGCTGAAGCTATCACTGAAGAAAATCTTAAAAGCTACGATGTTGTAATGACTGGAATTAGAGCCTATAATCTAATTAAATTGTTGGCAACCAAACAAACCACTTTGTTTGATTTTGTAAAAAACGGAAAAACAATGATTGTTCAGTACAATACAATTGATGATTTAGTCACAAATGAAATTGCTCCCTTCCCATTAAAAATATCTAGAGATCGTGTTACAGAGGAAAATGCAGCTGTTATATTTTTGAATCCGAATCACAGAGTTTTAAATTTTCCAAATAAAATAACTGAGGAAGATTTTAAAAATTGGAAACAAGAGCAAGGGCTTTATTACCCAAATGAATGGGATGTTAGCTTCACTCCTATTCTATCCTCTAATGACCGAGGAGAAATCCCCAAAAAAGGGTCCTTATTAATTGCTAAATACGGTAAAGGCCATTATGTTTACACGGGACTAAGTTTTTTTAGAGAATTGCCCGAAGGAGTGATTGGGGCTTATAGATTAATCGCAAATATTATAGCTTTAGGACAGTAAGTATGAAAAATAGAAAAACAATATGGAAAAATAGTTATACATGGGTTCTGGTTATGAATGCCATATATATATTTATTTTTTTTATTTTAATGCAATTATACTTTTAGGATGCAACAACTCGATTGGATTATTTTATCAGTAACGCTACTTTTTATTGTTTTCTATGGTGTATACAAGACAAAAGGAAGTGCAAATGTAGAAGAATACATTTTAGGTAATAAAGAAACACCTTGGTGGACCGTTGGGCTATCTGTCATGGCAACCCAAGCAAGCGCAATCACATTTTTATCAACTCCAGGTCAAGCTTATCATGACGGAATGGGTTTCGTCCAATTCTATTTTGGTCTTCCCATAGCAATGGTACTAATTTCCGTAACTTTTATACCAATTTATTACAGATTAAAAGTGTTTACTGCCTACGAATTTCTTGAACAACGATTCGATTTAAAAACACGTTCTTTTACAGCAATTTTATTTTTAATTCAGCGTGGCTTGGGAACAGGAATAACAATTTATGCACCATCAATAATTCTTTCATCAATATTGGGTTGGAATCTAACGGTTTTAAATATAATAATTGGAATTTTAGTTATAATATACACTTTTACCGGAGGAACGAAGGCCGTAAATGTTACCCAAAAGCAACAAATGTTTATTATCATGTCTGGAATGTTTTTAACATTTTTTCTTATACTCCATTTACTTCCCAATGACATGACTTTTTCCAATGCACTTCATATTGCAGGTGCAAATGACAAAATGAATATCCTAGATTTCTCGTTTGATCTTGAAAATCGTTATACATTTTGGAGTGGAATTACAGGCGGATTTTTCTTGATGTTATCTTATTTTGGTACCGATCAATCTCAGGTAGGGAGATATTTGTCCGGAAAATCTATCAAAGAAAGTCAGATGGGTTTGATAATGAATGGGTTTTTAAAAGTGCCCATGCAATTTTTTATTTTACTGACTGGTGTAATGGTATTTGTTTTTTTTCAATTTAATCCGGTACCGCTCCATTTTAATCCAGTAAATAAAGAGGCTATTGAAAAATCAATATACGCTGAAAAGTACAATGCACTTGAACAAAAACTTGCAATACTGTCAGAGGAAAAAAAAGAATATAATCTTTTGTACATTGATCACTTAAACCAAAATTTTGATAATCCTATTTTAAGAAAAAAATTAATCTCTTTGTCTGAAAAAGAAAAAGATTTGCATGAGGAAGCAAAACAAATCATATCCAAAGTGGACAAAAAAGCAGAAACAAATGATAAGGATTATGTCTTTATCTATTTTATTCTAAATTATTTGCCAACGGGATTAATAGGCCTTTTGTTAGCTGTAATTTTATCAGCAGCTATGTCATCATCAGCTTCCGGATTAACCGCACTCGCATCTACCACAGCTATTGATATTTACAAAAGAAACGTAAAAACCGAAAAATCCGATAAACATTATGTTAATGCCACCAAATACTTTACTTTACTTTGGGGCGTTATTGCGGTAGGATTTGCTTGTGTAGGAACGCTTTTTGAAAACCTTATTCAGTTGGTTAATATTGTGGGATCTATATTTTACGGAACAGTACTTGGCGTATTCTTAGTGGGCTTTTATTTTAAATTTATAAAAGCAAACGCTATTTTTTATAGCGCGGTAATTAGTCAATTATCCATTTTCATTATCTATTACTACACCATACATATTTATCCTACAGGTGAAGAAAAATTAGGCTACTTATGGCTCAATTTTATTGGCTCAATTATGACGATTGTCTTGGGACTTATTATTCAAATTTTATTCAAATTAAAACCAAAACAGTTGTAAAAAAACCACGATTTATTTAAACAAAATCGTGGTAATTTGAATTTAAAAAAAATAAAAATTATTTTTTACTCCATTCCTTTATGCTGTCATTATTCATTTTTATATAATCATTGTTTTTTGCTTTTTCAGCAGCAGCTAATGATAATCTAGCAGTCTCAATAGCCGCAGATTTGTCCCCTGACTTGGCCTGAATTAAAGATTTTTGACGTAAATACCAAAAAGGAATATCTTTTCCATCCTCAATCAAATCTATAGCTTTGTTTATATAGTCTAGTGCTTTTGTAATATCGCTATTAGATTGAAGAAAATACATAGCTGATGAATAATAATCGGCAGCAGTTGGACCTGCTAAAGTTTTTTCAATACTAGCCATTGCCATTTTTTTTGTTGGCACTTCAAATTTTAACGAAACCATTGTTTTTTCCCAACCAATATCTAAAGTCGCACTTTCATTTGTCAGATTACCAATTGAAATAGTTAATGATTCAATTGCTTTTGACAAGAAAATTGCGTCAACATTTGCTAAAATAGCTACCTTATTAGCATCCCAATTCTCAGGAATACCCCAATTATCTGTATCAGTATATAAAATAACTTCCCATATTTCGGCTTTTGGAGTAACAAAAATTGCATATTTACCACTTTTAACCGTAGTTCCGTTTATTACAACATCTTCACTGAAAGATACCGTCGAATTAGCATTTGCTCCTGTTCGCCACAACTTTCCAAAAGGAACTAAATCACCAAAGATGATTCTTCCTTTTGCACTTGGCCTAGAATAATCAATTACAACTTCTGTTAAACCTACAGTTTGACTTACTATTGCATGCGGACTTGGTTGAGGTGTTTTTACTTGAGCTTTTGATAAACTAGATGTCAACAACACAATAAACACCATAAAAATTCTTTTCATTTCTTATTTTTTTAAAGTTTTAAAATTATTAATCGGAAACGCTTCTTTTTGATAAGAATAAAATATTTTGTTTAACTATTTAATCAATAATTTAAACAAAGTTATTACTTTTACAAAAAAATATTCCGATGCAAATATACACATTACAAAGCAAACAAAAACTACCTATAACAATTGACGAAGCTTGGAATTTTTTTTCAAGCCCAAGCAATTTAAAAACTATTACCCCGGATTATATGGGGTTTAGTATTTTATCTGGTGCTGATCGAGAAATTTTCGCAGGGCAAATTATACAATATATTGTAACTCCAGTATTAGGAATTCCGGTTAAATGGGTAACTGAAATCACTCATGTAGTTGAAAAAAAATATTTTGTAGATGAACAACGCTTTGGCCCCTATGCATTATGGCATCACAAGCACTTTCTGAAAGAAATACCTGGGGGCGTTGAAATGGAAGATATTATTGATTATAAAGTGCCTATGGGTATTATTGGAGAGATTATTCATCCCTTTATAGTCAAACCCAAATTAAATGAAATTTTTGAGTATCGACGAACAAAACTTATTGAACTTTTTGGAGAATTTAAATAATTAGAATATGAAAAATATAGTATTAATAGGCGGATCATATGGAATTGGTCTAGAGTTAACAAAAGTATTACAAAATAGTCATAACGTTTATGTTGCGTCACGAACGAATGAAAACTTATCAAATCTAAATGTCACACATATTCCATTTGATGTTTTGTGCGATACTTTAGATGCTTCTTTACTTCCCGATGTTATTGATGGTTTAGTTTATTTTCCGGGAAGTATCAATCTTAGACCATTTAGGGGCTTAAAATCAGAAACTTTTGAAAGCGATATGCAGATCAATTTTTTTTCAATGGTTAAAGTAATTCAAACCTTGCTTCCTCAATTAACGGCTTCCCAGCAGTCTAGCATTATCCTGTATAGTACTGTTGCAGTAAAAATGGGTATGCCTTTTCACACGAGTGTTGCTGCATCCAAAGGTGCAATTGAAGGCTTCGCAAAGTCTTTAGCTGCAGAGTATGCTCCGAAAATTAGAGTAAATGTAATTGCTCCCTCTTTAACAGATACCCCGCTTGCAGAAAAGTTTTTAAGCAACGATGAGAAAAAAGAAAAAACCGCACTTCGGCATCCTTTGAAGCGATTTGGTACTCCAAATGACATAGCACAAATGACAAATTTTTTATTGAACGAAAATAGTTCATGGATTTCGGGACAAATTTTTCACGTAGATGGTGGAATGTCTTCATTACTCACTAATGCATAATTCTACTGAGAATGAATATATTTTGGTTTCGTCGTGATTTAAGATTAGAAGATAATGTAGGTTTATTTCATGCATTAAATAGTGGTAAATCAGTCTTACCAATTTTCATTTTTGATGAAACAATACTAAGTCAATTATCGGATGATGATTCTCGAGTTACTTTTATACACAATCAATTAGAAAAAATTCAAATTAGCTTAAAAGCTGTTGGAAAGTCGCTTGCGGTTTTTCATGGTAAACCTATTGAAATTTTTTCTAAACTCTTAAGTGAAATTGAAGTTGATACCGTTTTTACTAACCATGATTACGAACCCTATGCTCGAAAACGTGATTTAGAATTACATCAGCTTTTTAAAAGTAAAAGTGTAGCTTTTAAAACCAGTAAAGACCATCTCATTTTTGAAAAAAGCGAAGTTGTAAAAGATGACGGCACTCCTTATGTTGTTTATACCCCCTACTCGAACAAGTGGAAAAATAACTTTGATAGGTCGATGCTAATGCATTACAAATCAGAAGAATTAATTGATTGCATTTCCAATCATGTGTATCCTTTTTTAACTTTGGAGCGTATCGGATTTAGAAGATCTCAAATTAAAATTTCTGACTATGACATTTCATCTGGTTTGATTGATAATTATGAAGCTACCCGAAATTTCCCTGCAGTAAATAAAACCTCCTATCTTGGAATATATCTAAGATTTGGTGCTGTATCCATTAGGAAGATGGTTTCTAAGGCACTTGAAAGCAGTAATGAAACCTTTTTAAAAGAATTAATTTGGCGTGAGTTTTTTATGCAAATTTTGTGGCACTTTCCGCATACAGCCAACGCATCTTTCAGAACAAAATATGATTCTATAGTATGGGATAATAATGAAGATTTATTCAAGAAATGGTGTGAAGGAAAAACAGGATATCCGTTTGTGGATGCCGGAATGAGAGAGCTAAATGCAACTGGACACATGCACAATAGAGTTCGAATGATAGTTGCTAGTTTTTTATGCAAACACTTATTAATTGATTGGCGTTGGGGCGAGACCTATTTTGCAACAAAACTACTGGATTATGAACAATCTAGCAATGTTGGAAATTGGCAATGGGCCGCAGGAAGTGGTGTTGACGCAGCACCCTATTTTAGGATTTTTAATCCAAGTGAGCAAATAAAAAAATTTGACAAAAATCTGATTTACATAAAAAAGTGGATTCCCGAACTAGAAACTGATGTGTACCCAAAACCTATAGTAGATCATAAAGAAGCTCGTGAAAAGTGTTTAAAAACATACAAAGAGGCTGTTGGGTAAATTACGATTATACTTAATAAATTTAAACAAAGTTGTTTCTTAAAAAATCGATTTAATCTTTTCAAAATTCAATTCTGAGAAATGACTAATTACCATGTCGGCAGCCGAATAGTCTTGAAGTTTAGAATGGAAACTATCGTAACCAATACAATAAATACCAGCCGCTTTTGCAGCAAGAATTCCATTTGTACTGTCTTCAATTACAACACATTTTTTTGTTGAAACCTCCGAGAGCTTAACGGCATGTTCAAAAATCGCTGGATGCGGCTTTGACTTGGGGAAATCTTCGCCCGAAATACAGTGGGAAAAGTATTTATGTAAACCAAAACGATTGAAGACTCTATTGATGGTTACATGTGCTGAAGAAGAGGCTAAGATTAACTTCATTCCGTTTGAATGTAGTTCTTTTATCAAATTTTCTACACCATCTAGTAATGTTAAATCAGTTTTATTATCAAACGCCTCATTAAAAATTTGACGTTTCGTTTCAACCAAAGAAGCTACATCTTCATTTAAATTAAATTGCACTTTCAGCTTTTCAAAAATGTTCTTGGTCGAATTTCCTGTAAAAGAAGCATACATCTCTGCAGATACCTCAATGCCTAGTTGTCTAAAATATTGATTATAGGCGAAATGATGAACCGGTTCGGTATCAACAATAACACCATCCATGTCGAATATTACAGTTTTAATCATTTGATAAATTACGAATTACGAATTGTCTGAAAACTGCGACTGCGAACTATTCTCTTTCTTCAACAAATACCGAATCACAGTTTCAGCAGCATACAAACCAAATAGGCAAGGCATGTAGCTATTGGTTCCATAAAATGATCTTTTATAATTGGTACCGTCAGTCATTTTTAAACTACGCGCATCTTGTATTTCGGAAGAAAAAACAACTTTAAGTTTATCTATCTTCATTTTTTTTAAGCGTTTTCGTATTGTCTTAGCCAAATGACAATGAACTGTATTTTTGATATTTGCGACTTTTACTTTAGAAGCATCCATTTTACCACCTGCGCCCATACTTGAAATTACTTTAACCCGATTTCTTTTACAAGCAAAAATCAAATTTATTTTTGGTGTAACACTATCGATACAGTCTAGCACATAATCATATTTGGGTGATACAATTTCAAAGGCTCTTTCAGGTGAAAGAAATTCCTCTATTCTATAGAGTTGAAGCTTTGGGTTAATATCCATCAAACGATCACCCACTACATGAACTTTGGGCATTCCAACCGATGAATGCAAAGCGGGCAACTGTCTGTTAATATTAGTAATATCTACAACATCTCCGTCAACTATTGTTAAATTTCCCACACCTGCACGAGCCAAAAACTCGGCTGCAAATGAACCTACGCCGCCTAAGCCAACAACTAATACATGGGCATTTTTGAGATTATGTAAACCTTCCGTTTTAAATAAGAGCTCCGTTCTTTCTTGCCACTTTTCCATAATTTCATTTTAAGATGGGCAAAAATAAACAAAAAAGAGAAATTTTAGGGCTTGGTTACTGATTAAAAACCCTGTTCCAATTAGCCATAATTTGATGTTTTAAATCATTTAGCGGTATTTCTCTGAAGTGTGCCGCAATGTCATAAATTGCATCCAAAGTACAATCGGATGTATCGGTTTCTAAAAATAATCTGTCAACTGGAATTGAACTAATTACGTTTTTTAAGTCAGAATTTGATACCAAATGCTTCCCAAAAGACAAATAAAAACCATTGCTTACCAACTGATTGGCAACTGTTAAATTTTTCGAAAAGCCGTGTATGACCATAGGAACAGAAACTTTTAGCCGTTTTTTTATTTCAATAAGTTCATCAAAAGCAGCTACCAAATGCAATACAAGTGGCTTCTTATAATATTCTGCTAAAGCAATTTGTTTTTCGAAAACCGCTATTTGCAAATCTATCGGTATAGCAATACGTTTATCAAGACCGCATTCACCAATCGCAAAGCAACTTTTTATTTGTACTATTTTTTCTAGCATTTGAAAATCTGATTCTAATCGATCTTCGTTTATATACCAAGGATGAATTCCAACAGAATAAACTGGAATAGTTTCGTCAAAATCCCATGGATACTGATTGACGAGCGCTACTATATCAGTTGCTTTTTTGGAGTTATGGGTGTGCAAATTGTGTAAAAGCATATGCAAATCTAGTTAAAATGTTTAAGAAGTTATAGCTACTGTAAATTTTATAAAAATATGAGTGGGATATTTTCAATCTTCTATTTAAATAAATAACGATTAAAAAAAATGAAATTATATTATTGAAATTATTCTATCAAGCAACCCACATTAAAATGTAACTTTGCAGCCAATATTTTACACATGATAAAAACTGCTTTTCATAGCTATATCAATAACTTTAGAGGGTTTTCACGGGAAATTTGGATTTTAACATTCATAACCTTTATCAATCGTGCCGGCACTATGGTATTACCATTTTTGTCTAAATATCTAAAGGAAAATTTGGATTTAAGTTATGCTCAAGTGGGTTGGATAATGGTATGTTATGGTCTTGGTTCCATTCTAGGCTCCTGGGTGGGAGGTAAACTATCTGATAAGATAGGGTTTTATAAAATAATGATTTTCAGCTTATTTACAACAGGAATAGCTTTGTTTTTAATACAATATATTTCAAGTTTTGTGGGCCTTTGCATAAGCATGTTTATACTAATGAGTATTGCCGATATGTTTCGACCTGCAATGTTTGTTTCGATCGGAACATATGCTAGACCTGAGAATAGAACTCGTGCGCTTACATTGGTTAGATTAGCAATGAATTTAGGCTTTGCAGCCGGACCTGCAATTGGCGGAATAATTATAATGACTATTGGATATAGTGGTTTATTTTGGATTGATGGGTCGAGCTGTATTTTAGCAATTTTATTTTTTTGGGCTAAAGTGAAAGAAAAAAAACAGAGTCATTTAGAAAAAATTGTAAATGCCGATCCCATGCGGCATTCTGTTTTTAAGGACAAACCTTTTTGGTTGTTTTTGTTTACTTGTATGGTAACTGGAGTTTTATTTTTTCAACTTTTTACGACAATTCCATTATATCATCGGGAACAATTTGGATTATCAGAATTTGAAACTGGATTATTATTAACACTTAATGGACTTTTAATTTTTTTACTTGAAATGCCATTGGTTAGTTATGTCGAAAAAAATAAGATTAATAAAGTAAAAATGGTTGCGTCCGGCTGTCTTATGATGGCTATAAGTTTGTTTTTAATGATGATAAATACATGGAGTGGCATATTAATTATTATGATGATATTTATGACATTTGGAGAAATGTTTGCCTTTCCACTTTCTAATTCAGTGGCTTTGAGTAGAGCTCCAAAAGGCCATGAAGGGCGGTATATGGCAATATATACTATGAGTTATAGTTGTGCACATATTTTCAGTTCAAAATCGGGAATGGTACTTATTGATAATTTTGGATATCAAATCAATTGGTTCTTTATGGGAACTTTGGGCTTGATTGGCATGTCTTTCGGAATTTGGGCATTCCGCCTTATTAAACAAGAAAATGGATGAAAATGTATAAACTCCTAGCCCAACTCAACAAATTCTTACTACCCAGTTTTACAAAACAAAGGTTAGATATTAGCAAGGCAAAAAAATGGCAAATTGCTATTATTGGATGGCGTTATTTTGTGACGACACGTGCTTTGGATAGCAGAAAATAATTGACCTATTCATTTGTAGATTTAATTGTATTATCTATATTTGCAACCACAAATACGGCTTCGTGGCGCAACTGAATAGCGCATCTGATTACGGCTCAGAAGGTTACTGGTTTGAATCCAGTCGAGGTCACGAATGAATGCTAAAATAAGAAAAAAACACCAAGCTCGCTTAGGTGTTTTTTTCGTTTTTAGTATTCTCAAAGCGGAGCTTTGCTGGATGTTGCGAAGCAAAATCCGGTTAATTGTAAAGCGGAGCTTTGCTGGATGTTGCGAAGCAAAATCCGGTTAATTGTAAAGCGGAGCTTTGCTGGAT
>Ga0049083_10000242_pt1 | contig 18351 bp, 11 predicted proteins | sample GreLakmeMI27MSRF_FD_66719 | JGI IMG/M metagenome (GOLD analysis project Ga0049083, IMG submission 66719) | Freshwater lentic microbial communities from great Laurentian Lakes, MI, USA - Great Lakes metaG MI27MSRF | ecosystem: Environmental > Aquatic > Freshwater > Lake | place: Great Lakes...
TCGCTGCGGGCCGCGGGAGCAGCGCCGCGCGTGAGGTTCCGGAAAAGGGGAAGCTGATGACAGCAGTTCTCCGGCTCGCACCCCCTTAGCGCTGTGCTGGCCCAGCTTCACGGCGGCATTGCTCTGGCCCTTCGCGTTCGTGCCGTGCTGCGCCATGCGGTTCTGCGCGGCGCAGGAGCGGCGCGGCGCGTCAGGCTCGGGGGGAGGAAGCTGGCAGCTCTCCGGCTCGCACCGTGCCGCCCTTCGAGCGGGCGACCAAGATCATCTTCTGCAGCTCGTGGGCGAGGCTCGTGCCGTTCTTCAGCGACTCGACGGACGCGAGCTTGAGGGCGGCCCAGCCGCCTGCAAAGTTGAAAAACGGTCCCTCAGTCTCACCCCACCACCGCACGTCCCTCCGGCTCGCCTGTCGCCCTGTCCACCTACACCCTGGTTCGCGCCGTGCTTGTCGTCGCATGCGTGCGTCACACGAGGAGTGGGAGGAGGAGGAGGAGGCGCCAGGTGCCAACCATCTGGTTGCACACACAGGCGGAGAGGATACGCGGCTGCTTCCCGTCACGGCGGCCGCTACCCAGGGCGCGACCAAGCGTCTGAGGCAGGGCTGCGGGCTGTGTCACGCGTGTCTGCTGGGCCAGCGCCGCTGCCTGGCCACCCGGACGGAGGCTGAGCTTGCGGCAAAGGCGCGCGCGACGGAGGAGGCAAACAGGCGCAAGACTGCGGTGCGCAGGTTGGAGAAGGCGCTGGTCCTCGACGAGCAGCAGCCGAGCGAGGTGCGACGTGCAGTCCAACCCCTCCTTCCTCTCGTCGCCTCACTCCCTGCTGCTCTGCCGCAAGGCTGTCGCCGCGCCGCCACGGGGCGCCTGCAAGCTGTGCAAGCGAGGAGGCCACAAGCCAGCCACCTGTCCACTGCACAGGCTCCTCCAGGCGCCCCCCACCCCCGCACTACACGCAGACGCGGAGACGGAGCGCTGGGCGGCGACGCGCAGCGACGCAATGCGTCGCGTGCTGCTCTGCGGTGCGCCAAGAGCCTGCACTAAGTGTCACACGCGTCGCTCACACGGCGCACCCGCAGTGCAACAGCTCGCGTCTGCACAGCTGGGCCTGCTGAAAAAGCCGCGGGCTGCCAAGGTGAGCAAGCGCTGGCCGCCGAAGCAGCTGAGCGCGGCGGAGGCCACGCTGCGCGCTGCACTGCTCGCGCAGACGTGAGACGGGAGAGTGACTGGACTTCTGCATGCATGTCGAGGTGGTAAGCGATTTCGTTACCACGGCCCTGTTTGTGTGGTCTGCATGGGGCTGCCTGTCCCCCCGCCTGACCGTAGTTCGCGCAGCAGCTTCTTTGCGACCTCCTTGCTCGGCCCTCCGTAGTCCAGCAGCCGCGCGCAGTGGCGCTCCGCCTCGCCCCTCTTGCCCGCGTCGGCGGCGTGGCGGGCAAGGAATTGGAGCGCCTCCAGCAGCTCCGCCCCGGTGACCCCCTCCTCGTCCATGCGCGCCAGGTTGAGGCTGTGGTAGTGCGCAGCCTCCTCCTCCTGCCCCTGCGCCGCGTGCAGCTTGGCCAGCTTGGCGAGAGCCAGCCCCTCTCGCTCGTTGTTGGCGAGCGCGCGGCGGTAGCAGCGCAGCGCGGCGTCTGCGCGCGCCAGCTGGTCGCTCTCGTAGCACATGCCTATGGCGCACCACATGCGCGCGTCGTCGGGCCTGAGCGCGGCCGCGCGCTGGTAGTAGTGCAGGGCGTACAGGGGCTGGCCCAGGAGCTCGTAGACCTGGCCCAGGCCGTACCAGGCGCGGTAGTCGCGCGGGCTGAGCGCCACGGCGGCGCGGTACGCCTCCACCGCCGCGTGCGGGTTCTTCATCTCCACGTACTCGTGGCCCATCAGCGTCCAGGCGGCCAGGTAGCCCGGGCTGAGCTTGAGCGCCCGGCGGAAGTACAGCACAGCCTTGTCGTGCGCCCCCTTCAGGCTGTAGTAGTTGCCCACGATGCAGCACGTCTCCGCCCGGTACTTGTCCGTGGTCACCGCCACGTGCGCCAGGTGGCCCAGCGCGGCGCTGTCCTCCGTCACATACAGGATGTTGCTGTAGATGTCCAGCCCCTCCAGGCGAAAGGGGTCGCGGCGCACCAGCGCCTCGAAGCCGCTGGCGGCGGCCTCGAAGGCGCGCAGGCCGTAGTGGGAGACGCAGGCCTGGGAGGCGATGTAGCCAGAGGCTGGGAAGGAGCGGCCCAGGCGCTGGTAGCGCTGCAGCGCGCCCGCGTTGTCGCCAACCTCCAGCGCCAGGCTGGCCTCGAAAAACTCGCGCATCCAGTGCTGGGAGGAGAGGGGCGCGTTCAGCCGCGCTCTGTGCACGCATGCGCACACGCGCGCACGCGCCTGCCGCAGCTCTAGCCCCGCCGCCGTCTGCACGTCCGGGCACAGAGCCTGCAGCGCCAGCCAGGCGCCCCAATGCAAGGGGTACTCGTTGACCGAGCGCACCAGTGCCGCGCGCGCCTCAGCCTTGCGCTCGCGCCCGGTCAGCACCAGCCCGTAGACGAACGAGCCGAAGGCGCACAGCTGGCCCTGCACGCCGGCGACTCGACGCGTCAGCAAGGGGAGGGCGATGAGCAGCGCGACCACCAGACGTGCCGCTTCGAACAGCGGCTCCAGCTCAGCCTCCAGCTGCGGCAGCTCCTGGTTCATCACGTCGTTGGAGCGCCCCTGAGGGGGGAGGCGGCGGTCAGGCGCGACGCTGTGGGGTGACAGGCGATAACATGCCATAGCGCCGGCGACCTCTACCACCTCCTCGCCCTTCCGCTTTTCGCCTGCCAGGTACAGCGCGTAGCAGCGCAAGAAGCGGGCATCGTGGCCGGTTTCCGGCTGCGCGGCGCGAGTGAGCGTGGGTGGGCACGCCCCGAGAGGTGAGAGAGAGGGGCGCGCCTGCAGCGTGTGCGCCGCGCGCAGGTACTCCTTCAGGTCGAAGTGCGCCTTGGCTAGCGTGAAGGTGTCGCTCTCGGGCTCGCAGGGCGCGGCCCCGGGCGCCTCCCGCGCACCCGCTCCAACAAGCTTCGCACGGGCGCAAACAGCAAACTCAGTGGGCCAGCGCCGAGCCAGCAAACAGGCGCGCGCACCTCACTCAGCGCAACCGCATGCTCCGCAGCCCAGCGCGCGCTGTGCAGCAGGCCCCGGCGCTGCAAGTCGCGCACTGCTCTTCTCAGCTCCTGCAGTGCAGCGGGAGCGTCCATATCGACGACGCTGCACAGCGCGATCGAGGCGGCAACCCTCAGTGCGCTCAAAACAAAAAACGCAGCAGCGAGCAGCACGAAAACTCGCCGCGAGGGTGTGGTGACAACGCAAGCCTGCCTCCGCTTTCGCTGTGCGTGAAGTCGCTGTTGGGCGCCATGATCTACGATGTGAACTCGCAGCTGTACCGCTCCTTCCTGGTCGCTGGCGGGAGCTCGGGCGGCAGGCACGATGCCTGAGCAGAGACTTGACGGCTCGCAGCCTCTCTTGCTGACACGCCGCCGCGCGCAGGGCGGGCTCTTCGCAGCCCAAGCAGCCCAAGGACAAGGCGAGCGCCAACAAGCCCACTTTCTCTGAGTAGTGAGGGCTGAGGCTGAGATCCGACGGGAACCGAGAGACGCTTACGGCGCGGCGTGCACACGTCTTCAATGGACACTCGGCAAGCCACCTGGCGTCGCGTCATCCACACGCGTCCGCAGCGCACTTGACGAGGCTCCAGCGCGCCCCTGCGCGAGCGCAGTTGAAGAGCGGCTTTCCGAGCCGCGCGTTCACGCTGTTGTGTGCGCGGCAGAGCCACAGCGACAGCTCCGGCCCTGACCTGGCCTGCGGCGGGTCGGCTCTGGCCCGGGCGCGCGTCAGGCCCGGTGAGTGGGCACACACTCAGGCCGGCGGCACAGGCGAGGACACGTGCCTGATGAGCTCCGCGAAGTGCGTCGCACACTCGCGGCACGGAAACACACGGCTGAGCACGAGTATCTGCACAGCTGTTAGCCGAGTCGGTAGTCGCAGCAAGCGTGCTTGCCGCACCAGCTCACACGCGTCCCTCTGCTGCCGCCTCGTCGGCTGCTCGGGGAACGCAGCGGCCAAGGTGTGCAGCAATGTCCACGTGCAGCGGCCCAGCTCCTCGCGAGTCATGGCGCCAGCCTGCAGCAGAAGCTGTGAGTGAGCGTGCGGCAAGAGCCAACCACGGCGCACCGCGCCCTGCGCCGCGCTCGCAGCAGCCAGCGCGCGAGTCTCCTGCAGCGCCACCGACTCGCGCGCTTGTCTGCGGCGTGCGTGGGTGAGCAGAACCAGACTAGTTGCTGCGCTACCAGCCGCAGCGCCTGCAGCCACGCCCAGCGGCAGGGGCAGGGAAGCGCGCATCGCAAACCTGCGACGGGGGCGCAGTCTGCTTTTGTTTTCGTGTTTTGATCCTTGATTCCTTGTTTGAGAATTTCAAGCAGACAGCTGCACGCTCACGCTCATCACGCTCACGTCCCTTCCCCGCACTCACTGTGTGCGCACTGGATGGCGGCGGCGCGCAGGCGGCGCAGCGTGTCGCGCAGCGTGGCCTCGTCCAGCGCGTCGGCGCCATCGTTGAGGGAGAGGAGGCGCTGCGCGAGCGTGTAGATGACCTGCAGCGTGGTAACTATCTCCTCGCTGACGCTGACCAGCGCGCATGCGTTCTGCCGCTCCAGCGTGGCAACTATCTCCTCCGCCTTGTCCACCAGCGACGCGGGCAGCCCGGAGGTGCGCGCCAGCACGCAGCCGTAGTGGTGGCGCTCCGCTGAGGCTCCCTCCGTCAACTGGTACTGGAAGTCCAGGCGCCGGCTGGAGGTGGAGACGCGCAGGTGGCTGCACTTGACCCCCGGGTATATCTCCGCCAGGTCCATCAGCCTCTGCAGGTGCGTGGCGCAGAGCGTGAGCGGGCCCACGGACAGCAGGTGCTCGCAGGCCGCAAAGCAGAGCGCGAAAGCATCCGCCGTGGAGGTGGCCCGTCCCAGCTCGTCCACCAGCACCAGCGAATTGCGCGTGGCACTCATCAAAGCGTGCTGGAGTTCGCGGCACTCGACCATGAACGTACTGGCGTTGTCCTCCAGCGCGTCGCCCTGGGTCATGGAGACGCTGAAGATGCGGTCCAGCAGGCGGAAGGACGCAAACTCGGCAGGCACAAAGCAGCCGGCGTGCGCCAGGACGCACAGCAAGCCCACCTGCTTGAGGTAGCACGTCTTGCCGCTCATGTTGGGCCCGGTTACCATCACCAGGCTCGCAGTGTTGGACAGGAAGGTGTGGTTGGCCACAAAGGGCACCTCCGCATGCTGCGGGAGCGTCTCCTGCACCGCGTGACGGCCGCTCTGCACCGCGATGGGCCCGTCTGCGGAGGAGAAGAGCGGGCGCGTCCACTGCCGCCCGCTGCCGCTAACCGTGGAGGCGAAGGCGACCAGCACATCCAGCAGCGCCAGCAGCTCGCTCAGCGCAGTCATGGAGGGGAGGTGCTCGCGCACCATCGCAAAGCAGGCGTCCAGCACGCCCTGCGACAGCAGCGCGCTGTCATTGGCCGCGTCCAGCAGGCGCACGCTGAGCGCCGACAGCTCAGCACTGGTGACGTGCACCTGGCGGCCCTTCTTTTGCGTCTGCACGAACTCAGCTTTCGCCTCCGGGGCGGCGACCTCATACTCATGGGCGGGAGCGGCGAGGTAGAAGCCGCGGCGGGGCGCGAAGATGGCTTTAAAGGTCAGGCCGCTGCCAGCCGCGGCCAGCTCGTCGTTGTAGCGCGTGACTAACGCGTGGATCGCCTCCGTAGTGTCGCAGTACGCGCGGCGCGAGACGTCCAGGAAGCCGCACACGCCGGTGCGCACGCCGAAGACGACGTTGGTCTTGCGCACAAAGGGCGCGCGGCCTGGGACAGGATCCTCCTCCAGCAGATCCGATATCTTGCCGTCCAGCAGGGCCAGCGAATCGGAGGCGCACACGTCCCGCATGCTGGCCAGCAGCGCGCAGGCGGCCGGCGCGAGTGCGGCGCCCAGCGAGGGGACCAGGGCCAGCAGACTGCGCAGGTCTAGCAGCGCCGCGATTGAGGCTGTGACGTGCGCAGCCTCGGAGCCACTCACCTTCTTGCGCTGCACCACAAATAAACTGATCACGCGCTCCGCAGCCTTGGGCACGGCGCCCAGGATGGCCTGCAATGAGAGGAAGAGCTGCTCGTTGGACAGCAGCTCCTCCAGGCAGTCCAGGCGCGCGCTGATGGTGCCCAGGTCCGACGACGGCTGCAGCAGAGTGGCGCGCAGCAGGTTCTGGCCGCCCTTGGTCTTCGGCTTGAAAAGCGACAGCAGGCTGCCCCCCTGCGCGGCTGCGCGGCCAGAGAGGGGTGCCACGAGCTCCAGGTTGCGCACGGTTGAAGAGTCAATGTGCACGAAAGAGCGCGGCAGGTCCTCCGACACTACCAGCGTGTTGGGCAGGAGGACAACCTCGCGTGTATCCGTCAGGTAGCGAAGCAGCGCCGCCGCGGCCGCCAGCGCCAGCACAGAGTGCCGCTCTACTGCGCCCTTGTCGCGCAGCCGCGCGAGCGAGCGAACCATCACCGCACCCTTCGTGTCGTTGAACTCGCAGCGCTGCGCCAGCAACAGCTTGTCGCTCAACCCCGCGTGCGTGCTCAGCAGCTGCGCCAAGCCGCGCGCCACCTTCTTCTCGCCGCAACAGGCGAGTATCACGTCCGGCTGGAGCGCCTCCAGCAGCGCCATGGTGATGAGGCAGCTGCTACTGTTCTCGATACACGCGTGCAGCCGCAGCGTCCCAGTCGCCAGCGAGAGCGCGGCCAGGGCCACCTCGCCGCCGCGAGACTCGAAAACCGCGCACACCACCAGCTGCCCGTCCTCAGTGTGCGCCATGAGAGAGGTGGGGAAAGAGAAACCACGCAGAAGGCGGGCGTAAGTGTGGAGCGTGGAATCGCCGCCGAGGCGTTTATCGGACGTTGTTGTCACCGCAGTGCCCGTCACAGTTTGTTGCTGAACACCAGGGGAACCTTGATGTGTTCAGTCCTTAGCTGCGCAGCGCGGGCTCCGCTGCCAGGCAGGCTGCTCGCGGCACCCGTGGCGGCGCGGGCAGAAACGGGAATGGCGCGAAAGAAAGGCTGCCGCTCAGCAGTGCACCCTGCACTCGCTCCTGCGCCGCCGGTGCCTGCTCCGCCGCCAGCCTTTCCCGGTGGCGATGTTTCCACTCCGCCAGGCTGGCCGGCGCGGCTGCGCGCGCCTCTGCTGTGTTGGGCACCCGGTGCAGCACAGAGGCAGCCTGCAGCACGGGCAGGTGCAGCAGGCTGAGCAGGAAAAGGCGGCGCGCCGACGCCTGCGCCGGCTGCACCAGGAACGCCCCCGCCCCCGCCGCCAACACGCCCGACAGCGCCGCAGCCTCCCACGCAAAGGGCGCAGTGGTGACCCCCAAATGGCAGGCCAGGGCCCCCAGGGGCGCCATGTACAGCGCGTTGCGCAGCGCCACGCCCGCCGTGCGCCGCCCCGTGGCGTCAATGATGGGCAGCATGCGGTAGCCGCCCGCCGCGTAGTCTGCGCGGTAAAGGTAGGCGAGCGCCATGAAGTGCGGCAGCTGCCAGAAGTAGAGCAGAGCCGACAGCACCCCGGCACCAGCCTCCAGCTGCCCCGCAGCGGCGGCCCAGCCCATGAGCGGCGGGATGGCGCCCACCAGTGCGCCCACCCACGTGTTGGCCACGCTCAGCTGCTTCAAAGGCGTGTACACGGCAGCGTACAGAACGATGTTCGCACAGCCCAGCGCCGCGGTGGTGGGGTTGCACTGCGCGCGCCAGTCAGCGTGCGGATGGAGCGTGGCGGCGAGGGCGCAGCGCACCTTCTGGTGCAGGATGGTGATGCCAGCCAAACCAGTGCAGGCTGCAAACACGAGCGCGTGGCGCCGGCTCAGCGCGCCCAAGGGCAGCGGCCTGCGCTGCGTGCGCTTCATGAGGCCGTCGTTCACAACCTCCCTCACCTGCGGGGTGTGAGAGGGGCACAGGTGTCTTGCCGCAGCCAACGCGCCTGGTTCAGCGTGTTAGCGCACGCCGCCGCCCCCCAAGTGCCCGCCGCCGTCCACGCCAGTCCGTCCAGAGCCACCTCCTCGCCGCTGCCGAGCGCGAAGCCGGCGCAGGCGGTGGAGACGACGAAGCCGCTGTGGAGCGCCAGCGAGGCGTCAACGCACGTTCAGGCGCCGCGTGCCCGCTCAGGCACACCTGAGCTTGAACTTCGACAGCTGTCCATAGACGCCCGCCCAGTGGGCCAGGCCGCCCGCTGATGCTGCGCTGCCAGCCACCGTCCCAGAGCACCTCCCCAGCTGCTGCAGGCTGCTCGCGACGAGCACCTGCTGCTGCAGGGCACCCGGCAGGGCACCCGGAAGGCCCCTGCAACGCCCGTGCCGCGCGGCAGCCGCGAGAGCGCGGCGGGCGGCCAACATTGTCAGAGTACTTGCGAGTAAGCACCACCACTCACGCAGAACTTAAGAGTATATGTATATGCACTACGTTCACAGGTGGGCAGGTGGTCAAGGCTGCACAAGTGCTTTTCGTCGAACATGTATGATGCGAGGCAATCGTCGCGCCCAAGTATGGCGTCGTGTGTGGCAGCGCAGCTTAGCGCGCCTGGGCGCGCAGCTCGCGCCGCACGGCAGTCTTCGCCGCGCGCGAGCTGCGCAACGGTGGCGGCGCCGGTTAGCCAGCTGACGCAGCGATGCTCAACTACCTTCGGCTCCCGCACCGTCGCGCCGCTCTCTGCAGCACCGCAGCGCGCTGTGCGCCATAGCCGCGTGCGCGTCGCGGTTGCCAGCAGCGCGGTGGGCGCGGCGGGCGCGGCGACTGTCGGGTGCGCCTCTTAGCCTTGCCACCTTTGCACTTTTTCGCGTCGGAGCACTTGCGGGGCCGCCGCGCGTCTTGGGCCCAACGCCGCGCGCGGCCACGGCCCTAGGACGCCCGGGGCGGTGGGCTGGGCGAGCGCGGTGCTCTTGTAGCGCCGGTAACTCACTTCTCCCCGGCAGCACCAAGCCGTGGTCCGCCGCCTTCGCTAAGTACCCGCAGCTGGAGACGGGCATCTACTTCGCCGTCTGGTGCGCCTCCCTGCGCGCGGCGCGGGAGCTGTGGACGTGCGGCGGCGCTCAGTAAGGGCCTGCCACCTCCCCTCCCAAACCACTTATCGAGGCAACCACACCGCCCAGGTACATGCTGAACGTGAAGTTCAACATCCTGAACAAGCAAATTTACAACATCTTCCCCTTCCCCTGGTGCGTGGTGGAAGAGGTGGAGCGGCTGGGCGTCTCTCGCGGCGCTGACGCCCTCCCAGGTTCGTTTCCTGCGTCCACCTAGTGGTTGGCCTGGCGGTGATGAGCGTCTTCTGGGTCACCAAGGTAGTTCCGTTCGAGAAGCCGGACGAGAAGTTCCTGAAGGACGTGACGCTGCCCTCCTTCCTGCACGCCTTTGGCCACTGCCTCACCAACGTCTCCTTCGCCGCCGTCGCCGTGTCGTTCACCCACACCGTGAAGACGCTGGAGCCGGTGTTCTCCGCCCTGGGCTCCTACTTGGTGAGCGGCACCGTCTACCCGGTGCCCGTCTACCTGGCGCTGCTCCCAATCATGGCCGGCGTGGCCATGGCCTCCGCCACCGAGCTCTCCTTCACCTGGCTGGGCTTCAGCACGGCGATGGCGTCCAACGCGGCGTTTGCGGGGCGCGCAATCTGGTCCAAGAACCTGATGAGCCGCATGTCTGCGGTCAACCTGTACAACTACGTCACCATCGTAGCGCTGTTGTTCTGCATCCCGCCGACGCTTTACTTTGAGGGGGCGCACCTGGCGGAGGGGCTCAAGCTGGCGGCGGCCAAGGTTGGCTCGCAGGAGCTGCTGCTCAAGCTCTTCAACGTCGGCCTCTACTACCACTTGTACAACCAGGTGGCTTACCAGGCGCTGGAGAAGGTGGAGCCTATCACCCACGCGGTGGGCAACGTGGGCAAGCGCATCTTCGTCATTGGCTTCTCCATCATCGCCTTTGGCAACAACATCTCGCCGCAGACGGCCATCGGCAGCGCAATTGCAATCCTGGGGGCGGGGCTATACTCTTACCTCAAGGCGAAAATGACGACCGGGGGCAAGCACTAGACTCTAGCTAGCGTAGCACTCCTGCTGGATCTACTGTGCACCGCGGTGCTGCGAGGGAGCAGCACCGCACACACGCACATGTTGAAAATCTAAGACTATAGAAGCTCAATCTAGCCACATCTGGTCTTCGCGTGCTCCAGGCAGCCTCCTCCAGTCTTCGATTTCCTCGCTCGTCGCTCATCGATTTTTGGTTTCCTGACACATTCCTCACCGCCTCTCGCCGTCGTGAGCCAGCCATGGCGCTCGTGGTAGCTGAGAACCAGGTGCCAGAGAGCGCGCCCGACCTGCGCGACGTGAACTCCTTGCCGTCTGGGCCTGCACCACGCGCCTACGACACGCACCTGGGCGCCGACGAGCTGCTCAAGCAGTTTCTGTCCGACATTTCAGACGTCGCCCGTGACGCGGAGGCGTTGAGGTGCGCTCGCTCTAGCTTTGCGCGCTGCACTCGTGCTCACGCAGCTGCCCCGCAGAGTGCTGTCCTGCTTCAAGCTGAACCCGTACGAGCACCTGAACCTGCGTTTCGACTCGCTGCTGGAGGAGGTCAAGCGGCAATACCGCAAGGTGCGAGACACGTGCGCCTTACCGTGCACTCCTGCGCACCCGCCGCGTCCTGACGCGCGCATCTGCCCTCCAGATATCGCTAATGGTGCACCCCGACAAGTGCAGGCACCCGCACGCGCGCGAGGCGTTCGAAGGCACGTGGGCGCGTTCTCTTGTGGCCCTGGCGCTCACTCGCGGCCCGCCCGCCCGCAGTTCTGGGCAAGGCGCAAAACCTGCTTTTGGACGAGCAGTTTCGCGCGGAGATTGGGGCGCACCTGACTCGCTCGCGTGAGGTTGTGCTGCGCGACTGGTACAAGACTGCCAAGGACGACGTCGTGCTGCGCGTGCGCCACGGCGGCAGCCGGGAGGCCATGGAGGCTGCGTTTGTGCAGACGGACGAGTTCCACGAGCGCTGGAAGGTGAAGACACGTGAGCAGATGGCGGAGTTTGAGTGGAGGCGGCGCTGCATGGCCAGCCGCATCAAGGAGGAGGAGGTGCGTGTTAGCGCCGGGGAGAAGGAAGCGCAGGCGAGCGCGCGGGAGAAGCAGAAGGAGCACCGGGAGTGGGACAAGGAGGAGCGGCGTGAGAAGCGGGTGGGCGGGTGGCGGGACTTCATGAGCACACAGCAGGGCAAGAAGCGCAAAGGGGAGCTGGCGGGCTACAAGGGCCCCAAGCTGCGACCGGAGGAGAAGAAGGACGGCGCTACGTTTGGGGGCGACAAGACGCACAGGGTGGAGCGCCCGGACGAGGTGTCGCGCGCCTGGTAGCATTATGAGCAGTATGAGTAGAGCTCTAGCAGTTTGAGGAGGAGCGCGCACGCTCACGCTCAGCCCGCGTGCCCGTCGTCCCCGCCCCCAGCACCCCCAGCCTCCTCCAACTCAGCCGCGTGCGGCAGCGCGGGCGCCAGCCCCCGCTGTTTGTGCTCCCCGACCGCCACCAGCGCGGCGCGGAAGAGTGGCGGCCCCACGGCCTGGTTGAGCACGATGGATGCCACCAGGAGGGCGTACAGCTCCCCCCCCCAGTGGGGGAAGCGGGCCAGCACCGTGCGCGCCAGCCCCAGCGCCACGCCCGCCTGCGTGACCATGGCCATCCACACCACGCGCCGGTGCTCGCGCGGCAGGCCGTAGCCAGCCGCGCTGGTGGCAGCCACCAGCGATAGCAGCCGCACCGCGTGGATGACGGCGGCGATGGGCGCAGTAGCGGTCAGCGCGTTGACGGCCAGCGCGGCGCCGGCGAGGGTGAAGAAGGCTAAGTTGATGAGTGGCATCAGGGTGCCAAGCAGTGTATGCAGCTCCTCCCGCTGCCGCTCCCCGCGCTCCGTTCCGCGATTTGCAGCCAGTGCACCCGCGGTCACGCACACCAGCAGCGGCTCTGCGGGCAGCGCACGCGCGCCGAGGAACATGGCTGCGGCCAAGAGCAGAACAGCGGCAGGCAGGGCCCCCCGGTCGCGCACGCGCGGCTGCAGCAGCAGCGCGCCCAGCAGCACCCCGCCGCCCACGCCCAGCGCGGCGGAGAGGGCCACCTTGAGCACGGGGGTGGCTAGGCAGCGCGCCAGCAGGGGCAGCAGGCTGGTGGGCGTCGCCGCAGCAGCCTCCAGCGCGTGCACTGCCTCCACGTTGATGGCGAACAGCACCAGTACGACCACGTCCTTGACCACCGTGACGCTCATCACCAGGTTGCAGAAAGGGCCGCGAGCCTCCATCTCGCGAAGCACGGCAATCGCACTCGCCGGCGAGCGAGCGACCCCAAGCGTCGCGGTCAGCGACGCCACGGACAGCAGACGGCTGCGCGGCGCGCCGTTGAGGAAGCCGATGTGGGGGCCCAGCAGCACCACGGCTGGGAAGAGGAAGCACCAGGCGGTTGCGGTGAGCGCGAAGCACAGGGTCAGCACGGAGGCGCGGAACTCCTTGCGCCGCAGTTCGGCCAGGTGCAGCTCGCAGCCAGCCGCGAGGCCAATCACGGCCAGACACAGGTTGTCCACCGGCCAGAGGCGCCTGCACGTGAGTCTGGCGTGAGTGCCGGAGGGGGCAGGCGGGCGCTGCGCACATGCAGACGCACGCGCGGGCAGCCAGCGCGCAGGGAACAGCGCGTGCGCACCTGGTTGCCTCATAGCTGAGCAGCGCGAGACCGTGGGGACCCCCCAGGACGCCAACCAACAGGTAGCCCGAGATTTGAGGCAGGCGCAGCAGGCGCGTGAACTGCAGGCCCACTATGTGCGACACCAAGAGGAGCGGCAGCGCCCGCAGAGCCACACTGAGGAGCGACACCGAGTCAGCCATCCTTCTGCCAGGACAGCTATTACCGCACGACGGCACTGGCCATGCGGCGCTCAGCTGTCAAGACGCAAGTGAGTGCTGTCAACACACGCAGTTCACAGCGAAAACAGGGCGGGCTTGTTTGGCAGGTGCCAACGATGCGTCATGCATGACACGTGGTGGCACCCGCCACGCTGCGTCAAGCAGGCTCGCTCGAGCGAGAAGGTGTTTGATGAACAATGTTACAACTGAGTTGTCAAGTAGTAGTAGCGCCTCACTGCAGCACGCAGCACTTTGGAGCTCCCTCGCAACCCACCTTGCTCACCTGCATAGCAGGGTGTCAGGCGGCGCACGATACAGGCCTGGGGCAGACGCGCCGTTGCCGGCGCAACGACGAGGTGCATGGTCCAGGGCGGAGCGATGGCAGGGAGTGAGGAGGAAACCTCTGAGAGCAGGAGCTCGTCTGTCAGCAGCCTGCCGGCCAGTATGAGCTTCAGTGCGCCGGTCCCGCCAGGCACGGCCCTGTCCTGCTCACGGGGAAGGGTGAGAGGACGGGAAGGGCGCGGGTGTGCGCGCGGAAGGAGCCTTGCCTTGGGCCAACTTTCCAGCACCCGCTGCTTGACTGACAGCACCGTTGCGGTAGGAGAGAAGGCCAGCGGCCCCAGGTCGCCGTCAAAGAGCCTGAAACGTATGAGCAACAGGGATGTCGAGTGGGTTTCGTCGCAACCTCCCACGGAAGATTCAGCTGCCTGCGGGGCGGGCTCTACCGCCATCAGGCGCGAGCTCTTGTTCCTTCAGGTCCGTCAGGCACGAGCGCCGTGTGCCCGTCAGCAATGCTTGCACGCGCGCATGCCTTGCCCTCCTCACGCCCCGTCGCGTGCACCGCCCAACACAGGTTTAGACAAGGAGCGCAGCTTTTGCACGTTTTGTTCCTCGCGCTCGCGCCCCGCCCTGCAGGATCAAATATCGCCGGGGGCTCGGGCTCGGGCATGCAGGCAGTCCCGCCGCCGCCCGCCAAGCGCCAACCCCACACACGCCTGTCTCCCGCGCACCTGTTGCGGCATGTCTGCTGCCGGCCTGCACCTGGCGCTCAATGCTCCGCTTCCACCGCAAGCAGCCAGCCGCCTGCGTGCGAGCTGCGTTGGCGCTCGAGCTCGGGCCGAGTCGAGGAGCGCGCTGCCACTGCAGTCGTCGCCGCGCTGTCGACACCGGCGCCGGCTTGTCACCTTGTCAGCGTCCTCCCGCGAGGTGCGCTGCCGCCGCCGCTGCACAGCCGTGGACTAGCGCAACGCCTCTCCAGCTGATATCGCCGATGCCTCGACCCGCTCTGCAGCGCGTGGAGGAATGGGAGAGCATGGCGCCGCCGAACGCGCCGCCCTCGCGCCTAGGCCCTCCCACCCGCCCAGCCTTCATCCCCCGGGAAAGGGGCCTCAGCAAGAATCAGACCACTGCCGGTGCGCCGTCGCTGGATGGCCTCCGCCTGCTTCGCTGACTTCTTTTGCCAGCCGTTGCGCTTGCGCTTGGTGCCCTGGTGTTGCTGTACACGACGCGCAACGGGATTACACCCGTTAGAGACTTCCTCATCGGTCTGGAAGGTGCGCAGAGGGTGGCTTGCCCCTCCCGACACAGCACTCAGCCATTGCGCAGAGGGGCCATTCATCACAAAGTATGACGACGGCGACGTGCTCATTCAAGGACCCATGGGCGACGTGTACTACTCGCTTGGTGCGTCCCTGCTTTGGATGGGGTGGCGTGTCTGCTCCCCTAAGCCTGCGCACAGACAGCGACGGCAACCAGCTGGCCATCCAGGGCAACGGGGACCTGTACATCGAGCGCACGGGTAGCGACGGGCGACTGGCTGGCGCGTACTATGCGGGCAACATCCAGGACGTGCCGATGAGCGACCCGCGCGAGCTCGCGGCGCGCGTGGACCGCATCCTTGACGACGGCCAGGAGTGAGGGTCACGCGTGTTATTACTAGAATCTAGTCAGCGAGGAGCGCTTCCAGGTCCAGGTCGCCACCCTTGAGCTTGGAGCCCCCCAGCTTCAGCGTCTTCAGCGCAGGCGCGGGGCGAGGGACGCTAGCGGCGGGGCGGGGCGCCGCGGCTGGCCTGCCGATGTGGCCGGCGGCGGGGGCTTGGGGTTGAAGGGGCACCGTGGAGGGCTGCATGTCCTCGAACGGCTCCTCCTCCCCGCCCCAGCCGTCGCCGCTCCCGCTGCTCGCCGCCTGCGCTGGGCGCGAGGCGGGTGCGACGCTGAGCCGGGAGAGCCGGGCGCGGGCAGCCTCCTCCTGCTGCGCAGCCCTGCGGTCCTCTTCCTCCTCCTCGTGCATCTCCCACTCGCTCTGCGCAGCCGGGCGGCGCACGGCAGCAGCAGGCGGCGCGGCGGCGGGCGCAGGCGGCGGCTTGTCGGGCGACGGCGCACCGATGGCTGCTGCCAGAGCTCCCACGGAGCCCGCCGCCCAGCCCATGAGCGAGCCTGAGACGGACGCCTTGTCGGACTGGCCCACCAGCGGGCGCGTGGCGGCGGCCGCGTCCTCCGCGCCGCCCGGCTGCGAGCGCTGAGCATGGTGCTTGCGCAGCTGCGCGAGGAAGGCGTCGCTCACCTCGAACGCGGCGCAGCGCACCGCCGCGTCCGGGTCCACAGTCAGCGGCGTGACGCAGGGAAGGACGCGCAGCGCAGCTTCGGACGCGTCATAGCTGCCTATAGTCGCCTGTAGTGCCTGCAGTCCCGCGGAGCGCGCCGGAGGGAAAGGATCACGCAGCGCGCGCGTGAAGGCGTTGAGCAGCACGCGCTTGCAGGCTGCCTCGCCCAGGTAGCGCGCGATGTTGCCTAGGCAGATTGTGGTGTTGGCCCGGATGGCCGGCTCTTCATCCATCTGCAGCTTCGCCAGGTGCTTCAGCAGGTTGACCGTCAGCGTGCGCTGGCTGAGTCGCGGCGCGACGAGGAGCATGGTCTTGAGGGTGAGCTCCCGGAGGAAGGCTGTGCCGTCAGCAAAGCCGTTGGCCAGCTGCTCGTACAAAACCTCCATCTGCTCCTGGCTGACGTGTTCCAGGTACGCCTCCATGTTCTGCAGCAGCGCGACGCGCATGGCGCGGTCTGGGGAGGCGAAGAAGCGGAGGACGCAGGGGAGGACGCGGGCCGAGAAGCGCGGCTGCCCCAGGCCGCGCGCAGCGTGCAGCAGCGACAGCAGCGCGCCGCCAGGGGCGGAGCCGAACTCGAGGCCGGCGGCGATGAGGGGGAGCACCTTGCGCTCCACCAGGGGGCGGGGGAGCTGGTCCAATGTTAGGTTGAGGCGCCGGAAGAAGGCGTCCTTCTCCGCAGAGTCCTTCAGCGTCAGCTTCTCCAAAAAGGTGAGCGTGTCCACCTGCACACGCGCGCGAAGTGAGGCACGGGCGCAGGGGCGGCAATGGTGCCTGAGACACACCAGCTTGTTTGAGAAGAACGCACTCTCCAGCATCTTCGCCGGGCTGAGGCGTCGCGCGGGTGCGCTGCCCAGTAGGCGCTGGTATTCCTTGTGCAGCGCCTGCGACACGCGACGGGGTGAGGAGATGCAAAATGGCAGGCGAGTGGGAGCGCACCGTGGGCACACGTGCCAAATCGCGCAGCTCCTCCGTGCGCGTCAGCCGGTGCCCCGAGAACACTTCCTGCACCAGGCAGCCCACGCCCCAGGCATCCACCGCCCTGCGCGCGGCCGGTGAGCGAGCCAGGGAGCCTGCGTGACCCGGGGGAGACGCACCAGGGCGGTGCCTGGCGCAGCAGCTCCCAGTTACCCTTCCTCACCTCCTCCGGCTTGTATTGGTCAGCCAGCATGAAGGCGTGGGCCACCAGCCCCTCCGGCGGCCGCTCCTCAGAGTACTCTGACATCACGTCGAAGGCGTGCAGCCGCCAGTCCAATGTCTCCGTCACCACCACCGCCGCGAGACACACGTTGCCGTGCACCTGCGTGGGGCGCATTAGGAAGGCGCGGGGCGCAGCGCTGCTGGAGCGCGCGCACCATTTTGCAGTCCACGTTCAAGAAGGCCACTGCCTGCGCCACCTGGCTCAGCCCCATGGCGAGGTAGTCGTCCCTGCGTGCCCAGCGTGAGCGTCTGCGCAAGCGCCGGCCTGAGGCGCAGCACCGTTGAGCGTCGCTGAGGCGCAGCTCCTGGAGGAGCGTTGAGAGCGGTGTCACTGCCTCTGTCACCAGGTACAGCGTCACCGGGCCGCCCCTCTCCGAGGCCTCCAGCTCGACGCTGTCCTTGAACTGCAACACATTGGGGTGGCGCAGCTGGGGGTGCGCCTCAGGCAAGCCTCTCACTTTGTATTGCGCCCAACCGCGCGTCCCCACGCACCGTCCGCAGCCGCTTCACGCCGTTTCGAGCAGCCACCAGCTTAGGGTCGTTCGGCAAGCCTACGATTTTGAAGACGGACACTTCCGTGGCTGCCTCGTCCTGCACGTGCGAGGTCTCGCCGTCAAACCGACTGCCGCTCGCAGACGCCCTTCCGCGCGCGCCTTCGTGGTGCCTCGGCAGTGCGTCCACGCGCCCCAGGCGTCCGCGTACGCCTCGCCAACGTTGAACGGAAGCGCGGGTTTCCCAGCCCCCACGAGGCTGCTCAGCAGCCAGCTCATGGGAGGTCACAAAACGACAGGCGAGCGTAGCGTTGCTGGCCAACACATCGTAGCTTCGTAGGATCGTACGACAACAGAGTGCAGTGTTTAGGAGTTTAGCTCGCCCTGTCGCCCTTCACTCGTTGGTCCTTGCTTCACTCAGAACTCGTGCTTTACCTGCGCAGGAGTGCGCGGCGCAGCTGGTTGAGCTGTCGCTGCACCGTGAAGCGCGTATTGCAGCGGCGCAGAAGAGTGAGGAACAAAGTGTGCCAAGTGATGCTTCGCCTCCGCTTGGCGAGAGCGTCTCCTGCGGGACGCTCTTTCTGGGCGCGCGCGCTAGACTGGGCGCTGGACCGCACGTGCGTTGGATCGGATGCGCAAGGACGCAAGTACTACGAGCGAATAGAGGAGCGGCCACGCGACGGGCGTGTTTTGCGCAGGACCTTCACGGGCGACGCAGAGGGCGACCTGCCTGCAGAGTGGCTCTCCTGGCTGCGCTCCACACGCCTGCAGCCGCCTTCGCCGGAGGAGACCCTGCTGCTTGCGCAGAAGAGGAGCGAAGTGCGAGGGCGCGTCGCGGAGCTGGCCGCGGAGGAGGCGAGGCGCAAGGAGAGGGCGCGAGTGCTCGGGGAGCAGCGGGGAGACGGAGCTGACGCACAGCAGCTCAGCGATTCGCAGTCCAAGCAGGACGGCTTCTCGCCAGGCGAGTGGCGACCTTGACTGTTGTTAGCAGCACTTTTCCGGTCTCTAACATGCCAAAAATGCAAATGGTAGCGCAAAAGGTAGTGTCAGTGCTTGCGCAGCAGGGCGAGCAAGCGGGATGCGCACCGCTGTCGACCGGGGTCCTCAACCCAAGTCTATGGCC
>Ga0049083_10000243_pt1 | contig 18350 bp, 13 predicted proteins | sample GreLakmeMI27MSRF_FD_66719 | JGI IMG/M metagenome (GOLD analysis project Ga0049083, IMG submission 66719) | Freshwater lentic microbial communities from great Laurentian Lakes, MI, USA - Great Lakes metaG MI27MSRF | ecosystem: Environmental > Aquatic > Freshwater > Lake | place: Great Lakes...
GCACCGGTGACAGACGGCACCGCCACTGCGTGAAAGACTTTAAAGTCTTTAAAGACTTTCAATATATTCAAAGTCTTTGCGAGTTTTTCCAAAGTCTCGCGAGACAATCAGATTCCTGTTCCCCTTGTATGTACTCGTGTACCAACCAACTAAAAGGCGCTGCTTCTCTAGTCCCAGCTCAGCTTGATTTCTTGCCATTGCCATCGCCGTTGCCGTTGCCATCATCAGCTGTGCCCTTGAAGAACAGCTCGTAGAACACGGCCGACGCCGACGCCCCGACGATGGGGCCCACCCAGAAGCACCAGTGCTGGTGCCACTGCCCGTGCACGACAGCGGGGCCGAGCGCTCGCGCCGGGTTGATCGCCGTGCCGTCGATGGGCAGCAGCGCAAGGTGCGCAGCAAACACAGCGCCCCCAATGGCCACAGGGCCCAGCGCCCCGATGTGGATGACTTTGCCGGCGCGCGCGGGGTCGATGGCGGCGAGGACCACAAACACCAGCAGCGCCGTAGCGAAGATTTCGGCAACCACGATTGTGCGGTAGCCGTAAAGCGTGGAGCCGTTCACGGCGCCGCCGGCGGCGTTGTACGTGTCGCGCGACAGGCTGGCTGCGATGAGCGTGCCCAGGATTGCGCCGCCGCACTGCGCCGCGATGTAGAATACGGCACGGCACACCGTGATCTTGCGCACCAGCATGAGACCAAACGATACGGCGGGGTTGATGTGTCCGCCGCTCACCGGTGCGAGCCCGTACACCAGGATGGTGATCATGGCGCCGAAAATTGATGCGATCATGAGCTGTGCAGCCGCGCCGTTGACGCCCACCAAGTTGACCAGGTTGCGCTGCGCAGCGTCCGCCTGCTGCGGCACCTTGACGGCGCCGCCCGCAAAGTCGGTACTGTACACAACGGTGGTGACGACAAAGAAGAGGAAGAACAGCGTCCCCACAAATTCCGCCACCACGGCGCGGTAAAAGGCGGCGCTGCGCAGCTCGCGCAAGGTCAGGTCCACGCCCAGCTCCACTCCCAGACCTTTGACGAACAAGAGGCCGGCGCTGAACTTGTGGCCGAAGATGGTGACCACGCGCTCGAGGCTGGCATCTTCGTACGCGCCAGCCTGCGCGGAGTCGGGCAGCAAGCCGCCAGAGAACTCCATCTTCTGGGTGGCGCCCTGGTGCTGCGTGCCGGCCTTTACATAGCCCAGCGCTGCCAGCTCAGCGTCGCTCAGCTGCAGCGCCTCGCGGCGGCGTGCAGCAGACTCAGCGGTGCGCCCCGCCTCGGGCACATCTCCATCCACGCCGTCAACAAGACGACCCTCTTCCACAGCGCTCGCCATCGCCATCGCAGCGCAGCAGTATGGCGCACTCTGCGGGCGGCAGCAACCGTGATGATTGTCTCGGCGAAGGCGCGGCGGCGTGTGGCGTGTGCGCGTGACCCAAGGCACAAACAAGGCCACAACGCCAAGGCGCCCAAGGGTAAACATCTCCTGCGGGCACCGCGAACACCGCCGCGGCGGCGACGTTTCCTGCGACCAGCCTAGGTAGAGCCGGTTCTACCCCGCTCGGGCGCCACTTCTCCCGCCGGGAATTGGGGCCGTGCTTCCCCGGGGCAGTGCCGCCCCCTCATTGAAGCGTACAGCCGTGCTGCCGTTCTTGCCCACAGTGGCGTTGACGAGTAGGGATGGCACAGCCTTGACGGCCGCCCTGATGGCTGCGACGGCTGAGTTTGGCGGCGCCGGGGCAGCCGGGGGCCTGGGAGCAGCAGCTGTGGCCGCCCTTTTGACCGGCGACGCGCTGCGCGCCGGCGCGCCAGCATGCGCTGTGCGTCGCTGCAGGTACTCCAACCGCGACTGCGGGTCCCGCATCTTCTCCGTGTGGCTGTGCTTAGCGTGCAGCGCCTTGGTGCGGGCAGCCGCGCGCACGAACGCGCCCGCCACGTCATCGCTCGCCCAGCCCCACACGCGCTTCGCCCGCTCCACAGCCGCGCGGCGCCGCAGCTCAGCCTCCTCCCACGCGCTGCGTGGTGCTTCGATCGCAGCAGCGCCGCAACCCTCCGCTGACGCCTCCACCGCCGACGCCGCCGCGGGTGCGGGATCGGGCGTAGGAGTGGGCGCGCGCGGCGGCGGGGATAGCAGGGGCTTGAGGAAAGAGTCTGCGTCGACGGCTGGGAATTCCTCATCCAGTACAGGACACGCCACAGGAGCTGCGGAGGCGCCAGAGCTCAGGCGCGCATCAGGTGCGGTCGCGGTCGCGTGCAGCTGCATGGCTGCGATGGCGCGCATCGCGTGCGCGAGGCGGGAGCGCAGCGAGAAGCCCCGCCACACAGACTGCACAGTCACCGCCGCTGTGGCAGCCTTCGCTCGCGCGCGCGCCGCCGCCAGCTCCGCGCGCGCGGCGTGGCCTCGCCAGGCGCGCTGCAAGGCGCATGCGGCCGCATGTTGGGCCCTGAGGCGCTCAGCCGCTGAAACCTCTCCCCTCAGCTTTGCCCGCAGTGCCGCGCCAGCCTCCGCCCTGCGCCCAGCCGCAGCGCTGCGCAGCGTCTTGCGCGCCGCCATGCCGCGCGCGTGCGCCTGCATCCGCGTGGCGGCTGCTGTGCGACGCTCGTGGAAGCGGAGGAGCAGAGGGCACCCGCGAGCTCTGCGCACCACAACACGCGCGGCCCATGCGCGGCGCAGCGAAAGCGCAGCCGCAGCGCGCGAAGACAGCTCCTCCTGCGCGCGCGCCAGCGCCGAGGCTGCGACCACCGCAGAGAGGCGGGCCGCGAGCGCAGCGATGGCGTTGTGCTCCTCCTCAGCCGCATCTAAGCGCTCCAGCTCCTCCAGCAGCGAGTGCAGCGCCTGGTCTGCGTCGGCGTCGCCCCCGTGGTCGCTGAGGCGTGTGGGCGGTGGGTGCGGGGGCGCGTCTGAGGCGTGGTCAAGGGGTTCACGTACGGTTGACCAGCTGGCGCGGGGCGCGGGACACGCCTCGCCCGCACCCAGCGCCAGCTGCAGCGCCTCCGATGCGCAGCTGAGGTCGCGCAGCCGAAGCGCGCGCTCCGCGTCCAGCGAGGATAGGGCGCCCTCAGCAGAGGACAGCGGCGGCTTGCCGGGGGAGTCTTCTTCCTCCTCCAACCACGAGTCGCAAGCCTCGGAGCGCCCGACCTCAAGCGGCTCCTCGTCGCCCTGGCGCGCCATCGGCAGAGCCTGGCTGAGTCGCGGCCGAGAGGAGGAGTGTCCCAGAAATGCCTCGTCGTCGTCCCCAATGTCGCTGTCGAAGTCGCTGCTGCTGCTACTGCTGCCGCTGTTCAGCGCTCGGGCAGCCTGGCAAGGAGTCAGCGCAGCGTGAAGCAGAGCGTGACGAGCGCGGGGCCGAGCAGCGCACCCGCAACGAGGACAGCTCGCGCTCCAGGGCCGCCTCAGCGTCGCTATCGCTGTCGCTCATAGCGCCCCCGAGACTGCGGCGCACGTAGTGACGTCATTCGTCGGTCGGTTGAACACTCGTGGTAGTAGAACATCAGCCTGGCCCAATCGCGCTACGCTCCGCCTCCTGCGTCCCGCCTAACTTTCACCTTCAGCACAGAGCACACACGCGCTGCTGCTGAGTCGCCCTTCACCATGGAGCGCAAGAAGCAGCGGCTGGACCTGGGCGGGTTCAGCGACGCAGCGCCCGTGGCCGCCTGCGGCAACACAGGAGCCTCTGGCGTGAACCCCTTCACCGGCCGCGTCTACAGCGAGCGCTACCGCGGCATCCTGGCGAAGCGCGTGCAGCTGCCGGTGTACCTGCAGCGTGAGGATTTCGTGGCGATGTTGGGCAGCCACCAGACCATCGTTTTGGTCGGAGAGACGGGTTCCGGCAAGACCACGCAGGCACGGCCCTCTGCGGCGCTGGCTTTCCAGCACTTGCGGCGCGCTGACCGCGCGTGCGGTGCGCCCCAGATCCCCCAGTTCGTAGTGGAGGCTGGCTATACTCAGGCCGGCCAACTGGTCTGCTGCACCCAGCCCCGCCGCGTGGCCGCAATGTCCGTCGCCCGCCGCGTGGCGGACGAGATGGACTGCGAGATTGGGCAGCAGGTTGGCTATTCCATCCGTTTTGAAGAGTGCAGCAGCCCTAAGACCATCCTCAAGTGCGCTTGCGCGCGCTGCTCTGCTGCTCGCGCAGTTTCTGACTACTGCTGCTGGGCGCAGGTACATGACTGACGGCATGTTGCTGCGTGAGGCGATGACAGACCCGCTGCTTTCTCGCTACAGCGTCATAATTCTGGATGAGGCACACGAGCGCACGCTCGCTACAGACGTGCTGTTCGGCCTGCTCAAAGAGGTGCTGCGCAACCGCAGCTCTCTGAAGCTAGTGGTCATGTCCGCGACGCTGGAGGCTGAGAAGTTCCAGGGCTATTTCACGGATGCGCCGCTGATGAAGGTGCCCGGGCGCCTGCACCCGGTTGAGATTTTCTATACCCAGGAGCCGGAGCGGGACTACCTGGAGGCTGCCATCCGCACGGTTGTGCAAATCCACCTGTGTGAGCCGCCTGGCGACGTCCTGCTCTTCCTGACTGGCGAGGAGGAGATTGAGGACGCCTGCAACAAGATTCGCCGCGAAATCGCAAACGCAGGCGACTCCGCTGGCACCGTGCTGGTGCTGCCCCTCTACTCCACTCTCCCGCCTGCCATGCAGCAGAAAATCTTCGAGGCCGCGCCGGCGTCACGCAAGCCGGGCGGCCCCGCGGGGCGCAAGATTGTGATCAGCACCAACATTGCGGAGACGAGTTTGACCATCGACGGCATCGTGTACGTCATCGACCCCGGTTTTGCCAAGCAAAAGGTGTACAACCCGCGCATCCGAGTGGAGAGCCTGCTGGTGAGCCCCATCAGCAGGGCGAGCGCGCACCAGCGCGCGGGGCGCGCGGGGCGCACGCAGCCAGGAAAGTGCTTCCGCCTCTACACAGAGCCGTCCTTTCGCAAGGACTTGCAGGAGCAGACTTTCCCCGAGATCCTGCGCAGCAACCTGTCCAACGTGGTGCTGCAGCTCAAGAAGCTGGGCATCGACGACCTGGTGCACTTTGACTTCATGGACCCGCCGGCCCCCGAAACCCTCATGCGTGCCCTGGAGCTGCTCAACTACCTGGGGGCGCTGGACGACGAGGGCGCGCTGACGCAGGTTGGCGCCATGATGTCCGAGTTCCCGCTGGACCCGCAGCTGAGCAAGATGTTGGTGACATCACCAGGCTTCAAGTGCAGCAACGAGGTGCTGAGCCTGGTTGCAATGCTGTCAGTGCCCAACGCGTTCGTGCGCCCTCGCGACGCGCAGAAGGCTGCTGACGAGGCGAAGGGTCGGTTTGCGCACGTGGACGGTGACCACCTGACACTGCTGAACGTGTACCACGCGTGGAAGGGCGGCGGCGAGGACAGCCAGTGGTGCTTCGACAACTTCGTGAACGCGCGCGCCATGAAGCAGGCTGACAGCGTGCGCGGGCAGCTGCTGCGCCTGTGCAGCCGCTTCAGCCTGGCGCTGGTGAGCACCGACTTTGCCAGCAAGGATTATTACACCAACCTGCGCAAGGCGCTCCTCTCCGGCTACTTCATGCAGGTTGCGCACCTGGAGCGCACCGGGCAGTACCTCACGGTCAAGGACAACCAGCAGGTTGCCCTCCACCCCTCAACCTGCCTGGACCACAAGCCCGAGTGGGTGTGCTACCACGAGTTCGTGCTCACCAGCAAGAACTTCATTCGCACCGTGACGGACGTCAAGGGCGACTGGCTGGTGGACATAGCAGCCGTCTACTACGACCTCTCAAATTTCCCCCAGTCCGAGGCGCGCCGCGCGCTGGAGCGACTCTACGCCGCAAAGGCCAGCAGGGGCACGCGCTGAATAACGGCACGCACACGGCAGTTTGCAATAACACTCAGTGTTGCTCTCCAGATTGACAAGAAACAGCGCTGCGCTGCGCTGCGCCGCGCGCCCCCGAGGGCGGCACTCTCACATAAGCCGGCATGGAAGTCCATTGAAGGCAACCGTGAGCGTCGCGGTCAGTGAAGGCCGGCGGTCTACGATGGCGGACTGGACCGTGACGGTTGCCTTGAACGGAAACTCCATGCCGGCGATTGTGAGAGTGCCGCCCTCGGTGGTGCCCCGCCGCGCGCCCGCTGTGCTGCGCTGCGCTGTCTCGTGTCAATCTGGAGAGCAACGCGGAGTGGAGCGTCTCGCGCCTCGCCGCCCGCTCACTGCCCCTCCTCGAACCACTTGACGGCGCCCACGAGCAGGTACTTGCCCGGCAGCGGCCCCGCGCAGGGGGCGAGATAGGTCACGCGGCGCTGCTGCATGTCCACGTCGGTGACGTGGATGAAGCCAGCCACGTTTGCCGTCAGCAGCTCCCCGGGCGCGGCCGCGTGGCTCACCGCCAGCACGGAGTGCAGCAGCTCCAGGCTGGGCTGCACCGCCGCGACGCGCAGCGGGTTGGCTGCTGGCTCTGCGCCCACTGGGAGGGCGGAGGAGGGTGCCCGCGGCCCTCCGCCGACGCGGAAGAGCAGCAGGTGGTCGAACGGCGCGGAGGCTGCGTGCGGGCACAGGTTGGGCCCCGCGAAGGGTCCGTAGAAGTACTCGCGCGTGCGCAGGGAGCGGGCCACCCGCCGCGCCTCCGCCGGGCGGCTCACCACCCCGCCGCTGCGGTGCAGGCTCACCACGGTGGCGCCGCCGGGGCCGCCCAGCTGCGCCTGCAGCTCCGCGTGCAGCCGCTCGGCGCCCAGCACCAGCACGACGTCGCAGCGCAGAGCGCGCGCCGCGTCCACCAGCAGCGCCTTGCCCACGCCGTCGATCCAGCCGCAGGTGTTGACCACCACGCCGGAGGCGCGCGCGCCGGGCGACGCCTGGGCGCGCGCCTCCAGCGCGCCCGCCAGCCGCGCAACCAGGTGCTTGAACAGCTCAGGGTTATCTCCGGGACTGGCGGCGCCGTAGTAGTACACCAGCGCCAGGTCCAGGGGCACGCTGCCGCCCGGAGGCAGCGGCGCGTCCAGGGGCAGCGCCGCCAGCGTGCCCGGGCAGGTCACGCCCCCCTGCCCCAAGTCCAGGTCCACCAGCACCGGCGCCCAGCCGCTGCGCACCGCGTAGTTGCACAGGATGCGGGACACAGTGCTCTTGCCCACGTCCACGGGGCCGGCGACGAGCACGCGGGGGCCGTCTCGCGAGGGGCCCGCCGCGCGCGCAGCCTTGCGTCGCTCCTCCAACACCGCGTGTACGTTCACGTACGTCCCCATCGGCGTGTCGCCCGCCACGTAGCTACAGAGGAGCGGTGAGAGGCGCGCAGGGCTCACGGGAGTGCGGGGGTACGCACGCGATGTCAGCCTTGCCCTCCAGCTCAACCGTGGCGCCGTGCCAGGAGAACAGCGCAACCTTCTGGTGCTGCAGCACCACGCGCTGGCCCAGCGCAATCTCGCAGCCTGAGCAAACAGACAGAACGTGAGAGGAAAGCCGTCACTAGGGTTGATGTCCGCTGCCACAGCGCGCTCTGTGCTCCACCGCGCAGGCGTTGCGTGCAGCTCGTGCAGCTGCGGTGCGCGCGGCGCTTGCGGCGTGTGCGCAGAGAGAGAGGGCACACCGAAAATCTCAGCCGTGCCAGCTTTAAGCGTCAGCGTCACGGGCTTCTCCCCTTCAGCCTCCAGCCGCAACTCCTGCTCCTGCTCAGGGGCGCGTGGCCCTGTCAGCACGCCAGGCGCAAGCACAGGCCAGCAGGCGAGGCAGCAGACGCCGCGCCTTCTCAAGCACGAACGTCTTCGTCTCCGCGCCCGCCGTGTCCATGCGGCCTGATGGTGTGGCAAGAGCACCGGACAGGCGAGCAGCGTGGGGCTGGCGGAGGCGACAATTCTAGCTGCGTGGCGGGACACCTGGGAAGCCGGCGGGACTCCTGCCACGACGCGACAAGCGTTGCGCACGTGACTCTGAGCCTGGTGTCGTGTGTTACAGCAGAAGAGCAAGCAGCAGAGGAGCAGATGAGCAAGCTTAAGAGAGAGCTGCCAGGGTTAAGTTGCGCTTCTCCTGCTTTGCGCCTGCAGGCCTCCCGCGAGCGCCTTTGACACAGTGCTATCTGCTCAGCAGCCGGCTGCGTTCCTGCGAGCGAAGAGGCGTCAGGGTGCGCTAGCGCGTGCCGTGTGCGTTGCCGCGCCCTCCGCTCTCGCTGCTCGCACGCTCGCTCGCTTACCGCGTTGGCCGCGATCTCCAAGCGCTGTAGCTCCGTCTTGGCGCGCCGGCTGGTGTCAAGCGACACAAAAACGGAGTTCAAGCTTTGCAGGGCGGCGTCAACGTGAGCACTCGGCACGAGCACAAGAAGCACAACGCACTTGGTCAGCGCGACTGCAGTCAAGGCGGAGAGCGCGACGAAGGTACCTACGCGAACCATCACACGGAGTCGCAGGGATCTTGGTGTGCTCGCGTTTCGTCGTCGAACGCACGGTCGAACGCCAAAATGCGATGGCGACGATGCAGATTTGTTGCCTCCGCTTCCCTACGCCTCGAGTTCGCCTTTCCTCGACTCACCATCTGGAGCTGACTGGGCGAATGAATGGCGGCGGAGAGTACACGCCGCTGGCCTCAGAGAGCAGAGAGCAGCCTGGGGCGCACTACGGCGCGGTGCCCGTGCGCGTGGCGCGCATCGGAGAGCTCCCGCACGGAGGGCAGAAGTTGTCGCGTGACGGTTCTGTGCACGTGACCGACGAGGCAAGCGAAGCCTGCGAGACTCACGTCAGTGCAATGTGCTGACGTGCGCTCCTCCTCACAGGTCTTCAACACCGCGTCTCACTTCGCGGGGGCCATGCTGGCATTCCTGGGCGGTGTGGAGTTGGTCACGAAAGCGTCGCTGCAGGTGCGAGGAGGGACCGCGCGCATGCACACAACCTGCACCTGCCTCAGCCGCCAGAGCCTCTGCCCTCCGCCCTACGGGTTTTGCTCCGCCTGTGCCGCAACGTCACGCCACAGCGCACGCACAGTGCCGCCCGCCTGCAGTGCTTGCCGGGCGACCTATGTCGCCTGAACCTTGACGCGCGCGCTCCTTCTGCGCTCCAGCACGCGCCTTGGAAGATTGTGAGCTTCTCAATCTACAGCCTCACGCTGCTGGCGCTTTTCACGGCGAGCACACTACACCACGGGCTGGAAGGGCCCGCTTCGTTGGAGCGCGCTTTACGCATGGCAGACTACTCGGCAATCTACGCGCTCATAGCAGGCACTTTCACGCCAATCTGCCTGGTCTTCCTGCACGCCTCCGGCTTTGGGTGGGCACTGTTGGGCACGCTATGGTTTCTGGCGTGTGCGGGCATTGCGATGACGCTGATTGCGTTTGACCACCTGCCAAAGTGGTTGCCCTTCACCATGTTCATAACCATGGGATGGATGGGCGCGCTGCTGGTTAAGGCCATCTATCCGATGGTGGGGTTGGGAGGGGTAGCGTTGATTGCTGCGGGCGGGGCAGCATATAGTGCGGGAGGGATACTCTACCAGGCGGAGTGGCCACAGCTGGTTGCCGGCAGGTTCGGCTTCCATGAGTGTTGGCACGTGGCGGTGCTGCTTGGCGCGGGCCTGCATTGGTGCTTCATGTGGAGCTACGTGTTGCCCTTTCAAGCATAGCAGTGCTCCTCTTGCCATTCGCCTCCGAACTTTCCTGAGGACAAGGACAACAATGGGTGCAGATGACGAGAATAGTTGGCTCGCTCGCTGCAGGCGGTGCTGGAAGTGCCACGAGCGTGCTGAGTCATCGCTGTGCTCAGCCTTGGGCGGGGCTCACATTGCAACCCCCGTCCGCCGCCATGGCGTCGCTCGCGGCGTTCATTCCGGGTTTTCTGAAGCGTCGCAAGCGTGCTGCGGAGGAGGAGGAGGCGCACGAGCTGCGCTCATCGCTGTACTCTGCCAGCCGTGCCGTGCTGGTGGAGGCCTGCGTCGAGCTGCACGCGGCCCACAAGGCGCTCGCGCAGCGCAACGCCGAGCTGCAGCGCATGCTCGCCGCGCGCGAGCAGCCGGCGGCGGGGGTGGCGCGTCTAGCCCATGCGCCGGTGTCCTCCACCCCTGCGAATGCATCCATCCTGGCGCAGGCGGGCGACGCTAGCGCACAGCCGCAGGCTGTCGGCGTGGCCGAGTCCGAATTCGCAAAGGCCGTGCGCGAGGCGGCGGCGCGCGCAGCTAGCATGGTGGCGGCTGGTGTGTACCCCGTGCATCCTGCGCGTTTGCCGCATGCTTACGCGCACCTCGCAGGCGTGCCTTGGGTCCCCTCGGCACCGCAAAGCTACGGCTGCACCCCGGCACCCTTTTTTTCCTCCCCTGCTATGCCGGCTGCCAGCGTGCAGGAGATTGTGATGGCACACGCGGACGCGTGCGGCAAGATCATCGGTTACGGGGGGGAGACCATCTCGCTGCTACAGGCCCAGACGGGGGCCAACATCAAGTTGCAGCGTCAAGATGCCGGAGAGTCGCGTCGAGTCGGAGTCACCATTACGGGCGCGCCCGCTTGCGTGGCTGCGGCCAAGCGGCTAGTGGAGGAAATCTTAACGGAGCCGGCGCCGCTTTCGCTGGGCCTGATCGGCGGCGGCTATACCGGCATGGGCGGCGGCGGTGGGCAAGCTTCGGCGGTAGTGCAGACGCTGGGTCAGGATTGCAGTGGGTGGCAGCGCAGTGCAGCGCAGACTGAGGTCAAGGAGGATGACGCCGCGCCTGTGGTCAACAAGCTAGCCTCTAGCTCTTCTACTAGCTCGGAGGCGTACTCGGAGTACACCCACACTCGGAGTACCGCGTACTAGCGCACTAGAGGCTCGTGGTATGCTACGTAGTGGACTAGAGCTACCTCCTTGGAGGCAAGCTGCTTGCACTGATGGACAATGGCAAGAGAGAGAGCGTGACTGCGGAGCGGGGACCAGCGAGAATGAACGCCAGACTGTCGGCGCGAACAATAAATACGTGACGCTCTCGCTGGCCGTACAACGCCTCGCCTCCTTCGCCTCTTCTGTGCTGCGTTGCGCGTCTCAGGCTGCACCCGGGGATGCGCGCGCTGTGAAAGAGTAGGCTTCTCAAAGAGTGAGCTTCTCTTGCGCGCGTGCCACCAAGCTCCACCTGCGCTTGCGCCCCGAGCCACCTTGCAATCCCTCATGGTGTTTCAGGCGCTGCGCAGTCACGCGCGTCGGCTGCGCAACCGCAACGAGCCGGGCGGGGAGGAGCTTCTTGATGTGGAGGCTGGCGGAAACGCGCTCGCGAAGGCCTCCGACGCGGCGCCGAAGCGGGAGCCTCGCAAGCAAGCCTTCTGGGTGGAGCACAAGGAGCAGCTGTGGGAGCTGGCGCCCTTCCTGTGGCCCAAGGGTGAGCTCAAACTGCGTCTCTCCATTGTCGCAGCGTTCCTCTGCCTCCTCATTGCAAAGGCGTTCAACGTGTGCGTCCCCATCGCCATGAAGCACGCGGTGGACGACGTGGCCGCAGGGCGCTTCCCGTTGGGCCCGGTGATTGCCTACGGCTGCTTCCGCTTCCTGACTGACGCCACCAAGGAGCTGCGGGACTCTTTGTTCGCGCAGTCGAGCGCGTACGCGACGCGCCAGATCAGCCTCCGCGTCTTCAACCACGTGCAGACGCTGTCGCTGCGCTTCCACCTGAACCGCAAGACGGGCGCAGTGCTGCGAGCCGTGAGCCGTGGCAGCCAGTCTTTTGCTGACCTGCTGCGCTACCTGTCCTTTCAGATTGCGCCCATCTTCCTGGAGGTTGGCGTGGTGTCCACGTACCTCTTCATCCGCTACGACTTCGCCTTTGGACTCATCACAATCTGCGTGATGGCATCCTATGTGGCGCTCACCATCACGGTGACCGAGTGGCGCAACCAGTTCCGAAGGCGCGCGACGGAGGCCGAGGACGCGTTCAGCCAGCAGGCTGTGGACGCGCTGCTAAACTTCGAAACGGTGCTGCTGTTCAACGCGGAGAGCCACATCAGCGGAGTGTATGACAAGTCTCTCGCCTCGGTGGCGGACGCCTCGGTGGAGAGCCAGCTCAGTTTGTCGCTGCTCAACGTGGTGCAGAATGCGGTCATCTCCTTCGGCTGCTTCCTGGCGCTCTACCTGGCCGGCCAGCGCGTGGTCAAGGGCTCCATGACTGTGGGCGACTTTGTGCTGGTCCAAGCCTTCATCCTGCAGCTATACGCGCCGCTGGGCTTCCTCGGCACTTATTGGCGAATGATTAAGAGCGCGCTGGTCGATGTGGAGAGCATGTTCAAGCTCATGAAGGAGGAGCACGAGATCAAGGACATCCCAGGGGCGCAGGAGCTGTTGGTCAGTCAATCCATGGCGTCCGTCACCTTTGAAAAGGTGGTCTTCACCTTCGAGCCAACCAGGGGGCCGCTGCTGAAGGGCCTCAGCCTGGAGGCGCTGTCAGGCAAGAAGCTTGCCATCGTGGGCTCCAGCGGCGCGGGCAAGAGCACGCTCGCCCGCCTGCTGTTCCGGCTGTACAATGTGGACAGCGGGCGCGTGCTCATCGGCGGCGTGGACATTGCGCAGTGCACCCAACGATCGGTGAGGTGTGCGGTTGCGATTGTGCCCCAGGACACGGTCCTCTTCAACGACACTCTGCGCTACAACGTGAGCATCGGCAAGCTGGCGCGCGGCGAGCTCGCCTCCGAGGCTGAGGTGCTGGCGGCTGCGCACGACGCGCAGCTGACGGACTTTTTGTCCAAGCAGCCCCTGGGGCTGGACACGGTGGTTGGCGAGCGCGGCCTGCGCCTCTCTGGCGGCGAGAAGCAGCGCGTGGGACTCGCCAGAGCCTTCGTCAAGAACAGCCCCGTCTTTGTCGGGGATGAGTCCACCGCTGCGCTGGATTCTCACACGGAGGGACACATCATGGAGGCGATGGACCGAGCCGCCACCGGGCGCACCTACCTGGTCATCGCGCACCGCCTCTCCACGGTGGCCAACGCGGACGCCATCGCTGTGCTGCACGAGGGCGTCATTGCGGAGCTGGGCACGCACGCGGAGCTGCTGGCCAAGGGGCCGGATGGGCTGTACGCCTCGCTGTGGGCGAAACACGCACAGGAGAGCGCGAGCGCTGCAGAGTCCGATGCCGTTGCCACACCGATGCCACCAGCAGCTGTTTCAGCTGTCGCTGTATGACGCGCGCGTATGTTTTTTTTCTATTCGTGTTGCTGCGCAATGTGTAGTTGTCTAATGCGCATGCGAGATTTGCGGCCAGCCGCAGGCCAGCGGCAACAGGGCTCGCTCTATGTCCGCCAGGCACGCCAGCATGCGCGTTTCCGCCTCCAGATCGCCCTCAGCCACGCCCAGTACCTCCCGCTGCGTGGCCACCGGCAGGTGCAGAAGCAGTGCGAGCAGGTCCCCATCTAGCGCGGAGCGCTGCCCGGGCGAGCCGCCTCGGTAGGTGCCATGCAGGTTGCCCAGCGGCGGGCAGGTGGCCGGGTGCGCCGCCGCCAGCTCCTCCGCGCGCGCCAGGCGTGCGAAGGCGTCATCGCTCAGCGGCCGCAGGCGGCTGAGCGCGCCGAGCAGCGTGCACACGAGGAAGGTGCCGCGCTGCGGGTCGGGGCTGGCCAGCGCCACCGGCAGCCCGTCCGTGCGGAAGGAGGCCACAGTGGCCAGCTGGCGCCCGCCGGTGGCCGGGTCGGCGGCGAGCGAGGCGGCGAAGAAGGCGCCCGCTCGGTCCACGCCGCCCACCAGCAGGCCGCCCCCGCACGGCGACTTGACAGCCGTCAGCGCGGAGGCACAGCGGGGGGCGGGCTCCGAGTAGGACAGCTTCAGCGGGCTGTCTGCGGCGGCTGGGTCCAAGAGGAGGCAGCCGACGTGGAGCCCGTCTCGCGCGTCAGACACCACCACCAGGCTGGCCCCGTCGTCGGCACCATCGGCCTCGGCCTCGCCCTGCGCTGGCGCCCCTTGGCCGCCGTCGGGCATGCACGCCACATCGGTGACGGGCCCGCGCAGGCGGGTGGGTGGGCCCAGGCGGGTGAGCACTCCGCGGCATGCGCCAGGCCTCAGCTTCAGCCGCAGCGTGTGCAGCAGCTCGCCGGCGGAGGCGAGCAGGCAGCCGCCGGCGCCGCCGCAGACTGCCAGCACGGGCCCGGACAGGTGCGCCTCTGCGACGACTCCCCACTCCCCGGTGCCCCGCAGCTGCGGCAGTGGGGGTGCTCCCCGCCGCTCCGCCTCCGCCTCCGCCTCCCCCGGCGCGCGCAGGTCCAGCGCCAGCACCAGCAGGCGGCCCAGGTCGCAGGCGTCGGGCGAGGCGCCCGGGGGCGCGCCCACGCCCACGCCCGTGCCCACCAGCACCAGCGCGGTGCCTGCGTCGAACCACCAGCTGCGCAGGCAGTGCACCACCTCGCCCGCGCGCAGGCTGGCGGGCGAGGAGACGGGAAGGCCAGTGCGCGGCAGCACGGCGCAGAGCTCCTGGCGGGCTGGCCCCGGGGACTGGCCCCGCTGCTGCGCCAGAGCGTAGGCCACCAGCGCGCAGCCGCTGGGCGGGTGCATCGCCAGGCATCGCGCGGCGGCGCAGAGGGGCGCGGCGGGGGGCGGGCGGGCGTGCAGGGCCAGGAGGCGCAGCTTGGGACCGTCCAGCAGCGCCACCACGGGGCCGCCTCCCCCGCCGCCGCCCACCCGCACCGCGCAGCCGCAGCCGGCGGTGAAGCACGCCGGCGGCGCGGTGGGCTGCAGCGCCAGGCGCTGCGCGCCCGGCAGCAGGGAGAGGAGCCAGGGGCGCTCTGAGAGCAGCAGCAGCTCGCCGTCCGCCCCGCCTGCGTGGTCCAGCGCCACCATGCTGGCCGGCACGCGGCCCAGCTGCCGCGCCTGCACGCAGCGCAGCGCGGCGCCCACGCGCTGCAGGCGCAGCAGGTGGCCGGTGCGCGTGGCAACCAGCAGGCTGGTGTCCTCCGCGTCGCTGCTGCCGGCTCTGCGGACCACGTGCAGCGCGTGCGGCACCGCCCCAGCCCCCACGCCCGCCGCGCCGCCCCATCCGTCCGGCTGGGTGGCGGACAGCACCAGGCCCGGCGCCTCCAGGGAGGCGGACAGCAGCACCACTCCCTGCGCGTACATCCCCACAACCACCACCGGCGCGGAGCGCGCCCCGTGCGCCGCGTCGCCGGCGCAGAGGTGCTCCGCGGCGCCCGGGGGCGCGATGTGGAGGGCGGAGGGCTCGCAGGGCAGCCTCACGCGGGTGCCCGGCGCCCACGCAGCCTGCCCGCCGCCGCCCGCGTCCGCGCTCGCCGCCAGGTGCAGCAACAGCACGTCGTGCGAGCGCGCCAGCCCGCACGCCACGCGGCCGTGCGCCACGCAGGCGACGGAGAAGCGCTCCCCCGGGGGCGCAGCCATGAGCGCGACATGGTCGCCGGCGCCCCACTGCAGGGCTGCCACGTGGCTGGGACAGACCTGCACCGCGATGCCTGGGCCCAGCGTGCCCGCCGTCAGGGTCTGCTGGCGCGTGTCAAGGCGGCAGTCGTCGGACACGTCCTCCCAGCAGGCGCCGGCGAGGGCCAGCACGCGCGTGGCGCTGGCAAAGGAGAGCACCAACAGCTGATGCTGATGCTGATGATGCTCGGTGGCGGCGGATGTGTGGAGGGCCCAGAGGTGAGTGACGCCGGCGAAGTGGTCGGGCGACACCAGGAGCTGCGCCGTCGCAGCGCCCGCGTGCACGGTGCGCAGGGAGCCCTCCACGGCGCTGCCGCACACCAGGCGCGCCGTGTCCTGCGGCCCGCACGCCAGCGACAGCGCGGGCGAGGTGCCTGGCAGCACGTCGTGCGCCGAGCAGCTGAGCGTGGCGCCGCCGCCGGCGTCAACCCCCTCCTCGCCCGCGGAGAAGGGCACCTCGCTCACCTGTAGCAGCAGCGCGTCGCCGCCGTGCGCGCATGCCAGCAGTGCGCCGCCGGGCATCCACGCGAGGGCAGAGAGGCAGTGCCAGCTGCGTCCCTGAGGAGCCACGCAGCGCGCAGTCACACACCCGCAGCTGGTGTCCACCTGCAGCATCAGCAGCTGCCCGCAATCCAGCGCCAGAGCCAGCTCCGCGGCGCCGCCGCACGCCGGCTGAGGGCGCCAGGCCCAGGCGCACGGGATGGATGCGGCGGTGGAGTGCAAGGATTGAGAGTGCAGGGATGCCAGACTCAGAGACCGCCCAGGGCCCTCGTCCGAGGGCCTGAGCTCCAGGTTGCAGACCCCCCCATCCCACTCCAGCGTGCACAGGTGCACGGCGTCCACGCACAGCGCCAGCAGCATGCCGGGCGCGCCTGGAACAGCCAAAAGGTGGAGCGCCTCATCATAGAAGGGCAAGCCCCTGCATCTCGTTTGCAAAAAGAGCATCCAGTTCAGCTCGCCGCCTGGCAGCTCCAGCGTGCTGCACACCTGCGTGCCGTCCACTTGGTCTGCGCAGAATGCGGGGACGGAGGAGAGGAGCAGCAGGGTGGAGGCGTCTGGGTCTGGGCACTCCGGCGCGGCCTGCGAGAAAGCCAGGCTCCATAGGCACGCGTCCAGGGAGAGGTCGGGGGAGCTCAGCCGCTCGAATGGCGTGACGGCGGCCAGCTGCAGTGGACGCTGAACATCCGAAGTACTGCAGAAGACGGTGACGGAGCCGCGCAGCGTGGCGGCCGCCACCGTGCGCCCCGCCGAATCCACAGCCACGCGCCACGCCGGCTCGGGGGGCTGTCCCGAGTCCCCCACGCCCAGGGGCAGGCGCTGCAGGGCCACGAAGCGGCGCTGCTCCAAGTCGAAGGCGAGCACGCACAGCAGACCGTCCGCTGCGGGTGGGAGAGGCACCGCAGCGCGCGGCGTGAGCGAGGAGGGCGCGTGAAGCGCTCGCGGCAACGCACCAGAGGCTGCCAGAAGCAGGTCTCGACCGTGCGGCTGTCAATCACGCCAGTCAGCCTGAGCGTTACTTCCGCGTTTCCGCTGCGCAGGCGCTAGCGACGCGACGCACGTGTGTCTCGCCGCCCCCGCCCCGCTCGGAGCGCCAGGGCAGCACAGCCAGGTCCACGAGCGTGCCGAACAGCGGCTGTCGCCCGGAGCTGGCAAGCCGACCGTCCTCGCCCAGCCAAAGCATCTCCAGGTGCGTCTCACGCCCCAGCACCGCCACCGTGACGCCCCGCTCGCGGAAGCAGCCCGTCACAGCCTGCAGCGCCGCCCCGCTGGCCAACAGACTGTGCGCAAAGAAACGAGGCTGTGACGGAGCCAGCGCCTCAGTCTCCGCTGCATCGGCCTCCATGACGCGCGGCGAGGCCAGCGGCGCGCAAAGCGGCACCGCTGCAGGCGGCACCGCTGCACTTGCTAAGACGCTCTGCCCTCTCTACTAGGGCTGGATGCCACCGGCTCGGCGCATGGCACAGGACGAGCTCGAGGCGTCACAACAGGGCTGGCGGAGGGAGCGCAATAAGTGTCTCGAACGGACCTACGGACGAAGACAGGAAGAACGCATACGGCAAAATGCGGCATGTGGCTTCCGCCGCATCGTCAGAATGGACTGAATCGAGTGCTGCGCATCACACGCTGACATGTGTCACCTGGCGTCCGTTGCGCTGCTGCAGCGGCCTGGCGTTGAGCGCCAGCGAACCGCCGTCCCCCACCAGCCTTTGAAAGGCGATCACCAGGTTGGGCGGGACGCCTCGGGGTGTGTCCATCACCACCCACGACACGGCTTCAGTGCACGGCGGGGTGGTAAGCGAGCCCGTGTATCGGTAGTAGCTGCGCTGCCCAGGCGGCGGCAGCAGCGTTATCGGGTTGACGCCCCCTGGCGGACCCGCCGCGCTCGCGCCAGCAAGTACGGCCGCCAGCGCGGGGTTGGGCGCGGCGGCAGAGTCGGCTCGTAGCAGCACGGCGAGGACGGTGAGTGCGCCAGAGATTGCATCGCCGTGAACCAGGTGCGCCTCCATCTCCAGGCGGCGCCCCTCCAGCGCGTGCTCGCTGGGCGTGTGGAAGTGCCACTGCAGCAGCCGAAGCGTGCGGTCGCCCAGGGAGAGGGTGGGCGCGGAGTCACTCTGCTCGTAGGTCGCCTGAAGGCCGTGTCCCGTGTCGCGCACGGTGACGGGTTTGGACGCGTAACGGAACAGCAGCGGCGCAGCGCTCACCTCCGCAGCCTCGGCGGGGAGCAGATTGAGAGGAGACTGAGCGCTGCCCAGTGAGCAGGTTGTGCTTGACTCGGACCAATCCACCGCGCCGCCGCCGTAGCTCCAGCCGCTCCCAGCCGCGGGCAGCTGCAGCGCCCAGCACAGTGCGCACGGGGCGAGCTGCAGTAGCTGGCGCCGCGAGCGCGACACGAGGCGCGGCGTGTCAGGCTCAGGCGCACACGCAGATACTCGCTGCGCGCGTGCGCGGCGTCTCTGCGGTGCAGACGCTGCTGTGGCGGCGGTGACACTCATCTAGCAAGGCGGAGGAAGGCGAGTGCGGGACCGCACACTTA
>Ga0049083_10000244_pt1 | contig 18325 bp, 5 predicted proteins | sample GreLakmeMI27MSRF_FD_66719 | JGI IMG/M metagenome (GOLD analysis project Ga0049083, IMG submission 66719) | Freshwater lentic microbial communities from great Laurentian Lakes, MI, USA - Great Lakes metaG MI27MSRF | ecosystem: Environmental > Aquatic > Freshwater > Lake | place: Great Lakes...
GCACCCGCCGGCCCCTCACCCGCCCGCCCCCAGGTTGGCGCCGTGGCGTTCGTGCACGCAGACGCGCTGGGCTGCACGCGCGCGGAGCTGCTGGCCATCGACGACGGTGACGACTACGCGCAGCGCCTGGTGTCCTACTACAAGCGAATCGGCTTCACGCCCATCCGGGAGGTTGGCCTCGGCGGGCTGCGGGACCTACCGGACCTGCTGGTGTGGGGCGGCGCAGGCACGCGAATGGATGCCGACGTTCAGATCCTCCTCAGGCGGTGGACGCGGGCGCTGCGCCGCGCGCCTGCGGCAGAGCCGCACAGCAAGGAAACAGCTGTGTCATGACAGCAATCAAAACGTGACAGTCAGGAGGTCACAACAGATCATCATCAGGGATAGATTGTACGACATACAACGCCACGCTATCCCTGCTCCCGCTGTATGTGCATAGCACATCACGCGCTGCGCCCGTGCGTCTGCAGACGCCGCGCGATGGCTTGCGCTGCTGCCCCGTACGGCGTGCCTGCCCCCGCCTTTGTGCCGCGGAGCACTCGCGACGACGGCTTTCGTGTCGTCTCCGAGACGGTGCTGCACAGGCGATACCTGACAGTGTTCGACCGAACAGTGGAGTTCCCCGCGCTGCCGGGCGCAACCGAGCGCCTGCGCTTCGCCTACGACGTGGTGGGTCACCCGCGCTCACACTTCCACTTCGTTACCGTCTTCCCGTTCCACGCGCGAGCTGGAGCCGCGGGGGAGCCCAGCGCCACCATGGTGCGGGAATACGCGCAGGGGCCCAACCAGTTGGTGTGGTCCTTCCCTGCGGGCGGCGTGGACTCGGCCAAGCACAGCTCGCTTGAGGACGCCGCCGCGGCTGAGCTCTCGGAGGAGTGCGCCCTTGCCTGCTCGGCGCCTCTGGTGCGCCTGTTGCCCGGAGACCACCCCGGTCTTCTGGAGAGCAAGTGGTGCATGAACAGATACACGCCTTTCCTAGCCGTGGAACCGCTGGCGGACGCACAGCCGGGGCCCAGAGACGCAGAGGAGGCGCTGCTGAGCACACACGTGGTTCCGCTGTGGCGCTTGGAAGAGCTGCTGTACGGAGGAGACGTGGTTCCTCACAGCGTCATCACCGCACACCTGGCGCTGAGGGAGCTCAAGGCGCGAGGTCTGCTGAGTTGAGAGTGTTCTGCTGCTCGAAGCGCGGCTGTGGCGCTCCGACCGTGCCTCCTGTACGGCATTCTGCAGCGCAGCCTGCATGGGCCACCGGCACACACAAGGCGGAGTGCAAGCGCATCCAGGCGGAGAGCGAGGAGAAGGCTCGCGGCAGCATCGTAAACAGCAGACTCAGACAATAATCGCCATGACACGCAGCTTCGAATAGCGGCGTGCGGCGATGTCGTAACACGACGAGTATGCTCGCTCACCGCGCGCCCGACTTAGGCGTGCGGCTGCTGCGTTGCCACTCTGGCGCCGCGCCCTCTCCAGTGAAGAGGCCCGAGTCGAAGGCGTCGTTGAGTCCGCCCTCCAGAAAATATACGCTGCCTTTGAATACACCGTTGCTGAGCAGCGTGTAGGCAGCCGCCAGCGCGCGGCAGACTTGCCCTGTGGGCCGCGTGGCGGTCTTGACCAGGCTCCCACCCTCCGCGTCCAGGAACACAATGCCAGATGCGCCGGCAGCTGCGGCCGCACAGGCCGACAGGAACTCCGGGTTGCCCTCTACGGGGTCCACGCCCTGCGCCTGGAAGGCAAGCGAGCGCAGAAGCTGCAAAGGGGTGCTCCCCTGGATCAGCCGATACAGCGGTGCTGAGCGACTGCCCTTCACGCGGTATGTCTCAAACTGGTCATCTCGGCGCACGTCAATCAGTGCGTGGCTCCGTGGCCAGCGGCTCAGGTTCAGAGCCTCCTGCGCGCTCACGCCCTTCACGCCGCGCGCAGTGAGCAGCGTGAAGGCGCTGCGCCACTCGGACGTCTTCATCGGCGCCGCAGAGCAGAGCGTTTGGAGCCTCAAGGCGCGCCGCCTTGCGCATACTGCTGTGCACGGTGTGCCAGACAGGAGCAAGCTGCGCGCGTCCAGCGAGAGCTGCATGGCGCGTGAGAAGGGCGATTGAGACCTGCACGAGAGCAGCGGAGGTGAGGCGACTGGCATAAAGCGGGGTAGCGGGTGTGTGGGCCAACAACCACCACCTCCAGAGAACGCCGAAGCGTACGACGTTCGCCTGTCACGCGACGTCGCGACCACGCAGCCAGGCAACAATAATGCGTCATATAGTTTACAGCTCAGCGCACAATAGCATTTGCTTCGTCCCGTGGGCGTGCGCGCACCCCGGTTCAGTTTAGTCGATGGAGGCCAGGAGGCCCACCCCTCTGAGCGTCCACTTCTGCGGCGGATCCCGGTCGTCGGTGCGCAGGTTGAAGTGGGTGATGAAGTTCAGGCCCGTGCGGCGCTTCAGTGTGTAGCAGGGCGCCGAGAAGACGGAGGATGGACGCTTGTCCTTGAGCAGCACGCCAGTGACGTGCATCACCGGCAGCGGGCAATAGAGCTTTTTGGGCTCGCTGTCCACCAGGCGCCCCTCCTTGCTGCTCCAGGCGCAGCCATCCAGGAAGAGGCCGTAGATGTACACGCCCTCCTTGGGGTCCTCCTTCAGGCTCTCAACCTCGCGCGGCGGGTGCAGCACCTCGCTGCTCATCACCATGTCGTCTAGGCTCCACTTGTCCGCCGAGTGCTTGCGGTTCACCTCTTGCAGCACGGCGGTGAGGAAGCCCTGAGGGTTGAAGAAGCCGGTCATCCAGAAGGCGCGCGGCCGCCCAACGTTCAGCCACTTGTCCAGCTGCGCGTGGCGCGCCAGCAGCCCCGTGAACCAGCTGCCCAGCGAGGCTGCGTCCCAGGACTTTTTGAGCCACACGGTGGGGATGCGCGCGTCGTACAAGCTGTCCAGCGCCTGGATCAGGTCGCTGCTCAACACCACCGTGCCCGCGATGGCCAGCCGCAGGTTGCTCAACGTGCGCTTGGTCAGCGCCAGGATGGTGTTCAGGCGGTCAATCTCCTGGCGGAGGTGGATGGTGAGCGGCTGCATCGCCCCCCCCGGAAGCTTCTTCAGCTTCTCTTTCACAGCCTCAGCCTCGAAGGGTGGCGGCACCTTGCCCAGCAGGTCCTCGCACAGCCGGTCCACCAGGTCCTCACGGCTCAGTCCCGCGGTAGAGGAGCCCGTCTTGGGCATCGTCTCCACGATGGTGTCCACCGCCCCCTGCACAGTCAGCGTGCGGTAGGTGAGGTCCGCGTTGGGGTGCATGCCGAAGATCTCGGGGCTGTCGGTGCCGGGCAGCTTCTCAATCTCGGCGCGCACCACCGCCAGGTCGGGGCTGTCCACCACCTTGTAGCCGGGGTAGAGCTCGCTGCCCTTGGCCAGCAGCACCGTTGGGTTGAAGTACTTGGCGGCGAAGGTGTCCATGAGCAGCTGGTCCATGTCGTCCGTGATGCGGCCGCCGTACTGGATGGCGCTCACCATGTATTGCACAGTCGCCCAGGTGGGCTCCGAGGCCTTCTTGGTGTCCATGTCCGTGATGTGGTTCTGCAGGAACTGGGTGCAGGCGGAGAGGTCGCCCTGGCTGAACTCGTAGGGCACGTTCCAGCCGATTGGCCCAAACTTGCGCCGCTCCTGCACTATGGAGTGCAGGAAGCACATGATGAACAACAGCTGGCGCCACTCTGTGCGCGGCACAGCCTCCAGCATGTCCTGCGTCACCCAAGCGTAGCTGGCGCGCAGGCCGGCGCGCATGCCCACGGGCGCCTCGTTTGTGATCTTGATGCCCATCTGCAGCAGGCCGATGGGGAAGGCTGGGTGCGGCTCTGCGGTGATCCACAGCCTGAAGTCGTCGTGGATGTCCTCAGCCTTCAGAATGAAGTTCTCAACCTCGGAGAGGTAGCCCAGCCCCAGGTGCGTGTTCTGCAACAGCACCCAGTGTCCGTCAACCGTGGCGCTCGCCATGAGCTTGCGTGCGATGATCTCCTGGCCCTGGCCCATGGAAACGCCCAGCAACTTGATCTTCTTGCGCTTGGCCAGGTCCTCGATCATGCGTGTCGGGTCAGCACCTGGCGACAACAGGCAGATGAGGGGCACCCGGTTGCGGCTCTCCGCCCACGTAGCCTCCAGGTTCACGGGCACGCTCTCCACGAAACGCGGACCCAGCGCCTCGCTGATGTAGTCGGCGGCAGCCACCAGGGTTCGGTCGGGGCGCAGCGCCTTGAGCACCATGGTGCGCTCGAACTTGCTCAGCGACCCCTCAAGCGCCGGGAGCTTGCCCTTCTCCGGCGCCTCCAGGTCGTACCACTGTCGCCAGGCTGCATCGCTCTTGGCCACGCTGTCGGGCATCGAGGCAAAGACGGGCAGGCTGGACAGGGCCAGCAGGTTCAGCCACGCCGCGTCCGGGATCCAGTCCTTGGGCTTCTTGCGCGCAGTGGCAATGTCCAGGCTGCCGGCGCCGCGCAGAAATGCGGAGAGGGCGGCCGGGTCCAGCGTGCCTGCGCTGATTCCAACCTTGTTGGCCAACATCAGCGCGAAGATGACCTTGTGGCGCTCAAACAGGCCCCGCTGCACGTAGAGGTAGACGGAGTAGGTGAGGTACTCCACGATGTTGTGGATTCGCTTGCTGGGCATGACGTTCTGCTCTGCACGGTCAATGGCAGCCTCGTAGAGCTCCATGAACTGCGCCAGGCTGGTCTGGTACATGCAGTTGACGGTGCTGAACTCGGCGATGAGGAAATAGATGAGCGTGGCACGGCGCGCGACGGGGCGGTACTCCTCGCACGCCTCGGTGATCTTCTTGTTGGTGTCGCTGGCAGTAGCCAGCCGCTCGTTCACCTCCTGCGCCGTGCGCTTGGTGACGGCCAGCACGTCGATCAGCTCCGTGTCGTCCAGCAGGTTGCCTGTGCTGTTAGAGAGGCGGAAGAGCAGGTCGTCCTCCAGCTGCTTGATCTTGCGCTTGTAGGCCGTCACCTCTTCCACTAGCGCCTTGCGCTGCTCCTCCAGCTCGTACTTCTCCTTCAGGATGAGCCGGTTCAGCAGCTGATCCTCCAGCCCGGCGGTGGTGACGGTGAAGTCGATGACGGTCATTTTGGCGCTCAGCTCGGGGCTGTAGTGCGGGTTGGGCAGCCGCGTGGTGAAGAAGAGCGCGAACTTGTCGTCAAAGTCAATCTCCTTGTCCGCCAGGGCGATGGTCACGCTGCGCCCCTTGCGGATGTAGCGCTTCTCCAGCACAGGGTCCAGCAGGGGGTCTAGGTCCTCCTCGATGTTCTCCATCACCATGCTCTTGCCCATGCTCATGCAGTCCTCCAGCACGTTGCGGAAGTGCTTGTCTGCGAGGCCGGTGACGCGCAGGCTGTTGGCCTCCTCGCGGCGCTTGAGCCAGCTGAGGCCCTGGCCCTGAGGGTCCACCAGCACCGGGTAGCGCGTGGCGCGCGTCACCAGGATGCCGTTCTGCACCGACAGCTCGTCCGTGGGCAGCCCCTGCAGCGTCCACTCGCCGCGCTCGCTCTCCTCCACCAGGAACTGGGACACCTGCAGGTTCTGAGTCACCGGGATGCCGTGGCGCACCAGGTCCCCGGTGAAGTCGCGAGTCAGCAGCAGCTCCCGGAACTCCTTGTTGAAGGGCCCCAGGTAGGAGACGAACGAGGCGGCTAGCGCGCAGTCGCCGGTGAGGCGCTGGACCTGGCCAGCAAACTCTGCGCTCTGCGCCGTCCACCGCGCCTCCTCCCCGGCCAGCGCGGCGATGAGCGCGTTGGCCGCGTCCATGCGCTTGCGCGTGTTGGTCGCGTCCTCCTCCAGCCGCGCTTTCTCCGCCATGGCAAAGTCAAACTCGGCCTGCATGCGGTCCAACTCACCCTGCACCTCCGCCATCTTGCTCTCCGCAGCCTCCTTCTCACGCGTTGCCAGCTTTAGCTCAGATTCTGCCTCGTGCAGCATGGCGATCTTGGGCCCCACAGTCACAGCAATGTAGTGGTAGGTGTACATCGCCTTGCACCAGTTGCAGAGGCCCGCCACGTTGCCGGACGCCTTCTGCGCGCTGGCGAAGTTGTAGTCGGGCGCGCTGAGGTAGGGCTCCAGCAGCTCGCAGGTCTCGTCGGTGATGAGCTCCTTGGGGAAGTCCATCAGCGACTGCAGGAAGTTGCTGTCGCCCATCATGCGCACGCTGTTCTCCCAGCTCCCCTTGACCACCATGGCGCCCTTGACGTCCTGGAAGCTCACCTTGTCCAAGGCGCCCTGGCGCAGCACCAGCACGGTGTCGAAGATGCGCTTGATCACGTCTGGCGGGTTCTTCAAAGCCTTGAGCGCGCCGATGTCCTTGGCGGTGACGCTGTTGAGCGCATCCACAGCCGCGTCCAGGGCGGGCTTGGCGGCGGCGAGGTCCGTCTCCGCGCTCTGCTTGACGCCGGCAATCTCCTCAGCCTTGACGGTCACCTCGGCCACGATGACGGCCACCTTGGCCTTCTCCTTCTCTGCGACTGCCGTGGATGCCGAGATCTCTTTGAGCAGGTTGGCGGAGACACGCTGCGCCTCAGCCAGGTCCACGTTCTTTTGCGCGAGCTCAACCTTCATGTTGTTGACGTCCGTCTTGGCCTGCAGCAGCTTGGAGAGGCCGTTCATGATCTTGTCGCTCAGGGCCGTCACTTCGCCCAGCTTCTTGGTGTAGAGCTGCTTGTAGCCGGCGATGAAGGAGAGGTAGGACTTTGGGGTGACGTAGACGCGGCGGCGGTACTTCTCGAAGTACTCACCGCACGCGGCTGTGACGAACTGGTGCACCTGGCCCATGTGGGGCACTAAGTTAGCCTTGACGGAGTCGGGGCAGGACATCTGGAAGTCGGAGACAAACTTGCCCGCGACTGCAGTAAGTGCATCCACCGGCCAGGGCAGGAACCAGTCGACGGTGCAGCCGTTGATGAGCCCCGGGAACTGGCCCGCGCGACGGCTGAACTTGCTGCCCACGGGCGAGAAGCAGAGACAGACGTGCAGGTTGTCGCGCACACGCCCCTGCGAGGCGGGCGAGAGAGAGGGTCAGCGTACGCGCGCGCCACGCGCAAAGACAGACACGTCCGCAAAGACGGGCGCGCGCACCATGAAGAAGTTGTAGAGGTTGTCGTACGTGTCCACCAGCTCAGGCGACTCGCGCTTCATGATTGGCCGGATGTCGGAGATGATCTGGTCCAGCTCGTCTCTCGGGAACAGGCCCGCCACGGCGCCGGTCATCAGGATCTGGTTGAGGTACTCCAGGAACGCCTCCTCCTTCACCTCCGCATCCGTGAAGATGAAGGCCACCTTTTGGCCCTTGAAGCCGGCGAGCTTGTACATCGCCTTGATGTCCTCGAACAGCGCGACCGTGTTGTACTGCTTCGTGATTGTGATCTGGAAGGTGGTGGCGCCAGCCAGGTAGGCGGCCAGGCGCGTGAGGCTCTGCTTGCCGCTGCCACCGACGCCCACGAGGAGCGCGCTCCCGCGGTCAGAGGCGAGCAGGCGCGCGATGCGGCACAGGTGCTCCAGCGCCGCGTCGAACAGCACCAGCTCGAACTTCTGGCCGCGACTGCTCTCGTTGTGTTGGCGCTGCTTGTTCTCCACGAAATTGCGCAGCGTCTCCAGGTCTATCGCTTCGTAGCACTTCTCGGCAGGCGCAATCACCTCGCCAGTATCCGGGTCGAGCGTGGGGTCGCGCAGGAAGTCCACGAACTGCACGCGGCGCTGCACCTGGGCGGTGAGCTGGGGGCCGAACTTTTGCGAGATGAGCTCCATGATGAGCGCCTCCGTCCACGCCTTGTCCTGCATGTTGGTCAGCTTGTCGCAGAAGACGCGCTCGCACTCGTGGCGCCACAGCGCCACCAGGTAGCCCTCGGAGGAGATGATGTCGCCGCCAAAAGGGGGCAGCTCCACGTCCTTTCGGAAGCGGTCGCGGCTGGCCAGGATGACGCCCTGGAACACCTTGCTCAGCTCGCGCATGTTGAACATGTAGTGGAACTTGGCGGGCGTGGGCAGCATCTTGACCTGCACCCGGTTCCACAGCTCCACGGTGGCGGGCACCAGCTTGGACGCCGTGCTCACTACCTCCTCGCTGAAGGCGGCCGCATCGAAGCGCCCAGCCACCAGCGTGCCGAACACGCTGCCGATGCTGGCGGCGCTGGGCAGCGGCACGTTGAAGCAGGCGAAGTGGCGCTTCAGGCGGTTGGGAATGTCGTTCTTGCCGCCACCCGGCGTGTTCATCGCCGCGATGTACTGGCAGTCCACGAAGCTCTTCTGGTCGCCGATGGGCTTCTCGAGCTGGTACAGCGCGCCTGTCTCCAGCAGCTGGCGCACAGCCTCGTTGGTCACCTGGTCACCCCAGTCGTTGTAGTCGGGCATGCTGATGTCGTCAATGAAGACGGCCATCTTCTTGCCGCCGCTCGGCCCGTAAGTCTTGCCCTGTCGCTTCTCCACGCTGCCCTCGATGGCCAGCTGGAAGATGTTGGGCGTTGTGAGGGAGCTGAAGGTGATGCTCTTGCTGGTGTGCGTGTCCGGGTTGAGCTTTGCAATGTACTGGCTCACGATGGTGGTCTTGGCGGTGCCCGGGCCGCCCACAAGCAGCGTGGCGCCGCCCACGGAAGCGACCATGGTGAGGAGGTGCTCGTAGCGCACGCTGTCGACGGTGGGGATGACGAGGCTGGCGTACTTTGGGCGCTCCACGCCGGAGGGGTAGAGCCAGGCGGGCACGCGCGTCTCCCACAGCTGCCACTCCGCGCTGTCGTCCACAAAGAAGTCGTAGAGGGTGGCGGAGTCGCCCTTCTTGGGCAGCAGGTCGCCGGGGCCGGCGAGGGCGCGCAGGCGGGCGTCAAACTTGGCGCGGTCCTCCGCCGCCAGCAGGCCGCCCAGCGCCCAGGTGGCGCAGTAGAGGAAGAGGCGCTCCAGGTGGCGCTCGCTGAGCTGCGGCGGCTCGAAGGCGCTCACTTGCAGCGCCGCCGAGAGCAGCGTGAGCAGCGTCGTGACGCTGCACATGTCGCGGCTCACGTGCGGCCAGGGACTGCCCGGCATGGCGTTGCGGCACTCCAGCCGCACGCAGTCCAGCAGCGGCGCCACCAACTTGTCGAAGCTAGGCCGCAGTGCCGCCGAGTCCGCCGGCCGACGCGCAGCCAGCCAGGAGGCGACCAGCGGGCGCCACCCCAGCTCGCTTTCGGAGACGAAGATGATGCCCGCGCGCGACACGGTGGCTGGAGAGGCGTTGTTCAGGTTCTCCGGCTCAAACATCGCCTTCATCGTGCTACTCATCTGCACTCGGTCGCCGTTGGCCAGCGTCAGCACCTTGTTGTCGTCCAGCACTGTGTTCAGGTTCTCGATCCAGATGGCGTCCACGGGGCCGTCCAGCACGATCCAGGTGTACTGGTTGCGCGCCTTGGCTGCCCGGCGCCACAGCACGGCGAAGACGCCGTCCGTCCAGTCGCCCGTGGCCGCGTCCAGGCGGCCGAACATCTGGGGCGCGGTGATAGCCTTTGGGTTCATGCGCCAGATGACGTGCTTCTGGCCGAGCTCGGTGAGCGCAGCCGCTAGCACCTCCATGATGGTGCTCTTGCCCGAGCCGGTTGGCCCCACCAGCATGATGCCGTGGCGCACCTGGTAGGTCTCGTACAGCTGCACGCACTTGGCCAGCCAGGAGGGGTGTAGCTGCAGGCCGCGCTCCTTCACCTGGCGCTGCACGGCCGCTTCAACCTCCGCGAAGCTCGCCTTGTCCGCCTTGATGCCGGGGAACAGGTCGTCGATGAGGGAGAGGAAGAGCGGTACATCCTGCGGGGGCGCAAGGCGCGTGAGTGAGCAGCTACGGGAGTGCGGCTGCGCTGCCTCGCGCGCACCTCAGCCACAAACTTGGACATGTTCATGTCGCGCAGCGTGCGCATCACCAGGTAGATCTCGCTCTTCTCCGGGTTGGCGCGCTTGGAGGAGCCCATGGTGCGCAGCACTGACAAAATGTTGCGCAGACCAAAGTCGTAGTGCGCCTGCTTGCTCAGCTGCTGCTCGCACAGCGCGTACAGCACCGCGAACTTCTTGCTGAGCAGGTCGTTCTCCTGGAAGCCGCAGGCTGCGAGCTTGACCTTCATGATGATCTGTCGGTTAGGCACCATCATGGTGACACCCCGAAACAGCGACTTGAGGTTCTCCGGCAGCTCCTGCCGCCCCGCGTAGCCGGGATTCATGGTGATGAAAAAGCCGACGCGGGGGTCCAGGGTGACCAGGGAGCCGTCGGTGTAGACGAAGCTGCTCTTGCGCTCCCGAATGGCGCTCAGCACGCAGAACACCTGTTGGGCGCACACGGACAACACGTCCAGGTTGATGCGGTTGAACTCGTCGAAGCAGCCCCAGAGGCCCGACTGTGCCAGGCCACGGAACACCTTGCCCATGCCCTTGTAGTCCATCTGGTCACTGCAGTTGAACACAACCACATACTTGCCCAGAGTGCTCCCCAGGTCCTTGGTCGTCTCCGTCTTGCCGGTGCCGGCGGGGCCGGCGGGCGCGCCGCCCAGGTACATACCCAGTGCCTGACTGAGGGTGACGTAGCAGATGTCAGTGAGTGGGGTGATGACCAGCCGCTCCTTGACGCCCAGGTACTCATAGCTGTACTCAAAGTCGATGTCGCAAATGGAGATGATCACCGTGTCCTGCTCCGCGCGCCAGTAGAAGCGCGCCTGCTTGAGCCACTCAAAGTCAGTGGGGTCCTTGACGCGCTTCTTCACCAGGTCGTCCGTCGTGTCGCGCTGGTGCACGTGCACAGTGATGCACGTCTCCACGTTGGTGCGCTCGTTCTTGTTGAGGGTCGCCTTGGTGGTGATTGTGATGAGATCACGCAGCATCGTATCGGCGCTCTTCAGAGCCTTGGTCATCACGTTCTTATCCGTGCGCGCAGCCGTCAGTCCGCCCTGCACATCCGCCGTCCAGGCGAACTGGATGCCCAGGAGGGACACCTGCGCGGGGTTGCTGAAGATGAACGCCTCCAGCTCCTGCTCCAGAAAGTTGGCGGGCGCGCGCTTGATGTTCGTCTTCACCGCCAGCTGCATGCCGTTCACCAGCGCCTGCAGCCAGGCCTCGATGTTGCCCTGCGCCATCACGGGGTTGTCCACCATGGTTGCCTTGTCGGCACCCAGCTTCACAAACTTGACCGTCTCGCCGCTGCCGCTGTGCATGGCCAGCATCTTGGTCTTGTCAGCCTTGTCGAAGGTGACGGAGGTCATGCTGTCGAAAAGGCCTGACTGGAAGTGGACCTGCACGGCCGCGGGGTCGGAGCCTAGGGAGAGGATCTCCAGCAGCGTGGGGTCGGAGACGAAGTAGAAGCGGGGGAACTCGGCGCGCTTGGTGTCCAGGAAGGCTGTGAGGCTCTTCTGGCACAGCTCCAGCTGCTCCGTGAGGTGGGGCAGCAGGCCCTTGATCACGTCGTTGCCGTGGCAGGTGCCTACCACGTTCTGGATCTCGCCAGCCGTGGTGACAACCTTCATGAAGTTCTTGTCGATGTTGGCGAAGCGCTTTGCCTCCGTGGGCAGCTGCTTGACGATGTCGCCGCCGCTAAACACCGCCTCCATGAAGACCCACATGTTCTGGACCACCAGCCAGGACTCAATCACCTCGGAGACGACGGAGAGCTTGGTGATCCACTTGCCAACCTCCTCCTTGCAGAAGGCGCTGTAGCGGTTGGTGTTGATGCTGGCCAGCGTCATCTGGCTGTCCTCCAGCTTCTCAACCAGGTCCATGGTGGGCCCCGCCTCCAGCAGCACAGTGCCGCGCGCCTTGTAGTTGGTCAGGGTGAAGACCTGGGATGACCAGTCGGAGGATATGATTGCCAGCTTGGTCTCGATCTGCTCTTCCTTGACGGCGCTGATGGTGAGGTCCTCCACGTCTTCCATGTGGCTCAGCAGGTCAGCCTCGAACATGTGGCCCAGCAGGAAGACGTCCTCGCGCAGGTCCAGCGTCTTGCCGGTGATGGTCTGCAGCTGCTCCCAGTGGCGGGGGCGCATCGCCTTAGCCAGCAGCGCCTGGAGGAGGGGCACGAGGGCGAGGAAGTCGTCGATGCGCTTCTTGCAGTCGATGAAGGCTGGCCACTCACGCAGCGACTTTGGCATCTTCTTCACCTGCGCCGAGAAGGCGTTCATCTGCTCCGTCATGCCGTCCAGAGCGCCGCCTAGTTCGTTCCAGTGCACCTCCGCGAAGCCCTGACAGGCAGACAGCACCGACAGGTGGAGGGCGTAGAGTCGGTCCAGCAGCACAATCTCGCGCTCAGTCTTCTCTAGCTCCGGGTAGCTGGTGACGGGCATGCCGAACAGGCTTTCCCCCGTGCTGAAGTTGTCCCACTTGCGCTTGCGCAGCTCGAAGAGCTGCTGGAACTTCTTGAGGCGGTCGGCGGCGTCAATGGGGTCCAGCCCGTGCACCATGGGGCCGGTGGTCTCCCAGTCGTCGCGAAAGGCTGCGGCGTCCGCAACGAACGTCTTCACCTCGCGCACCAGGTCGCACTTGAAGCCCTCCTGCAGGCTGGCGAGCTTGTCGGAGACGCCGTCCGAGAGCTTGTGCAGCTTGCGCCAGTGTGGCCGCAGGTCTGCAAGCTGGTCCGTCTCCTCGCGGGGCACGCGCACCTCGTAGCGGGTGAGCAGCGCGTAGATCTCCTCAATGGGCGTCATCAGGGTGTCAATCTCAGCCTCTCGGTCGCGAAGCTCGCGCTGGACGTCCATCACGCCGCGCACATCCTCCAGGTCCTCGATGCGGCGCCCCAGCTTAAGCGTGTTCTCGCGCATGTAGTCGTGCATGGCGCGCAGGTCCTCTAGCGCCTGGGAGTGCAGGTTCTTGGCGAAGGCTGTCTTCCAGGCCGCCGCCTCAGCTTTGAGGGAGGCGCGCAGCGGGCCGGTGTGCAGGCGCAGCGCGCCCACGGTGTGGGTGGCTGTCAGGGCGCCAACCTCAACCTCCAGCACCATGTACTTGCGCAGCTCAGCCTCGAAGGCGTCCACGGTGGGCTGGGTGCGCACAAAAGCTGCGTACTCGGCCGCCAGGTCCATCTTCCAGAGAAAGTCGAAGCGCGAGAAGGTGGCCACAAAGTCCAGCACGGCCAGCTTGGTGCCCTCCACGCACCCGGCGAGCATGAAGACCGCCTTGACGATCTCGTGGTCGCGCGCGATGAAGTCGTAGAAGGTGCCGCCGCCAGCGAAGTGCGCCCGCACCAGCTTCCACTGCGGCGACTTCAGGTGCTCTGGGTGGTGCTCCCCATGGTGCTCCCCGTGCTCCTCCGGCGCCGCCGGGGCCGCGTCGCTCGCCCCGCCAGAGTCGTTGGCCCACAGCGGCAACTCCAGTGAGGCGCGCAGCACGCGCTTGGCTGTGGCGTTCACAGCCCCCTGGATCTCCTCCAGGCTCGGCTTCTGAGACACGCTAGGCACCGCCAGCTCCAGCTCCACGTCGAACAGAGGGCGCACGTGCAGCGCCGCGGCGCCGGCGGAGCGGCGCGTGAGGCGGCTCTTCATGGTGGCCAGGGAGGCTCGGATGGCTGCGCGGATGGCCATGTACGTCAGCCGGCTGTAGTGGCGCGTGAATGCGCCCGAGTCTGCGTCGCTCAGCACGACGTCCAGGTTGTCGCGCGGAAACTTGAGCACTATCTCCAGCAGGTCGTGCACTGCGCGCTGCACCTCCTGGTTGCGCACCACCAGCTCCGCGGTGCGCGCCTTGATGAAGCTGCTCTGGTGCGCCACGAAGTCGTCGAAGGTGAAGGACTTGTCGTGGGGCAGGTCCACCAGGCGGGCGGCTGAGATGGCACGCAGGTTGAACTCGATGCGGTTGTCAATCACGTCGTTGATCTTGCGCACCAGCTCCTCCAGCTGCGCCAGGCCCGCGTAGATGCGCGTCATGTACGCGTCGATGTTGAGGGAGGTCCACGTTAGGGTGGTCAGCCCCGCAGACAGGCGCCGGTCCAGGTCCTCCAGCTGTGGCCGCAGCAGCGGCCGCGCCACGGGCAGCACGCCGTCCATGATGCGGTTGTACTCCTTGATGATGTGCGCCAGCTGGCCGTGCACGCGCTTGAACTTGTCCTCCTGCAGCAGCACCATGCGCGCAGCCTCGGGCACCTCGATGCCCATGGCCAGCAGGCAGCGCGTCTCGCGCAGCAGCTGCGCCACGTCGCGGTCGAAGTTGACCAGCAGCGCGCCGGTTTCGGGGTGGCGCACCAGCAGCGTGGCGGAGAGGCCCTGTCGCGCCCCATCCACAGACTTGACCCACGCGCGGTGCCACAGCGCCTCGAACTCCACCAGCGCCGCGGCGACGCGGTTGTACGTCTTGACGCAGCGCTTGAACTCCTTGGTGGCTGTGATTGCGCTGTTGGCTGCAAACTTGCGCATCGGCTCCTCAATGCGCCGCAGCAGCTGGCGCGACCAGGCGATGTTGCCAGCCACCGGTGGCGCGTTGCGCGCCAGCGGGGGGGCGTGCTTGTTCTTCTCGTACGTCTTCTGCACCGCATCGAGGTCCAGGCCGTAGTTCTGGAAGATCACCACGTACTTCTCGTCCAGGTCCGCGCGCAGCGCGTCACGCTGCAGCACCGCGCGCAGCTGGCGCAGCAGGCCCAGCGCGTGCTCCGTGCTCTGCATGTTGTCGAAGCTGGCGTTGATGAAGGCCTGCAGCGCCCCCTCCATCTCGTTGACGCTGACGTTGAACTCGAGCAGGTCGCGGTCGAAGCTGCTCTTCTGGTAGTCCAGCAGGTCGTAGGGGCGGCGCTTGAAGTCGTCCACGATGAGGAAGAAGGACTTTATAATCTCCTCCAGCCCGTCAATGTGCGTCTGCTGCGCCAGCACCGCAAACTGGTGGATGGTGCTGAACAGGTCGCTCAGCTTGCTGCAGCGCTTGGCGAAGAGGTCGAAGCGCACAAAGATCTTGTGCTCGTTGAAGGCCCAGGGCTTGGCATCGGGCGTCTCCCCCAGTCGCTCCCGGATGGCGCGGTACTGCTCCTGGTACGCCTCGTTGAGCTGCAGCGGCAGCGCCAGGTTGGTTAGCAGCAGCAGCTTGTCCTGGTCGTACAGCTTGCCAGGGGCGAGGATGAATGCGCGGCAATTGGTGATCATCTGCGACGTGATCTTGCTGAACAGCACCGTCATGCGCGCCGGCGTGCTGTAGTAGCGCGCGATGGCGTGCAGCATCTTGATGTTGTTCAGCATCGCGGGCAGGTTCTCCAGGATGCTGGCCGGGGTGCCCGTGTAGAGGGGCTCGAAGGACTTCTCCAGGGTGGTGAGGTACTTCACGTTGTCCTTGGCTTCGGAAACAGCCTCAGTGAGGTGTCCCTCCACTGCGCGCCAGGTTGCGAGCCCGGGCGTGTGCGCGGCTGCGCACGTCTCCAGCACCAGTCGCGCCTCGCGCGCCTTGAGCTGCTCCAGCACGCTGTTGAGCTTGGCCATGCGGTCGCGCCAGAAGGACAGCTCGCTGCCGGGGCCGGCTTCGTCAGCCTCGCGCCGCGCGCCGTCGCTGTCCTCCATCAGCCGCCCGCTCTGCGCGGCCCAGTCCTGCAGCACGGCGTCAAAGTGCTGCACAGCATCCGCGTTGGCGGCCAGCTTGGCTAGCGCCTCAGGGCTGGGCTCGACGCCGTCGGCGGCGTAGCGTCGGTCCGGCTTGCGCAGCTCCACGCCGCCCTGCAAGCTCTGCGCAGCCTCGCCCAGCACCGTCACCAGGCGCACCGCGCCGCTCATGAACTCACCGGACAGCTCCTCTGAAGCTTTGCCCCAGCCGCCCTCCTGCTCTCGCAGCAGCGGCAGATACAGGTCGCTCACCAGCGTGCGGAACGAGTCCAGGGCGCTGCCCTGCAGCTCGCCTACGGCCACGTCCTGCGCAGAGGGCGGATGTGAGTGCAAGTCGGGGGCGTCGGCGCGCACACGTGCCTGTTCGACTGTTTTGTCGGTCACAGTCTTGGAGGAGATGCGGATGAAGTAAACAGCCTTGCCGCGCAGCGGCACCTCCTGCGGGGCGCACGGTAGACTTGGTCAGCCCTGGGCAACCTCGCCGGTTGTCGTGCAAGAGCGCAGCGCAGCGCCACGCGCCTCGCCCGTGGTCAGGAACAACTCGGGCGGTCCGTCCAGCACAGTCTCGCCGCTGGGCAGCACCCTGTCGCGTTGCTGCCGCGCGGCGAGGCGGGGGCCGGTTGTCAAGCAGCGCGTCAACCCTATCAGTCTACTGCTCAGCCACAGGCCTGGCTGTGCGGCCCCCTGCGCACCTGGTGGAAAAACACCAGCTTGTGCGGACCCGTGGGCGCCCAGAACTCCTCCAGGACCTCCTTGTAGTTCAGGCTGCGACGCAGGTGGGTGCAGCACACGTCAGGCTGTCGAGACACTCGTGCCAGCAAGCACGCGGGCGACTGCCAGGCGGCGCCGGGCGAGGCATACGCGCTCACTCGGCGGCTTGCACCCGGAACTGGCGTGCGAGCGGCCCCCGGCGGCGCGTGGAGCCCATCCGCGCTGGTCAACAAACCCTCGGGCGCGCGTGCTGCTGCTGCACGCACGTGAGGGCGTTGCTGACTGACTGCTCCTTCATCTCGAACGCGTCGGCCAGCTGGCTGATCACCCAGAAGTGACGGCCATCTAAGCCCGCCATGGCGACGGCGCACGGGCGGTGCGGTCAGCACGACCTCACGCCCAGCCTCCTGGCGCCTCCCGACGCTCGCGTGCGTGCGCACAATGGGCCTACACAGGGAGCCCCACAGGGCTGTTGAGTGTGTGGGGACGAAACGAAGAAGAATGTTCGAATTGTACGACCTGCGGCGGTGCTTAGCCACGATAACTCTTACATAACTCAACAACGCTGCTGGCGTGGGCGCGATGACAAACTGGAGCCTTGCCCTTCTCCTTGGCCGTCAGCCGGGGCGCAGGCGCCAGGCCAGCAGCGTTGTCGAAGATGAAAGCCCGACACCTCCGCAACTGTACGACCGGTGGGTGCCGCCGCTCTCTTACGGCCTCTACGCCGTAGTGGCCTCCTCCGCGGGCGCCTCAGCGGCGGCGCAGCGTCGCGTGGCGAACTCAACCACGTTGAGCGCCGCATAGTCGAGCCCGTCGCTGCCCTGGGCGCAGCGAGCAGCCACCTCCGCGCAGCGCGCCTTCACCGCCGCCTCACGGAGCTTCCGTAGCGCCGCCGCCATGCTGCGCGCCGTCAGCGCCTGCATGTCCAGGCGCAGGCCGACGCCCAGTTTCTCCACCTCTGAGGCGTTGTGGGGCTGGTCGAACCGCCCGGGAACCACCAGCTGCGGCACGCCCGCCCGCAGCGCCTGAGACAGCCCTCCGAAGCCGCCGTTGTAGACGAAGGCGGCCACGTGCTGCATGAGGCTGGAAAAGGGGGCGTAGGCGGCGTGGTGCGCGCTGGCTGGCAGCGGCTGCGGCAGCAGTGCCGCGGAGGCGGTGAGCAGCACGCAGCGCGCGCCCAGGCGCTCGCAGGCCGCCACGGCAGCGGCGAAGAAGGCGGGCGCGTATGGCGGCGGCGCGGAGCCGAGCGTGAAGGCATAGACGGGAGTGCCGTCAGCCTCAACCAGGAAGCGCCGCAGCTCCGGAGCGAGCTGCTTCAGCGCCTCTGCGCCCTCGGACACGAATCCTCCCGCCGCGCCGTCGGTAAATGGGAAGTCGCAGATGCGCACGCGCTGGGGGAAGTCGGATGCCTTTGCAAACCAATCCGGCCACAGACCCAACACCATCCCCTCAGCCAGGAACCACTTATGATAGACGCGAATGACGGGCGGAAGGTGCAGCTGGGCGCGGAAGGCGTTGAGCTGGGGCGTGTAGGCATAGTCGATGAGGAAGTCCTGCACCTTGTAGCAGAACGCCTTCAGTCCTTTCGGATACCACGCCCGCACGCGCATGCCCGCGAACTGGCACGGCTGCTCCTTGGAGCGCAGCATCCAGGGCTGGAGGAGCACGGTGGCGCAGGGGAGGCGCAGCTTCTCCTCAATCAGACGCACAGGGAGATCCAGAGCGTGGCCCACGAACGCCACCCGCCCGGGCGCCTCCGCGGCCAGGCTTTCCAGCAGCCGGTAGTGCTCCTCCAGGCGCGCCAGCCAGAAGTGCACGGTGCTCTGCGGTTTGGACCAGCGCTTCTTCGCGTCACCCAGCAGCTGTTCGTACTCGGCCGCACTGCCCAGGGTCAGCACGCGCGCGCCGGCCTCGCGCAGCGGCTGCGCGCGGGCGAGGAAGTAGGCGTCGATGACCAGCGTCGTGGGCACACCCCGGGCCAGAAGCTTCTGTGTCAGGCCCAGCAACGGGGCCACGTCGCCGAGCGTGCCGTAGGCGGCGGAGACGACCACCGTCGGCGCCATCATGGGGATGCAGAGCGCGAGCCAAATGGCCGGCTGA
>Ga0049083_10000245_pt1 | contig 18264 bp, 14 predicted proteins | sample GreLakmeMI27MSRF_FD_66719 | JGI IMG/M metagenome (GOLD analysis project Ga0049083, IMG submission 66719) | Freshwater lentic microbial communities from great Laurentian Lakes, MI, USA - Great Lakes metaG MI27MSRF | ecosystem: Environmental > Aquatic > Freshwater > Lake | place: Great Lakes...
CCCGCGCTGGCTCTGTTTGTGTTGTTTCGTTGCATTCACACGCGCTCATGGCGTCTCATGCGTTATTAGCGTCGCGTTATTCGCCGCCCGGGCTGCCTCACTCAAACTGGTCCGCAACGTCGGCGGCTGGCGCGTCCCCCTCCTGCACCCCGCCCTGCGCCACGTCAGCGGCGGCAAACTCCAAAAAGTGCGTCTGCCGGTGGCTCTCGTGGTAGAACTCCCGGGGGTTGGCCAACTTGATGGCGTACTTCATTGCTGCGCTATGCTTCACCCCCTGGAAGTTGTAGTTCCAGCCGCCAGCCTCGGGCACCATGTAGAACCCCTGGAACCGGTCCGACAGCAGCAGCTGCACCTTTTCGTAGTGCGTGGGCGCGTAGCCGTGCGGGTTGGCGGCGGCGTCCTTGTTGGCGCGGCCCCACTCGTAGCCCCCGGGCGTCAGCTTGTAGGCGGTTAGCGAGCAGCTGCCCGGCGTGAAGCTCACCGTCAGCACCACGCACTTCTCGCCGTCCCAGCTGCGCTGAGCCTCCAGCATGCGCGCGTGCGCTACCACGTCGCCAGGTGCCAGCTGAGGCAGCTCGTTGGGCTGTGTGTGCAGCCACCCCAGCGGCTCCAGCTCGCCCAGGTACTCGTGCTCAGGCAGGCTGGACGGCAGGTTCACACCGCCGTGGTTGCCCCACTGAGGGGGCATCACGATGCAGCGAATCTCCTTCACGCTCGGGTTGTCCGGTGGAGACACGCCGTACATGTAGCCAGCCACCTGCGTGCGCAGGTCCGCGATGGTGATGAACTTCTTGAGCAGGTTCTTAGGCAGGATGTAGGTGTAGCCGGTGTCCCGGATGTCCTCGCTGTTGACGTAGATGTGGCTGACACGCAGGTGCAGGTTGGTGGCGCTGATTGCGCGAACGCGCCAATCCGTCTTGGAGCCAAAGGCGGCCTGCTCGTAGGGGCTGGTGGTGGTGACGATGAGCTCGTCGCCGTGCACGTTTGTCGTCGCGGTGGTCACCGCCGTCTGCTGCGCGCTGTCCTTGCTCTGCTTCTCAATCTCCGCGATCTGCTGGCGCTGCAGGGAGGGGGGCGTAATCTCGGCGCCCAAGATGATGTCCCGGATCTCGCTCTGCGTGAGAGCGCTCACGTTGACGTTGTTCTTCTTGGCGTAGTCGGCCAAGATGAGGTCCTTCAGCGCAATCTCAACCTTGATCCACTGCTCGTCAGACAGATCAGGCCACACGTGGTGCGGCTGCGTGATGATGGTCTTGTCAGGCTTGAGCAGCATCTTCGCCTTTTCGTTGTTCACGTGCAGCGCGCGCAGGATGAGCACAAGCCGGCTGAAGGCTGTGTAGCTGCTGATGCTGCGCAGCCAGTCGTCGTAGATGTTGAAGAGCACCATTTGGGGCTCCGTAGCCTTGATGATCAGGTCCCCGAACTTCTCAATCTTCAGCACGCACTGGAAGGGCATCTGCAGCTCGCTGCCCTTGATCACGATGTTGGGGAAGTCCAGCAGGTGCACCTCCAGCGGGTCAAGCATGCCCTTGCGGGTCACGATGATCTGCTTGGGCTGCTCTTCCACGGGCAGGGAGCGCACAAGCGCCGCAACCTCCTCCGCAGTCTTCCACTTGGCCAGCTGGCCCAGGCGCTTCTGGCCAGCCCACACGCTGGTGTGGATCACCTTGAGGAAGAGCTGCCCGGTGCGCGGGTTGAAGATGAAGATTGCGCCGTTGATGGGTTTCGTCTGTGAGACACGCATGCGTCAGCACCGACGCGCGCACGCACAGCAGCCACGGCGCACCGTCAGGTTGCCCTCGAACGTCTTGTGGATGGTGACTCGGTACACGTTGGTGTCGTCCACAAACCAGATGATCTGGTTGCTGAACAACTCGCCGTAGTTCTGGCTGTTCAGGTACGGCTCCGTGGGCTCGCTGCTGTACAGCTGCAGGCCCTTGCGCACCCGCTCGCGCAGCACGTAGAGCGCGGGGTTGGCCTTCATGATCTTGGCCATCGCCTGCTGGATGAGCGGCTTGCTGCCTGGGAACCAGTTGCCGTAGGCGCTGTGCAGGTTGTAGGCCAGGTCCAGGCCGATCATGACGCCCGTCGGAGAGGGGTAGATGCTCATGTTGTCGGTGGTGTAGTCGAGGAACTTTGCGCGCGTGTAACGCTCGATGTCGTGGCTGTCGTAGTCGCCCCAGCGCAGCTGCACGTCCACCCAGTACTTGTTGGCGGGCTTCTGGTCAAACACGTCCTTTTGCTCGCCCATGAGGCTGGGCTTGCTCATCTGCCACTTGTAGGCCGCAAAGAGCAGCACGTCGGCACAGCTGCTGTTCATCTTGTAGCTCTTGCGCGGGTGGATGGTCTCCTTCTGCACCGTCTCAATCTCCAGCGCGTCCAGCTCCTGGTCAAACACCTGGCACCTGGCACGAGCAAGCGCAGCTGTCAGAACGCAGCGGTGCAGCAAGCCAGCGCGCGCGCCGCTACGCACAGATCCATGACCACGGACTCGTGGATCTTCTGCCACAAGTGCGCGCGGAAGATCTGGATCAGACTGATTTTGAGCGTCGGGATCTTGCCGTGCATGAAGATGCCCGTCAGGTCCAGCTGCACTTGGAAGCCCACGTACACGTTTGCGCGGTTGATGGTTGGCGACCACCACAGTGTGAATCGGCGGTTGGGGATCTGGTTGAGACCGCTGCGTTGCGCGTTTGTGAGCTTCTTGTACTTCATGCTCTCCTCAAAGCCTGCGCGCACGAGCGGGGCGAGCGCAGCCGTCAGAGGGAGAGAGAGCGCACGCGGCGCAGGAAGCTGGGCGCGTGCGTTGCCGCGCACCGGATGCCTTCTCCCAGAACAGGCCCTCCCAGGTGGGAAAGTAGGTCCCCTTGAACAGGGTGTGCTCCAGGATGCCCTCCACGCCGCCCAGCGCCTGGATGACGTCCGTGCGGTAGTTGTTCAGGTTCCACAGCTTGCCGTCGTGGCGCTGGTGGGTCCACCAAAACGGGTTGATGCGCGTCACCTGGTACTGCTTGAAGTCGGTGCGCACGCGCCAGCCCTTGTCGTACGCCAGCGTGTGGCGGTCCTTCTGGAAAAGCGTGTTGATGCGCGGAATGCCGCGGTCCCAGCTGTCCTCCAAATCCTCAAGCGTCAACCGCCGATTCTGAGCCTGCGCCTCCTGACGCTTCAGCGCGTACTCGGCCCACACACGCTGACTGTCCACGAACTCAGCCTCCCAGGGCTGGATGTAGCGGAACAGGTTGGGGATCAGCTGGTCCTCATCGTGGCTCATGCCCGCACGGAAGTGAGTCACGCCAGTGTCCGTCTGCACGCTGTAGCGCAGGTCAGACTGCGGAATGAGGATGTGACCCATGGAGAGCATGCCGAGGCCGCCAATCTCCTTTGGCGTGTAGAAGATAACCTGGCAGGGGCGACACGTGTGCGTCAGCGCAGAGCGTGCGGCACTGGGCGTGCATGCGGGCGCACCGGCGGGAAACGCGATGGCATCTTGGAGTTGAGGCCGATCTTGATGCGCGTCTGCAGCTTGTTTTCGCACTTGACCAGCAGGTCCAGCAGCTCCTGGGTGTGCACTACGGCCTCGCGGTAGTAGGTCATGAGGCCGATGAGGGCGGTGTTCCACTTGTTGACGATCTTGGTGAAGGTAGTTGCGCCGGAGGACATGAGCACCTGGCGCACGCGGTTTTCGAACGACTTGAGGCCCTCGTCGTCCACGCGCAGGAAGGCTTGGGCGGTGCGCTCTTTGGTGAGCTCGTTCTGGAGCGCCCAGACGCCGTCCTTTTGGGCAAAGCCATCGGTGAGGCTGCGCGCCTTTGGCAGGATGCGAACCTCAAAGCCGCACATGCTGAACAGCAGGTTTGGATTGTCCCGGCTGTAGACGCTCACGAAGCCGCTGTTCCAGTCCAGAGTCGTCAGGCTGCGCGGCAGGCGGTTCTTGACCTCCCAGAAGACAGCTCGTCCCAGGTTGACATCATGCTTCATGAGCCGCATGCGCCCATCTCGCGGCCAGCACTTTTTGTTGTTGTAGCCCACCAGGTTCTCGCCGTTCGGGTCCGGGTGCTCGGTGAGGTAGCGCTGGATGAGGTCTCGCGCCTCCTCTGCGCTGAAGCGCAGCACGATGTGCAGCTTGTCCACGTAGCGGCTGTACAGGCGGATGGGGTGCCGCGTCTCGGTGCGCACGTCGCGGAAGGTGAGGAACTCATTGGGGCACTGCGGCGGGCCGGCGATCTCCGAGGCGCGCGTCAGGCCCAGCACCAGCAGGTCCAGCACCAGCCCGTAGTACTGCGTCACAAAGCTGGCGAACTGCAGGCCGCGGATGAGGCCGTAGCTGTTGGTGTGGCTCATGTCCTTGTAGGAGATGATCACGTTGTTCTTGCTCGTCATGTAGTCGGCCAGGTTGTGGTCCAGCACCAGGCGCAGCAGGCGGTTGAGCATCGTCAGGTCAACCTTGTCGAACAGCTTCTCCAGCCGGGTCTGCAGCATCACCACGCACTCCCCCTCAGCCGTGTCCCACACATCCGTCAGGTTGTTGATTCCCTGGCACCACTTGTAGACCAGCAGCGGCGGCGGCTCCGTGTCTGCAGGCTTGACCCAGTTGGGGAACAGGTGGCGCTTATCAGCCTCGTACCACAGGTATTGGTCCAGGTAGGCGTCGCTGATCTTCTCCAGGGGCTCGATGGCGTACACGGGTATGAGGTGGCTGTAGAGGTCCATGAACTCGATGTTCACCTCCTTGAAGGCGCGCTGGGTGAGCAGGTGGCGCTTGATGCGGGACAGCGCCTCGTGCGGGTTGTCGTACGCCTGCTCGATGAGCCCCAGCTCCTCGCGCTGCAGCTGGTTCAGCCGCACCGCCGCGGTGTAGCTCTCGCGCAGCCGCTCCAGGCAGAGGAGGAGCAGCTTGGTGTCGTGCTTGTAGGAGAGGGGCGGGAAGGGGATTGGCGCAAACTTGCGCGACTCCAGCCAGTGCACAGTGGTGGTGTAGATGGCCACAGCCTCCTCGGGCGTCACGTACGGCCCGTCCTTCAGGTAGTTGTGCTGCCGCTCCTGTTCAGCCTTGAGCCAGAGGCGCGTCAGGCGGCCCAGGTTCTTGCGGCACACCGTCTTGTCCACGGTGGCGCCGCGGCGGATGCGCTCCCGGTTGTAGTGCGCCACGTTGGTCCACCAGTCAGCCTTGGACTTGACGTAGCGGAGGATCATGTTTTCGATGGGCGACGGCAGGCCGGGCACCTTCCAGGGAATGTTCGCCTTCCTGCGTGCGAAAACACACACGGGGGGCACACTCAGCAGCGCTGTGGAGACGCCAAAGGGCAGGTGGGCGGCACGTACCAGCAGCGCCACGCCTCCGAAAGGTGCTGCAGGATGGTGCGCGCTTTGTTGGCCTTGACGCCCTCGGGCATCATGTCCAGGATGTCGTGCATCACCGCTGCGCGCAGCTCTAAGTCAAAGTGGCTCTCGATGCGCTGCTTGGTCACAGTCTTGGCGACGCCCTTGTTGTTGCGCCCCTCAAACTGGCGCGCCAAAAGGTTGCCCAGCCACCGCTCCAGCAGCGGAACAATGCCGCGCAGGAAAAAGACCCACACGCGGTGCATGGGCGCCCAGAAGCCGACGCCGGGGCCCTTGCCCACCGGGCCCGTGTTGAATCTGGAGGAGGGGGAGTTAGGGGGAATCCAACACAGGGAGTTAGGGGGAGTCACACCTGTAGTAGATGAGGTGCTTCAGGTCCTTGCACATGCGGATCTGGCGCATCAGCCGGTACTTGTAGCGGTACATGCCCGTCAGCTGCCCCACGTGGCTGAATGTGTACTGCAGTCCGTCGGCCAGCTGGAATGCGTCCACGTTGCCCAGCCGGTACTGCACCTGCGCGTCCACCAGCAACTTGGTGAGGCGCAGAATCTCGCGGCAGAGGTGGAAGGCGTTGCCGAAGCGGCTCTTCTTGCGCTCCTTGGTGGTGAGCGTCTTGACGGGCTTCAGGTTGAAGTTGTAGTCCAGGTGCAGGTAGTTGAGGTTCTTGCGGTGGATGAGCAGGTTCAGCATGTTGTATCCCTGGCGGCACACCTGCAGCCCAGCCTCCACCCAGTCCAGCTCCGTGCTCTGGAAGAACTTGGTCGCCTTCAGGCTCTTGAACAGGTCACGCCGCTTCAGGCTCTTCGGCTTGCGCCGGTGCAGCTGGTTGAGCACGTAGCACTTGAGCAGCTTCTGGTAGCTCACGCGCACTTTCACCGGGTAGCTGCTGGGGCAGTGCTCGTGAAACCAGCTGCTCACCAGCGGCACGTCGATGGCGCGCCGGGTGGCGCCGCTGCGCAGGTTGAATGGCCGCGGAGCCCACAGCAGCGAAATGCCCGCAGCCGTGTTGGCCGTGTACAGGGGCTGGGCGCCCAGGAAGGGCTCTGCGCCCTCTGGCAGCACAAACTCCTCCTCCTCCTCCGCACCCGCTGCCGCGCTGTCGCGCCGCGCGGCGCGGCGATCCGACTTGTAGGCCGGGATGGGATGCAGCAGCGGGTCGTAGTAGAAGGCTGGCAGGTCAGGGTCCTCAGCCTTGATGTACATCACCTGCGGGGTGTGGTAGGGCGCTACCGCGACCTTGCGCGGCCGGTTGTTGTAGAGGTGCGGGAATGCGACCCGGTACTCGGTGCGCAGCGGCTGGCGGATGATGAGCTTGCTGATGTCGTTGAACTCGTTCCAGTCCTCGTCGGCAAGCTCCATGTCCCGGAACAGCGGCTCAAACTTGGGCCCGCCCGGGATGGCCATGTTCAGCGCTTTGGCCGTGAAGAAGGCGCGCTTCTCAAACAGGTAGAAGTAGTTCTTGTCCAGCAGGTCGCTCAACAGCTGCCCAGCCAGCCGGTACAGGGTGGCCATCACAGGCAGCGGCAGCGTCCACTTGCGGTAGGAGGGGCCATTCACCAGGCCCGTGTAGCGCAGCGGCACCGGGTCGTAGAACCAGTCGAAGACGGGTGCATCCTCCTCTTGGTCCAGCTCCAGCGTGATCGGGTCTAGAGGGTCCACATCCAACAAGTTGTCCGCGTAATCCAGCGGCGGCTCCTCGTCGTCGAAGGGCGGGAAGCGCATGCGCTGCGATGCGCACGCGCGTCAGAGCGCCGCCCTGCTTGCTCACGGCGCAGTTTGCGCACCTTGAAGTGCCGCCGGTCGCGCTTCTCGCGGCGCATCATGATCCACATGGTTCCCCACTGGGCGATGTAGACGGGCTCGATGACCTTCGGCGTGCTGTTGACAAAGGTGATTGCACCTGTGATGTGGTAGATCACCGGACACATGCGGACCTGCTCCCAGGGAAAGGGCATGTTCTCCAGCAGCTTGTACACCGCGTGCGGCACGAACTTGAGCGCGCCCAGGTACACGCGCTTGTCGTGGCGGTACTTGCGGCTTGTCATGTCCCCGTGGTCCTTGATTATCTTGCGCAGGTGCTGCGCGCAGAAGCAGCCACGCGCGTCAGCCACGCGCCAGCTGAGACCCGAGCGGAAACGCGCAGGGCGTGGAGCGAGTGCGAAAACGCTTAGGGTTAGCAGACGGTGCAGCCATTGATCGGCGCGTGCAGAGCCAGAGAATGGCGGCATTGCATCGGAAGGCGTGCGTGCGTCGCAGCGGGTGTAGGCGGAGGTGTGTGGAGCGTGCACAAAGACCGAGAAGAGAGGCACATGAGCGCACCTCTGCTGGCATGTCCTCCTTCTGTTGCTCTACAAAGCCAAACTTGCGCTTCTCCCCGTAGCGCTTCGAGTTGAGCTGCTGCCACTTGCGAGCTGCGCAGGCAGAGCGCATGGAGGCGGTGAGGCTGGCGTTTGAGCGAGTGACTAAACCCTCAACACGTCGTACCTTTCTCCTCGAGCGCGGCCTGCTTCTCCTCCTCATCCATGGGCTCCTCACGCGGCGGCGGCGGCGGCACGGACTCCGGAAGCCGCGCGCCCGCAGGAGGGAGCGGGATGCCTGGGCGGCCGCCCTCGCCCTCCATGTTGCCTCCTCTCACGGCGCGCCGACTCTGCACTGCTCAGCTGTGCAAGTGTGGCGCAGAGCGCGTGTGGACGTGGGCTGCCCAGGGCGTCAGGATGTGAGATTCTCGCTCGAACAGACGAACACCTCTCGAACATCCGCATATCTTGTTCTAGGGCAGGCGCGCCGTGGCTCTCCCATGGCGTCGCGCCGCCTGGCGCGCACGGGTCTGGAGGAGTCGCTGGTGCACCATCTGTCAGCGCGCAACATCAACTCGGCCAAGGAGCTGCTAGACAACACGCCGCTGGACCTGTCCGAGGTGCTTGACTGCACGGAGGAGGAGGCGTCGCGTATCCTGAGCCGCGTGGCCTGCGCTGTTTGCCCGGAAGCCCACACAGTAGCGCAGATGTGGGCACGACGAGCTTTGGAGGCGCACCACCTGCCCTTCGGCCTGCGCGTGCTGGACGAGGCGCTGCGCGGCGGAGTGCCCTGCGGCACCGTCACGGAGCTGGTGGGCGGCGCGGGCGCGGGAAAGACGCAGCTGTGCACGCAGCTGGCGATAGCTTGTCAGCTGCCGGTTGTGGCGGGTGGCCTGGGCGGAGGGTGCGTGTACGTGGACACCGAGGCGCGCTTCAGCGGGGCTCGCCTCGTCGAGATTGCGCGGGCACGCTGGCCTGAGCGGTTCGCCAGCGAGCTGCAGGCGGAGCTGCTGACGCGAGGAGTCACCGTCTTCACGCCCAGCACCTCCTCAGAGCTGCTGCAGCGCCTGGAGGGTCTGGAGGCGGTCATCATCGAGCGCGCCGCCAAGCTGGTCATCGTGGACAGCGTGGCAGCGTTGGTGCGCGCAGAGTACGGGCGGGAACGACTCGTCGAGCGACAGGCACTGTTGGGCGAACAGGCGTCCCGCCTCAAGCAGCTGGCGGAGGCGTTCCGCATCCCGGTGGTGGTCACCAACCAAGTCACCACACGGCAGCAGAGCACCGGGTCCAGCCGCCTCGGCGGGTTTACGCCCGCCCATCCCAGCGAGCGTGCAGGCGACGCCCACCTGGCCGCGGCGCTGGGCACCAAGTGGGCGCACGACGTCAACCTGCGCATCGCTCTGGAGACGGGCGAGCACGGCCAGCGGTGCCTGACAATCAGCAAATCCTCCGCCGCGGCGGCCTTGAGCTTCCCCTTCGACATCGGCGCAGGCGGCGTGTTCCTCACTGCGGCGCCCTACCCGGCTGCCCAACAGGCTGAAGGGGCGATTGCAGGGGGCGCAACCACGGCAAACCTGATGCCCGGAGGTGGCTATGCGGCAGCTTTTTTCTCGCCATGAACATGTGCCGATGGTGCCAACAGAGCCCCATACTCACCGTACGCGAGTTCACGGATCCCCGGGTGGAACAGGCGCTGCGATGCGCGTCTCTCTCTCTCTCACCCCCTCCAGACCTGAGGCCGTGTCCTGTGGCCCTTGCCTTCTACGGCGAACCGCTGCGGCGACGGTCTTCGAGAACCTGGTGAAACCAAGGAAAGACGATGCGCCGAAGGCTTTGCAGCCCCTCTCTGCAGATTCGACTGACCTTTCAAGGTGGTTCGACTAGAGCGTACTATGCCCACGCAAAAGAGCGGCTCTGCGTGGCAAGGCAACGACGGTCGCAGACTCAGCCTGCAATCAAGCACTCACTGTGCAAATGCGCTGTCCTCTGCTTTGCTCCCGACATGCGACAGGCAGCGCGCATTTATAAACTTCCGAACCGTGGGACGGACGACGGCCCCACCGTTCGAACATCGAACACCCCACATAAGTGTCCTCCGCCGAGCGCGTGTCAGTGCATGCGTCAAGCCTCCTCGCTGCCCGCCTGCGCCGTGTGCCACGAGTCCCTAGGTAAATACAAGTGCCCCTGCTGCAGGCTGCCCTACTGCGGCGTCGCCTGCTACAAGCAGCACAAAGCTAGCCCCTGCGCAGCGCCGCCCGTCGCAGGTGCGACCGCCCGCCGCGCACTGGCGCGCTGGAGCGAAATCAACCCTAACGCTTGTGCCCCTCCCGCAGCGCTCCCGCCGCAGCCGCCTCGCGAGTTCGAGGCTGACGAGGCGGACGAGGAAGGCCTGCGGCTGAAGCAGGCTGACCTGCAGCGCCTGGGTGCGCCTCCTGAGCAGCGGCGGAGTGTTCTGCCACCTTGAACACGTTCCCCCAGCCAGCGACCCAGGCGTCGCCCTCGCGCTCCGCGACGCGGAGCTGCGCCGCGTAGTGCGCCTCGTAGACCGCGCCGAAGACGGAGAGGCGGTGCGTCCCGCCCGACGTGCTTCGCTCGCTTGCATGTTCGCACGCTCACGCTCGCTCCTGCGCAGGCGCTCGTAGCTGCGCTGCGGGAGCCGCGCTTCCATGCGTTCGCGGACCAAGTGCTGAACGCGCTGCACACTCCTTCCTAAGGCTTGCAGGCGCTGTCACTCCGCCGCTGCCAGAATGAACGTCTTCCAGAACCTCAAGGACAAGGTGCAGAAGCAGAACCAGAAGACGCGCGAGGGTCTGGAGGACCTGCGTGAGAAGGTGATCGACGTCAAGTTGGCGGCCAAGCTGGGGATGATCAACCTTACGACAGGGATCGGCAACGTGGCTGACGAGACGCTGGACTTTATCGCGGTGTTGAACCCGCTCGCCTTCCGCGCCGGCGAGGAGGCTGCGCCCGACGAGGAGGAGGCTCAGAGCGAAGAGGCGAAGCGCGCAAAGGCTGAGGCGGCCGAAGCGAAGCGCGCGCTGCACGCGCGCCGGGTGGCCACTTCCCTGGCAAGCATCCCAGAAGCCTTCTTCGAGGCGCCCGGCGCCGCGGACCCGCTTCGTTGCGTGCTGGCGGGCCTCCCGCCATCCTTTGGCGACGAGCAGCTGCGCGACGAAGAGGAGCGCCTCGCCACCGTCGTCTCCATCGTCTCCTCAGAGCTCTCTGCAAAGGTGCTGGACAACTACGGCGCAATGGTGGGCGGAATCAACAAGGTGTCCGAGGTGATGCAGCACTTGCAGACGAGCGTCATCGTGGCCAAGAACGCGCGCCGCACGCTGGCCAAGGCTGACGCCGAGGTGAGCAGCGCCATCCTGATCGGCAAGGGGACCAAGAAGAAGGGCGCGCTGCTGGAGGTTCTGGAGGTGCTGACGGGCCTGGCGGGCGTGCTGAACGTGGAGGCGACGCTGCGTCTGGCGCTGCAGGAGGGCAAGCACGTGCAGGCTGTGCTGGCGTACGCGGAGGCGCACGCGCAGCTGCAGGCGTACGGCCACCTGGACGTGGCGGCGCACGTGCGAGACGGCATGGCCAGCCTGCTGTGGACCGTGGTGCGCAACGTGGAGGATGCGGCGCAGGCCCAGGTGGCCCGCTTCGACGCCTCCAGCTACCCGGCGCTCTTCGAAGCCTACGTGCTGCTGGGAGAGGAGGTGAAGCCCCTGAGGGAGCGGGTGCGCGAGTGCGCCCTGCGAGCCGTGGAGACCGCCACGGAGGAGGCGCTGAAGGCTGTGACTGCGCAGCGTGCCGCCGAGGAGGCTGCCCGCGCGGCGGCTGAAGGCGGCGACGCAGCCAGCGCAGCCTCTGGGCGCCGCCTGGCGTTCAAGGACCTCTGTCGCCTGCTTCCCCGAGAGAACCTGCGCGCCTGCCTGGGTCGCACGCTGGCCGCCGTGTTCGAGGTGCTCGCCTCGCTGCAGCGCATGTACGACTGGCACCGCAGCCGCTTCCTGGCGCTCGGGGGCGTGTGGACGGAGCGCGCGCCGCCGCCGCCGCCGCCGCCAAAGTGGGTCCAGGACCCAAAGTCCGGCTACTTTTACGACGCAGCGTCCGGGTGCCACTGGGACCCAAAATCCAAGATGTACTACGACCCGAAGAAGGCCGCCTGGGGAATCACGGGACCGCCGCCGCCCGGGGCGCCCGCGCCTGAACCGCAGCCGCAGCCGCAGCCGGCAGTGTCGGATGCGGCGCATGTGGCTGCGTCTGCACATGAGCCCGCCTCTCCCGGGCAGAAGGCTGCAGCCGCTGCCGCTGCTGCGCACACGCGCCACAAGAGCGGTCTTGACCGGGAGAGCTACGCGCTGTCTGCGATGGCTGCTGGCGAAAAGGCGGCCTGCGAGGCTGTGGCTCTGGCGCTGGACGCCTGCCGCCGCGCCGTGTGGGAAGTGGCAGCCATCCGCGTGGCGCAGCTGCTGGCCTGCCCCAGCGCCCCCGGCGCGCCGGGCGTGCTGCGGCTGTTTGCGGTAGCGCGCCGCTTTGCAACCGCCGGCGAGGGCTTCGCCGCCCAGGACGCGCACCTGGTGCGCCAGCACATCGCCGCCGCATCCGACAAGTACTTCGAGGCGCTGCACCGGCAGCGGCTGGAGGCGCTGCAGCTCAAGCTCAACGGCGAGGCCTGGGCCGCACTGTCGGGGGACGCGGCTGGCAGCCTGCGGGCCACCCTGTCGGACGCCTCCGCTTCGCTGGCTGGACTGACGGCGGCCAGCGCTGCGGCCGGAGAGCCGCAGGGCGCCGGCGAGGGCGCAGTCCGGGTGTTTCAGGAGTGCCTGGCCTCCGGGAACCCCTTTTCCGGCGCCGGCGACGGACGCGGCGACGCCTGGGACCGAGTGGGCGCCGACGAGGCTGCTCTTGCGGCCGCATCTGGCGCCATCGCGCAGGGCGACGCCTCCTTTTTGGTGCAGCAGGGGGAGAAGCGCGGCTTGCTGGGCGCCAAGCCGGTGGTGACCAGCGCCAGCAGCTACGCGCTCACCGTGGCCGCCGAGTACGTGCGCATGCTGCGCCAGCTGCGCGGCTCGCCGGCCGTGTTCACGGGGCTGACGCACCTGTTTGAGTTTTCGCTGCTCGCCGTGTTCCGCGCCTTCGGCCAGCCCTCGGCGCTGGCGGCGGCCGCCTCCGGCGTGGTGGCCGGCTCGCCGTCGCACCTGACGCCCCGGCTGCGCACCACCCTGGCGCGCGTGGCGGCGCTGCAAGCCGCCGCCCGCCTGGCGCCGCCGCCCGCAGCCGCCGCCGACGCCGACGCCGCGCATCAGCAGCTGTCCTCCTCCGGCAACCTGTACGGGCTGCCCCAGCGCAGCGTGGCCACCGAGGCGCTCGCCTGCCTGGCGGACGAGCTCAAGCGGCTGCGACCGCTGCTCAAGGCTGCCCTTCCCGCAGACCACGCCCCAAAGGTTGACCACTTCTTCACGCACAGCGTGGAGGCTGTGCAGGACCTGCGGGAGCACGTCTACGCGCAGGTGGCTCGCCAGCTGGTCAACGTAGCCTGGCTGCCGGAGGCTGTGGGCGACCCTGACGGGGGCATCGCCGGCTTCCGGGATGGCAAATACGAGCTCAAGGAGGTTGCCATGGACACCTCGCCCTGGGCAGAGCGCCTGGTGGCTGAATTCAAGTCCTTCAGCGCGAAGATCAAGCACTGCGACCTCGCGGACGAAGCCCTGGGGGCAATGTGGGACAACGCCACCGCCGCTGCTGCCGAGGCGCTGCTGGGCGGTCTGGCGCGCGTGAAGAAGTGCACGCAGGAGGGTCGGGCGTTGATGGCGATGGACGTGCAGACAGTCACCGGCAGCTTGAAGCGCTTGGCCCCAGGGACCGCCAGGCCGGAGGCGGCCATGCGCGCCGTGGACGCCTTCGTCAAGGCGTTCTACGTATCTGAGGCTGAGCTGCTGCACTGGGCGCAGACGCATCCGGAGTATAGCAGCGGGCAGCTGGCGGCGCTGATCAACCAGGTTGCTTTCGCAAACAAGTGGACACGACAGCAACGCACCGACCTGCTGGCAAAGGTGGAGGCGGAAACCAGCAGCAGATGATATGAGTTGTTTGAACGAAGGACACAGCGAACAAGTAGAAGTGTGATAGAGTCACCCGAGCGCTCTTTATCCGTCGTTCCAGGTGGTCCCGCCTGCGCAAGCCTCCTACGCCGCCCTCCGGACAGCATGGCCTTCTCCATGACTGCCTCGCCGGCGCGCGTCCAGCTGCGCGGCGCGTCGGTGCAGAGCCGCGCTGCGCCTCGTGCAGTTGCGCGTGCGTCCATGCGTGTGGTTGCCGAGAAGCAGCAGACGGTGTTGATTGGCCTCGCCGCCGACTCTGGCTGCGGCAAGAGCACGTTCATGCGGCGCATGACCAACCTGTTCGGCGGCACGTCTGCGCCCCCGCCGGGCGGAAACCCGGACAGCAACAGCCTCATCAGCGACACCACCACCGTGCTGTGCCTGGACGACTACCACTGCCACGATCGCGAGGGGCGCAAGAAGGCGAAGGTGACGGCGCTGGCGCTCACGGCCCAGAACTTCGGTGCGGCGAGGAGAGTCCTGAGCCCTCAGTTCCGGAACTCACGTCGCGGGATCGCCCCCGCTCCTAGACCTCATGTACACCCAGACGAAGGCGCTGAAGGAGGGCAAGAGCGTGTCGAAGCCCATCTACAACCACGTGACCGGGCTGCTGGACGCGCCGGAGACCATTGAGTCACCCAAGATTCTGGTGCGGCTCACGCCGGGCAGCGCAGCTCCGCCCGCCGCCCGCGCCCACGCGAGGGAGCGGCGCGGCCCAGGGCCCAGGGCTGTCGCGGAGCGCGGTGGAGCGGGGGCGGGCGGCGCCAGGCCGCGGAGCAAGTCCAGCCCTGAGCTTGGGCTATCTACTCACGCCGCGCACCCGCGCCCCAGATTCTGGAGGGCCTGCACCCCTTCGCTGACGAGCGCATGCGCGCGCTGTTCGACTTCAAGATCTACCTGGACATCTCCGACGAGGTCAAGTTTGCGTGGAAGATCCAGGTGCGCGCTTTGCACAGTCCCGCCCTCCACGCGCATACTCACTCCCGCTGCCCTCACAGCGCGACATGGCTGAGCGCGGACACAGCCTGGAGTCCATCAAGGCGTCCATCGAGGCTCGCAAGCCCGACTTCGACGCGTACGTGGACCCGCAGAAGGCGTTCGCCGACATCATCATCCAGGTGCTGCCTACGCAGCTCATCCCGGACGACAACGAGGGCAAGATCCTGCGCGTGCGCCTCATCCAGAAGGAGGGGAAGAAGTTCTTCAACCCAGTGTACCTGTTTGACGAGGGCAGCACCATCTCCTGGATTCCCTGCGGCCGCAAGCTCACCTGCAGCTACCCCGGCATCAAGTTCTTCTACGGCCCGGACACCTACTACGGCGAGGAGGTGTCGGTGCTGGAGATGGACGGCCAGTTTGACAAGCTGGAGGAGCTCATCTACGTGGAGAGCCACCTGAGCAACACCAGCGCCAAGTTCTACGGCGAGGTGACGCAGCAGATGCTCAAGTACGCAGACTACCCGGGCAGCAGCAACGGCACGGGCCTGTTCCAGACGCTGGTGGGCCTCAAGATCCGCGAGCTGTACGAGCAGATGACCAACTCCAGCGTGGCAGTCTAAGCGCACATGGGGCCATGTGCGCATGCAGCGCCCGCCATGTGTGGCAGGGGAGAGCGAAGGCGGCGGCGGAGGCTCAGCAGACCCGGTTTTGTTGAATTGTGTGTTAGACGATATGCAAGCAAGCACGCGTGGCTGTCATTACTGCCGCGCACTCCAGCTGGCTGCGTTTACTCGCCCTTGTGCTTGGCGTAGAGCAGCGTATCCTGCCCAGTGGGCATAGTGCACAGTGCCACGATTGTGCCCAGGATGGCCACCAGCAGCAGAATACCCACACCGAAGGCGGCCACCTTGGCATACCAGGCATTGACGTCGCGACCAAGCTGCGAGGGCGCCTGCAGCAGCGCGCGGCGCGAGGGCAGCGGCGCGGCAGGTGCGGAGTCGAGGAGCACGATGTGAAGCGCTGCGGCATCGCCGCGGGACGCCTGGAGCTGTGTCAGCGCGGCGGCGAGCGTGGCGCGCAGGGCGGCGGCGGCGGCGCCAGCCTGCGGGCCGTTCAGCAGCGTCGGCGGCAGGGCGCTCAGTCGGGCGGTGATCAGGCGCGCGTCAGGCTGCTGCGCCAGCTGCAGGCGCAGCGCATCCAGGAAGCAGGACAGCTCCTGCGCCAGTGCCTCGCTGTATGCCTCGCCCACAGCCAAAGCAGGAGCTGCACCGCCCAGCTGAGCGGACAGGCACGCGCTGCCGCAGGCCACGGCGCAGCGCACGGACAGCGCCACGCCGTCCAGCGGCGCAAGAGCTGCGGCCACCTGCATGCTGTCACCCAGCAAGGGAGTCACAACCGCGCCAGCTGGCAGCTCACCCAGCGCCCCAGCGCCCACGCCCACCAGCTGCACGCTCAGCAGCGTTGCGGGGCGGTCGAACACGGTCTGACCCGCCAGCAGGGTGTTGAGCTGGAAGCGCGAGGGCGGGGGGTTAGGGCGAAAGCGCAAAGCAGTCGGTCCCTGTTTGCTTTCGGAAGGACACGCACCTCCGCCGACTCGGCGGCGCTGACGGCGCTGAAGGGCCGCAGACCCAACAGCGCGGCGGTGGCGTGTGCGTTGGAGGCTGCAGAGAGGGGCTGCAGGGGGAAACAAGGGGCCCCGGTGAGCAGAAGTGTCGGCCCGCGCCGCACACAGCCAGCCACGAGAGCACACCTGCCCCTGTCCGCTGCTTCGGAAGTACACGCCGCGCGGGTCCACCCAAACGGCGCTGTCCTGCGTTCCGTCCGGACCGGAGGCCCAAGCGACTCAGCCGACGCAACAGCGCACGCAACAGCTCGCGCCCAAAGGCCGCGCCCGGCTGGCGTGCAGCTGCAGTGCGCGGCTACGCACCGCTGCGGCGCAGGAGAGCACGGCCAGCAGAGCCACGGAGCTCAGCAAAGCAGACATTGGCACAGAGCGGCCAGCACGCGCCGCACTGCAGACCCGGCCGGACACAGCGAATGCAGGGCGCCAAATACTTTGCGCCTGCAAGCCTTTGTACGACACGCGTACATGGTTCGCGCACAAAAAAGTCAGACGCGGTAGTGGTCAGACCTTGCTACCCGTCTGCGCAATGCTGAGCAGTGAGAGGCTTCGGGCGTGAGTGTGCGATGTTGTTCGCGGCGGGCACTCCGCGCGTGCTGCGTTGCTCCGACGTGTCTCAGCGACACGTGGCCAGCCTGTCGTTCAGCGACCACGAGCCTCTGCTGGCGGTGGTCACCAGCAGCGCGGTGCAGGTCTGGGGCGGCGGTCAGGCGCGTTGGGGTGCTTGTCGCGTGTGCGTGGAGCATCTGAGCGGCTGTGCACGGCACAACGCGCAGCACCGAGTCAAGCTGGGCGAGCTGGAACGCACGGACGCGTCGCTGAGCGTCGAAGGGCTCAACGTGAAGGCTGTGTGGCGTCCTGGACACAGTGTGCTCGCCGTGCTGGTGTGCGCACGGCAGCCTGCCTCGCGCTCCCTGCCAGCACCCGCTCACTCACCCCGCGCGCCCGCAGACCTCCGCCGGGCAGCTGCACGTGTACTCCGTGCGCCAGCTGGGCGAGCTGGCGGCTCCGGGCGCGGGGGGCGCGCAGGTGCCCTGCAAAGTGTCTCTGTCGCGAGCCGTCCTGCCCTGTGCCCAGCCACCGGGCGAGCTGTACCTGGACCTGGCCGCCTCACAACAGCGCCTGCTGTGCGCCACAGACCGGGGCTGCGTGGCCCAAGTGTCGTGGACAGGGCAGGCTGGGGGACGGTGTGAGAGACCCTCAGAGCTGCCCGCGCACCACGCCCGCCCGCCCCGCCTCCTGCGCATCCACCTGTGCACGCCCAGCAGCGCCCTGGCCTGCGTGTGGGACACCGGCGAGGCGTGCGTGCTGTCGGTCGACGGCGAAGGTGACGCATCGTGGGACACTGCACAGCTGCGACTGACGCACACGCTCGCCACCGTCGGGGCGGTGTCCGTGGCGCTGTGCGCGCCCGCGCGCCTGGCGGCTGTGGGGCTGGCCGGCGGGAGCGTGGCGCTGCATTCACTGTGCGGGGAAGCTTCCCCTTCCTCGACAGAGAGTGGTGCGTCACGCCCGCTGCGCACCCTCTCCCTGGCCGACTGGGGATACTCTCCCACCGACACCGGCGCCGCCATGCAGCTCCAATGGGCGCCCGGCGGCGGCGGCGGCGCCACGGCGGCGCTGGCGGTCGGGTTCGGGCGGCGAGGCTGCGTGGTGTGGTCCGCCAGCGGCTGTCGCCTCGTGCACGCTCTGCGCCCCAGGGGCGGCGCCCCAAGCGCCCACGCGCACGCCTCGCCGCCCGCGTCCGCGCGGTGGTCCACGGCGGCCGGCAGCGGCGGGCATGGGGATGGGGGCGCCTCGCCAGCCGCCCAGGTGCTAGACGGCGGCGTGGCGGCGCTCGCCTGGGCGCCGGAGGGCGGCGCCCTGCTGCTGGCCGCATGCACGCAGGCCACGCACTTGCTGGAGATGCCGATGGCCTGCGCGCTGCCGCAGCGGCGGGTCGGGGGCTGCGAGGAGGGGGGGGGGGAACTCCGGG
>Ga0049083_10000251_pt1 | contig 18089 bp, 9 predicted proteins | sample GreLakmeMI27MSRF_FD_66719 | JGI IMG/M metagenome (GOLD analysis project Ga0049083, IMG submission 66719) | Freshwater lentic microbial communities from great Laurentian Lakes, MI, USA - Great Lakes metaG MI27MSRF | ecosystem: Environmental > Aquatic > Freshwater > Lake | place: Great Lakes...
AAACTTTTTGTTCCTTTGGAAGCGCATCAAGAGATCGCGGGTTCGAGTCCCGCCAGCGGTGCTCTACCAGGGAACATGTCGTGACGCAGATGTCACTGCCGCGGTTCGAAAGAACAGGCATGTGTGGCCTAAGTCTCGTCGAGACGGAAGTGTGGAGAAGGCGCTTGACTTCTAGACCTTTTTTAGTCCCCACAGACCTCGAGTGACAACGAAGCTCCCAAGCAGTCGTACGCGCAGCAGCAGAGAGAACGCGACTTCATGTCGCGCTCACGCTCGCGCCAAAAAAACTTGGCTCCCATTCCAAATGCGCGTCCCTCCGCCCTCCCCATGGCGTCCCAGCCACCTGTCCCGCGCTCTGTGGGCGCCCTGGAGTTCGCCGCCGCCCGCGCCCCCGAGCTGCGCGCCCTGTTGCCAGACGTTGCCGCGGTCCTGCCCACCCTGCCGCGCAGGCTGCGCCGGCGCGCGGGCAGCCACGCGCCCTTCACCCGCCTGCGCCGGCGCCCCAACGCAGCGCGGCCCACCGGCGTGCCGCTGTGCCGCGCAGCCCGGCGGCACACTGCCTTGAGTGCCCTGGGGCGATGGCACGCCAAGCGCTTCCGCATGGGCTGCCCCTGGGGCGTGCCGCTGCGCGTGGCGGTGGGGCTGGCGGGACAGGGACGGGGCGGTCGCTCGGTGTTGCGAGTGGCAGGCGGCGGGCGAGCAGGCACTCGGCCGCCCGGCTGCTTCGCGCACGACAGCGGCGCGTATACTGCGGTGCTGCAGCTGAGCGGCAGCGAGTGCGCTCTGCTGGCGCTGCTGACGGAGGTGGCCCCAGCGCTGCGGTGCAGCCTGGCGCAGCGACGGGGCGACCTCGCCTGTCGCTGCCTCCTCCACAGCGCCGCACAGCAGCCGCTTGCGCCCGCCACGCTGCTCTGGCGGCCACGCAGGGCGCTGGGGCCGGGCTGCGGCGCGGCTGCGCGGCACGTGCTGGTGCTGGTGCACGCGGCAGCGATGGCCGGCGAAGCGCTCGCAGCTGTCTGCGAGCGTCACGGCATGCACCTCACCCCGCGCCCTGACCTCTGCACCGTGGAGCTGGTTGGCGCAGGGGCGGACGCTGCGCTGAGCCGCCTGCTGCGCTGCGAGGGGGACGCAGTGATGGACGACAGCGAACAGCTGGCGTGGCGTCTCCTCCCGCCTCCCGCCCTCGCTTGTGCGCCTCCGCCCGCCGTCGTCGACGCGGACGCGCTGTGGCAGCCCGGCGCGCACGGCCTGGCGCCGCCGCCCAGCACGGAGACGGTTGGACAGCGCAACGCGTCTGCCCGCCTGCGCACCCTGTCGGGCCACGCCCCGCAGCCGTCCGACACGCACGCCGCCCCATGCACCCCGCTGCTGCTGCTGCGCCGGCGGCGCCCGCCCAGCCGCGCGTGGCTGGGCGGGTACACGCTGCTGTGCTGCTCCAGCTGGGGGCCAGCCCTGTGGCTCTCGCTGCAGCGTGCCGGCGCGCGCGCCGCCGGGCTGCAGGAGTGGGGCGTGCTGGGCGCGGCCGCCGGCGGGGCGCTGTATCCCGAACAGTTCCCGGACACGGCGGGCGGAGCCGTGTCCGCGCGCCTCGCCGTGGCGCGGCGCGCAGCCCGGGCGGCGAGCCAGCCGCCGTCCAAGCGCGCGCCACCGCCGCCGCTGCCGCCTTGGATGACGGCGGCGCGCCAGAGCGACGGCGAGGGGGAGGAGGGCGCAGGCGCGCCCCGCCTGCGAGTGCTGCGCACCTGCGCAGCCTTTGTGGCGGCCACGCAGGGCGGTCCGGGCGCCACGCCCCGCACGTCGCAGCAGGCGCGCAGCACGGCGAGCGCGGCCCGCCTGCGCTGGCTGGCCCTGCGCCCTGCGCCCGCGGCAGAAGAGCAGCAGCAGGCGAGGGAGGCCTCCTGGGTGCGCGTGCGCCTCTCCCTGCCCGCGCGCGGCTCTGCGCGCCCGGGCGCCTCGCTGCTCGCGCTGTCTCCCGGCGATGGCGCCCGCACGTGGCGCGCCGCATGCCAGGGAGGACGCGCAGGAGGGACGGAAGGGGGGGGGGATTCAGCTCCCCCCGTTGCTGACCCCTCCGAACCCGTCGGCGCGCTCCTGCCGCCGCTGCCGCCGCCCAACGCCCGCCCGGTGGCCGGTCTCACGGGCCTGGTGCGCGCCGACGCCTTCTGGGCTGCCCGCCTGGCGCAGGCACAACAAGGAGGCCGCGCTGGCGGCCCGGTGCGACTTTGGCTGCGCAACCCTGGCACCTCAACGCTGCGCCCCGCGCTCGCCTGGCTCTCCTTCGAGGAGCACGGGGCGCAGGGCGAAGACACGTGGTGGTAGCGCACACAGACCTCTGGCATCACTCCGCGGCACCGACCACCGACCACTGTGCGGCAAAGAAAGCGAAGCCAATAGCTTAGCACTAGCGGAGTGTCTCTCTGCCAGGTCTGTCACATCCCTCACACGTTCACCTTGGTGACGTAGCCCACCAGCAGGTCAACCACCGCCGCCTTCTGTGCGGACACGGCTGCGTGCATGCCAGCGATGCTGCGCACGCCCTCCTCCTCCAGCCGCTTGCTGGTGGTGCCCGCGTCCCCCGTTTGCTGTGCGCACGAGCGGCCGTGAGTGGCTGAGCGGGTGGTGGCGTGGGGTGAGGCGGGAGGTGGCGCGGCGGGCGCACCCCAGACACAATTTTGCGGTATCCGTCCTCGCGGCTCGCGCGGTATGTGGCAACCTCCGCCGTCGCCTCCTCCTGCGCCTGCCGCAGACGCGCCGTCTTGGCTGCGGAAGCGCGCGTGCGTGGCGTGTCAGCGGGAATCAACCCTAACCAGAGGACACGGCACAAGCGTCTCCCAAGCAGCGCAGTGCCCTCCGCTGGCAGCGGGAGCGGTGCACAGCGCGACGCCTGCGTGCTGCGTGCCGCACGCGCAGGCCCAGGTGCGCACCCTTGCGAGCGCGGTTCACAATCTCCTGCGCCAGCGTCTCAGCCTGCAGCAGCTTACTGATGCCGCCAGCCTGCACGTCGCCCATGGTGACAAAGGCGCGTCTAGGGCCGCAATGTGGGTGACGACGTACGACACTCGCCGCGTGACGCGCGCCGAATCGTCGGCAAAAAACGCGAACAGGCGGGGTGGGGGGTGCTGAGAGTCTCCGCTCGCGCCCCCTCTGCGCAATGCAGGCTCTGGCAGGGCTGCCGCGCCACGCGCAGCTGTGCGGCGCGCCGCAGCTCAGCGGTCCCTCGCGTCGCGTGCGTGATGGACGCCGGGCAGCTCGGGTGCAGGCGTCTGCGGAGCGGCCACGCGTGGCTGGCGTGGCCGCACCCACGCAGACGACTGGCACGACGCCGGTGGGCCAGTACTGTGAGTCGCACTTCCAGGCTGTGCGCCGGCCGACTCGGTGAGCTCTTCGGCCCGTCTCTCCGCGCACGCCTCGCGCACTCGCGCCCGGGCTGGCACGGCGGCGGCACGCTGGCCCTCGGCCTGGTCCCCCCAGCGCGGCCCGGAGCCGCGTGCCGGCGCGCCTTGTCACTCCCCTTTCTCTGCTGACTAGCTCCTGTGCGCAGCACCATTATGGTCGGCCCCGTGCCCGTGGGCAGCGCCCACCCCATTGCGCGTCAGACGATGACCACCACGGACACGCGTGACGTGGCTGCCACTGTTGCCCAGGCACGCGGCACTTTCGCTTGTGAGCCCTACGTCGCCCGTCTCACACCCGCCCTCCTCCCCAGGTTATCCAGTGCGCCGATGCGGGCGCCGAGATTGTGCGCATCACGGTGCAGGGGATGCAGGAGGCCAAGGCGTGCGTGGAGATCAAGAAGGAGCTGCTGCGCCGGGGATACACTACGCCCCTGGTGGCAGACATCCACTTTGCGCCCAAGGTTGCCATGCTCGTCGCCGAGTGCTTCGACAAGATCCGTATCAACCCGGGCAACTTCGCGGACGGCCGCAAAACGTTCGAGGAGAAGAACTACGACGACGAGGCGGCTTATGCAGCTGAGCTCGCCTACATCGAGGAGGTCTTCACCCCGCTGGTGCTCAAGTGCAAGGAGCGCAACGTGGCCATGCGCATCGGAACCAACCACGGGTCGCTGAGCGCGCGCACGCTGAGCTACTATGGAGACACCCCCGCTGGCATGGTTGAGAGCGCCTTTGAGTTTGCGCGCATCTGCCGCAAGCACGACTACCACAACTTCCTGTTCAGCATGAAGGCGAGCAACCCGCTGGTCATGGTGGCTGCCTACCGTCTGCTGGCTCACGAGATGTACAAGCTGGGCTGGGACTACCCCCTGCATCTGGGCGTCACCGAGGCTGGTGAGGGTGAGGACGGGCGCATGAAGAGCAGCATCGGCATCGGTGCGCTATTGCTGGACGGTCTGGGGGACACCATTCGGGTTTCTCTCACCGAAGCCCCGGAGCTGGAGATCGACCCCTGCACCCGCCTGCGTGACGTGGGCATGGCGGCCACGCGAAGCAACATCGGCGTGGGCGCCTTCGAGGAGACCCACCGGAGCTTCACCTCCTTCGAGCGGCGCAAGGGCACGCTGCCCTCGCAGCTCGCAGGCGACGCCCTCGACTTCCGCGGCCTGCTCCACCGGGACGGCTCCGTGCTCTCCGCCGTGCCCCTGGCGGCGCTGCAGGCGCCGGAGAAGCTGTACGTTGAGCTGGGCGCCAAGCTGGCCGTGGGCATGCCCTTCAAGGACATTGCAACCTCCGACTCGCTGCTTCTCCGCGCGCTGCCGCCCGTCGGCGACGCCGCCGCGCGCCGCGCGCTGCGCCGGCTGCAGGAGAGCGGCGTGGGCATCATCGCACCCGCCGAGGCGCTGGCTGCCGCCCCGCTTCCCGACGCCGTTGCCCTCGTCGCAGCCGCAGCAGCTGCAGCGGCGCACGGCAAGCCCGCCCTGCCCTCCGGCGCGGCGCGCTGGGCGGTGGCGCTGGATGGCAGCGAGAGCGACGCTGTGCTGGGCGCGCTGGCAGGGTGCGACGCCGTCATGGCGCTCATCTGCACGCCTCCCACAACCTCCCGCGTCCACGCATCCCGCCGTATCTTCGAATCTTTCGCCCGACACGCCATCGCCATGCCCGTCATCCACCACTTGGTGTTTGCCGGCGACGCGGCTAAGGACGCAGTGGTCATCGGCGGCGGCTCTGAGGCTGGCGCCCTGCTGGTAGACGGCCTGGGCGACGGCGTGTTGCTGGAGGCGCCGTCGCTGCCCATCGAGCAGCAGCGCACCATCGCATTTGGCATGCTGCAGGGCAGCCGCATGCGCAACACCAAGACTGAGTTTGTGAGCTGCCCCAGCTGCGGGCGCACGCTATTTGACCTGCAGGAGGTGACGCAGCAGATCCAGTTCCGCACGGGACACCTGCCGGGAGTGGCCATCGCAATCATGGGCTGCATCGTCAACGGTCCGGGTGAGATGGCGGACGCCGACTTTGGCTACGTGGGCACCCTGCCGGGCAAGATTGACCTCTACGTGGGCAAGGAGGTTGTGAAGCGCAACATCCCCAACGAGCAGGCGTGCGACGAGCTCATCCAGCTTATCAAGGACCATGGCCGGTGGCAGGACAAGCCGGAGGTTGCGGCCGTGTAGGGCGCGCAACTTATATGTGAGTACCCAGGGTGTTCATAGCACAAATCAGTGGTGAAGCAGCGCCGAGGAGCGCTAGAGGAGCCCAGAGAGGATTACGGAAGTAAATCTTGTGCGCTCTATATTTGGTCCATTGACGCTTGCACCCTCGCCTGCGCTTTCGACACATGTGTACCTGAGAACCGTCCGGAGCATGGGCAGGAAACGCAAGCGTGAGGCAGCGGCGGCTGCCGCCTCCGCGCCTGCTCGCGTGGACGCCGCGCCGTCCGTGGAGTTGGCGCCCGAGTTGATGGACGAGCTGGGGTGCGGCAGCCTGCGCGCGAAGCTGCGCGCCGCCCTCTCTGAGCCAGCTGGTCTCTCTCAGAAGCGCCGGCGGCTCATTGGTGCTGCCCGTCGCCTCCAAGAAGCTGCCAAAGCAGGTGCGGCTCAGCCGCGCCTTCTCCTCCGTGCCTGGTCTGACGCGCGCTCCGACGCTGCGTCAGGCTGTGGCGCGGCCGCCGCCGCAGCTGCTGTCAAAGACTGAGCACAAGAAGCTCGCCAAAGTGCAGGCGCGTGGGCACCCCGCCAGCGACTGCGCGACTGCGACGCTTGCGGCCGCTGACTGCGGACTGGCGCACAGGAGGCGAAGGACGCGCGAGAGGCGAGGACGGCGGTGCTGCGCACGCTCACGGAGCACGCGCTGTCTCCCGCCCAGCAGGCGCTGCTGCGGCCCGCCGCCAGCCTGGGCCAGCGCGAGACGCTGAGAGAGGAGCTGGCGCGCAGCCTGAAGCACGAGCGCCTGGGGCTGCCGCTGCCGATGGGGTCGCGGCTGCTGCGCGACCGCTCAGAGCCCTCGCTCGCGCAGCAGGAGGAGGAGGAGGAGGAGGAGGAGACGCGCACGGGCGCGGTGCGCCACGGGCAGCTGCCCGCCCGCGCAGAAGTGGAGGCTGAAGACGCGCCTTTGGTGGCTGCTGAGGAGCAACCCGTGGACCCGCTTGCCGCGCTGGCTGCTCGCGCGCTGGGCACCCGGGCGCGCAAGCCTGACCGTCAGTCGTTGAAGCGTCACAAAATGGACGCCGCCGAGGCGGCCATTACCGAGGAAACAGAGAGCGCAGCAGCCGCTGCCCTTGCCGCCCGCGCGCTGCACTCCTCCGACCTGCGCCCCCTAGCGCGCGCCCTGCGCGCCGACGTCACCGGCGAGGTGGAGGGCGTCGGCGACGACCCTCACGCGGAACAGCGCCTGCTCGCGCGCTCAGCTCCGCCACCCTCTGCAGGCGCCTTTCGCCCGCGTAAGCTCGTGGTGCATCCTCCACGCCCACCCGCAGTGCAGGCTGCGCGGCTGAAGCTGCCCATTTTGGCGATGGAGCAGGAGATCATGGAGGCGGTTACCGCCAACCCCGTCACCGTGCTGTGCGGCGAAACCGGGTGCGGCAAGACCACCCAGGTGCCTCAGTTCCTGTTCGAGGCTGGATTTGGGCATCCAGAATCCACGGAGCACCCCGGCGCGGTGTGCGTCACGCAGCCCCGGCGCGTGGCGGTCACCAGCACCGCCGCCAGGGTGGCCTCCGAGCTGGGCGAACGCCTAGGCGGCGCCGCCGTGGGCTACTGCGTTCGTCACGACGCGCACGAGCAGGCCCGCTGCGCGCTGCGCTTCGTCACCGACGGCGTGCTGCTGCGCGAGGCGCAGAGCGACCTGTTGCTTTCCCGATACTCTGCGGTGGTTGTGGACGAGGCGCACGAACGCTCCGTCAACACGGACATCCTGCTGGGCCTCCTCTCGCGCATCGTGCCCCTGCGCCAGCGCCTGGCGGAGCAGCAGGCTGGCCAGGCTGGCGGCGTGAAGCCCCTCAAGCTCATCGTCATGTCTGCCACCCTGCGCGTGGAGGACTTTGCGGCCAACGCGCGCCTCATCTCCCCCCCGCCGCCGGTGCTGCGCGTGCCTGCGCGCCAGTTCCCGGTGACGCTGCACTTTGCGCGGCGCACCCCGCCGGCGGGGCAGCACACCGAGGCTGCATTCCGCAAGGTGAGCGCCATCCACAGCAAGCTGCCCCCGGGCGGCATCCTGGTGTTCCTCACCGGCCAGCGGGAGGTGGAGCAGCTGTGCGCGCGGCTGCGGCGGGCGTTCGCGGCGGCGGCTGTGGCGGCGGGTGACGGCCCCGAGGGGGCTGCAGAGGCTGCGTCGGGGGGGGAGGCGCCGGGTGACGGGCTGGCGGGCGACGCGTACGACCGGGACGCCCTGGATGCGGCGGCGGACGAGGAGGACGCGGCCGCGGCGGGACCCCCAGGCGGCGCCGCCACAGACTCTGACTACGACGAAGACGACTACGACTCCGACTCCTCCCAGCACGGCGACGAGCCGCACACGCAGCAGCTGGGCGGCGACGTGGGCCCGGAGGAGCTGGCCGCCGCCGCCGCCGCGGAGGTGGCTGAGGGTGCTGCGCTCGCGGCGTCGCGCCTCGCAGCCGGCGGCGACGCCGGCCCTGGGCCGCTGCACGTCCTCCCGCTCTACGCCATGCTCAGCCCCGCCTGCCAAGCGCGCGTGTTCCGCGGCGCTCCGGAGGGTCACCGTCTCGTGGTGGTTGCCACAAACGTCGCCGAGACCAGCCTCACCCTCCCCGGCATCCGCTACGTGGTGGACACCGGCCGCGCCAAGGCGCGCGTCTTCGCCACACCGGGCAGCGGCGGCGGCGGCGGCGGGCTGAGCCGCTTCGCAGTGTCCTGGATCAGCCAGGCGGCAGCCGCACAGCGAGCTGGACGCGCGGGCCGCACAGGGCCCGGCCATTGCTACCGCCTCTACTCATCCCCGCACTACGTGCACGAGCTGCCCCCGCACGAACCGCCGGACATCCTGAACGTGCCCCTAGAGGGTGTGGTTCTCACCATGAAAGCCATGGGAGTCGACAACGTCTCCAACTTTCCTTTCCCATCGCCGCCGGAGCGCGCGCAGCTCCAGCAGGCGCAGCAGGCTCTGACGCGACTGGGCGCGCTGGCGCTGTCTGAGTGCGCGGCGGGAGGGTCGTTGACAGAGCTCGGGGCTGCGATGGCGCTGCTGCCGATTGCGCCCCGAGCCGCGCGCTTTCTCCTCGCGGCAGCTGCATCCCCGCGGCCGGAGCACGTGCTGCCGTACGCGGCGGCGGTGGCTGCGTCGCTTTCGCTGGAGAGCCCGTTCGTGCGCGGGTCGACGGCTCGCGGCGAAGACGGCGAAGACGGCCCTTCACCGACGGAGGCTCCGCCTGCAGCCGCGCCTGAGGGGGGCTACCACGCCGCATTTGCGCATCCGCGCAGCGACGCGCTGAGCGCCGCGATCGCGCTGCTGTGTTTCGAGGCCGCCGAGGCTGGTGCCGCCGGTGGCGGCGATGCGCTGTGCGCCCGCCATTCGCTCCATCCGCGCACCCTGCGCGAGGCGGCGGAGCTGCGCAGACAGCTGGCGCGCCTTTTAGCGCGCCACGTGGCCAGCATCTGTGCCCCGCGCGCCGCGGCTGCAGTCGCCGGCCAACTCGCCCTCCCGGGCGCCCCGCCCGCGCAACCCCTGCGCTGCGACGGCGCGCTGGACGTGGCGCTGCGTCGGGCGCTGCTGTGCGGTTGGTGCGACCGAGTGGCCAAGCGCGTCAAGCCGGCGGACGCGATGGGCACCGCGCCGGCTGGTCGCGCGGTGCGCTACCGAGCAGCCTTCGAAACCGCCTCCTTCGTCTTCCTCCACCCTTCCTCGCCCATGCGCCAGGGCGCGCCCGAGTGGCTGTGCTACACGGAGCTGCTCGCCACTGGCGCGAGGCCGTACTTGTTAGGAGGCACTCAGGTGGACCCCTCCTGGCTGGCGCAGGCGTCGCCGGTGCTGGTGGCGCTGTCGCCGCAGCCGCTGCCTGCGCCCGCGGCCGCCTATTGCGCGGCGCAGGACGCGGTGCTGGCGTGGCACAGCGCCAGCTACGGGCCGCCAGCGTGGCCGCTGCCGCACGTGCAGGTGGCATCCACCCACGGTGACGTGGCAACCGCAGCGTTCGCGGTGGCGCTGCTGGACGGAAGTGTGGTGGCGCCCATGGGAGACCTGCAAGACCGACTGGCCGCGCCTGCAGCCACGGCCGGCAAGCAGGAGGCCATGGGTCAACGCCGAGTGGGCGAGCTGCTGCACGCGCTCAAGGCGCGGCGCGTGAGCAGCCGCGCGGCGCTGGCCGCGGCGTGGCGCGTGGACGCTCGCTTTCTGCTGCCGCAGATGTCAGAGTGGTTGCGAGCGGGACAGGCGCATGTGCTGGAGCGAGCCTGGCCGCGCATCCTGGCCGCGGTGCTGGCCGACCCGGCGCCGCGCAAGACTGCGAAGAGGCGCAAGGAGTAATGGACTCTAGCTAACAGTAACGCGGAGGCGTTCGTGAAGAGCGTTCTGGACCGACGCGGATCTCACCCCCGCGCCAATAGCCCAAGTCAAGTCAAGGAGGCGTGGCCCCGCCTGGCTGCCGCGCCACAAGCCAACAATGGCACATTCAATACGCACAGACCAATTGGGAATGGTCCGTGCGTATTGAATGTGCCATTGCACGCCTCCTTGACTTGACTTGGGCTGCTGACGCGGGGGCGAGATCCGCGTCGGTCCAGAACGCTCTTCACGAACGCCTCCGCGATACTGTTAACGAAGTCAAGCGTCAGCATCATCGAAGTCTTCACCCTAAACTGGAGCCACCGGCGGCCTCTGTCCCTGCGCCGCTCTGCACGAACTGCAGGTTGTAGGAGCCCGTCTCCGGGTCCTGCTCAGCTTTGAAGTTGTCCAGAGATAGCCCGAACTTGCCCAGCAGTGAGTTGCCAAACCCCTTGAGCGTCTCCAGCATTTCGGCCTTCATGGCCTCTCGCTTCGCATCCACCAGCGGCGCCAGCGCAGCCAGGCGCGCGGGTGCGGCGGAGTTGAGCGGGTCCAGCTCCAAAAGGCGCGTGTAGTCTGCGCACGAGGAGGAGCGGTGAGTTGTGAGTGAGTGCGCGGGCGACAGCTCCGCGCGCCTGCCACAGCCAGCTCCAGGTGCTCTAGGTCGCCCTGGTGCTCGCGGGCCTGCGCGCGTCGCAGGAGCGCCTGTCGGAGCGTGGCGCTGTGAGGCCGTGCGGCAGGCAGAAGCGGTGCACCGCGGTGGGCTGCGCCCCGCGCCGCGCCTTGACGTAGCGCTCGTCCAGGGCCAGCGCCGCGCTGCAGTCCTCCTCCGCCTCCGCGTAGCGGCGCAGGCGCAGGCGCGCGGCGGCGCGGTTGGCGTGCAGCGTGGCTCGCTGGGCCGTGGCGGAGCCGCAGGTGGCCTCCCCGGCCACCTCCAGCGCGCTGCTGTACAGCGACTCAGCCTCCTCGCTCGCGCCGCGACCGAACGCGGCGTTGCCCTGCTGCTTGTACGCCTCCGCCAGCGCCTCGGGCGACTGCCGCGAGAGGCCCTCAGTCAGCTCTGAGGTGCCTACACGCAGCTCCAGCGCACCTCGTGCGCGTCGTGGAACTCACTACCTTCGAGCGCGCTCTCGGGCGGCGCCTCGGGCGCGTCGGGCGCCGGTCCTGCGCCGTCTTCGCGAGCGGCCCCTCCCGGCACAGAAGCCTCACTCAACGCGTCAGGCTGCGCGCCGTCACACGCCCCCTCGTCCAGCTCCTGTAGGAACGCCATGCGGTGAGCCGCCACAGGATGAGCGGGGTACGTACGTGGAGCTTCAGGCGGGCCCGCCTGATCAAGAGCCTCGGGTAGCCCCTCCACGCCGCGCCGCCCCGCCGGCCGCCGCGGCCTTGTCATTCCGCGCGCCTCTTCGTGCCTCCGGTTGCCTTGCCTTTGTACCGCCCGCGGGCTTGCCGCCGGGCGCAACTGGCGCAGCCTAGCCTCCCTTTCAGTATTTCAGTGAGCGGCGCTGGACAGCTGACTCCTGCCTGCTCACCCGCTCGTGAGCCGGCACCATGGCGCAGTGCAATGGCCTGTGGCTGTCGCTGCTGCTGCTGGCAGTCGCGCAGAGTGCTGCACAGGTGAACAACTTCACGCTTGTGCTCTCGCCGGCCGTCCAAGTGTCGCCGCGGAGCCCACTCAGCCCCGCCGTGATGGGCGCTAACATGGGTGCGTGCCTACGCAAAGTCGCTCTGTGCTTGTGCCGCCGCGGGCTGTGGCGCGGTGCGGGGGCGGGTCCGGCTCGTCGGTGCCCACTCGGTGCCTAGGGCAGTGCCGCGGACCGGGCCCCGGCACGCGCTTCTGCACGCCGCGTGCAGCGGCGCACCAGCAGTGTTCCAGGCTGTGTGCACGGGCCTGGAGCCTAGTGCGGGTGGTTCCAACCACGCTGACTGCGCACTCTCACACGTTCTGACGTTCTGCACTCACCTTCTTGTGCACTGATCTCACGCTGTCCAAACGAACTGCAGGGCATAAGTACCCCACTGATGAGTCGTGGACGACGTACCTGCAGCGGCTGGGCGTGAACGGTGCGCGCGTGTTCGGGCTGGGCGGCATCAGAGGCGGCTCACTGAAGAACACGATGCGCACCGGGCGGTGGGGCCAAGACCTGAACGGAGCGGCTGTGAACACCAACTCCACCTGGGCCGCAGCGGTGTCTCAGCTTCGCAGCAGTGCGGGGCGGGACTCCCGCCTGGAGAACAGCTGGACGAACGCGCCCGTCTGGGCCAGTGTGGAGAACACGCTGGCCACCACTGACTCCTCCGCGCCTTCCGAGGCGATTGACGGTAACCCGAATGCGACGGTGGCAAGCTTGGCCAGAATGGGCATCGTGCCGCTCGTGGTGACGCAGATCTCCTGCGCATCCTTCGATTTCACGGTGGACAGCCCCGCTGCGAGCGCGCAAGACGCTGCAGCCTACTGGGGCGAGCGGTTTGAGCTGTACAAGCATCAGTACGTGCTGAGTCGATGGACGTATGTGCGGGGCATACAGAAGATTGAGGCGCGCCGCAAGTGACTGCGCTGCAATGCCTCCCTGACCCCGCACCCTCCCTTTCAACAAACAGTTTTGGAACGAGCCTGACCTGACCGCTGGAAACAGCGCTTTGGGCGCAATTTGCATGTCTCCCACGCGCTGGCTGGAGCAGTACACGCTGCGCAGCCAGGCGATTCAGAACGCCTACGAGGACTACAACAGCGACGTTGCAGCCGGCTCACTTGCCTGCCCGAGCGCGGCCGTGCGCTGCCCCCTGAGCCCAATCGTCACCGCCAGCGCCTTCGCCTCCCGGACCTTCGACGGCAATGATACGCAGTACTTCGGCCGTCCCACGGTCGAGGCTGAGCATCTCCTCTTTCCACCCGCCGACGGCGTTCGCAACGCCAGCTGGCTCAACCTGCAGGCGTACAGCTACCACGCCTACGGCAAGGAGGGCGGCACGTTGGCCAAGGACACGGCTGCGCTGAGTGGGCTGGTGAACGGGGCTCATGATGGCACCTTTGCCCCTTTGCCTGTGCTCACCACTGAGCATGCCAGCAAGACGGCCAGCAGTTGGACACTGGTGAACAGCACCAGCGACGACGGATTCGAGGCAAGCCGCCTGGCTTCCCAGCTGATTTGGATGGGCAGCTACGGGCTGGAGCAGTACATCTTCAAGTTTTCGTCTACGCCCAGCAACAACGGCGGAATCATCAAAAGTGGCTTGCACTGGGGCGAAAACAGCGTCGCGCCCTTCCCCGTGGGCGACACCACAAGCTCTGGCGAGGCTGCGGGCATGGTGATTCGCGCCATGCTTGGTCGCGACCGGGCTGGCCGCAAATCCCTGCTGAACTGCACCAGCAGCACGGGCACCGCCTACCGCCCCTGCGTGGTGATCAAGGACGACGACTTGTACACACTTTTGTTTGTCAACGACGGTGTTGTGACAGCCACCAGTGGTTCGGCCAAGCCGCAGGGGCTGGCCATCGGCATCAGCCTGACGGCGATGGTCGCTGAGCTGGGCTTGAATGACGGCAGCGTTGCCGTCGTGAACGAGCTCTCATCCAACGGCTTCTATGGCGAGGTTTCGTCGCTCATCACGCTGTCCGCGGCGCAGGACTACAACTTCAGCCTTACGCTGCCTCCTTGGGGCGTGCTGAGCATCACGCTCCCCGTCGGTCGCCAGGAGGTGAAGATCATTCCGCCGTTTGACGACACAACCGTGTTCGCTGGCACCAAGCTGGGCGCCAATTACGGCTCCGCGGCGTCTCTGACGGTGGGCACGAGCATCACGAGTGCGCACGACACCACCTCGGTGGCGTTCATCCAGTTCAACGCGAGCGCGTTTAACCGCAGCACTCTGAACAGCGCCATCCTGGAGCTCACGGTGGCGCAGGTGGCAAGCACCAGCTCGCTGCTCACGGTGCTGGCGCTGAGCAGCGCCAGCAGCTGGAATGAGGGCAGCCTGGTGTGGAGCGGCGCCGGATTCGCGTTGAACACGTCGCTCAGCGGCACCGTCAGCTCCGTGGTGAACAACTTTGTGCGCCTCGACAACGGCCACGCCATCGCGGGTCACATCACGGTTCGCCCTCAAGACCTCAACTCCGTAAAGCGAGTGGACGTGAGCGCAGCCTTCGCCTCGGACGCCAACGTTGTCGGTTTCCTGGTGGCCCGCCGCATGCGGAACAACTTGTACACGGGCAACGTGGCGCCCGTCGGCGGCATCCCGGCAGACACGCTGAGCGGCGGCGCAGCTGTGGGCTTCTACAGCAAGGAGGCCACCAACGCGGTGTACCGCCCGCAAGTGCGGCTCTTCCTAGATTTTGCGCCGCCGCCTCCGAGCCCTCCACCAGCGCCCAGCCCTCTTCCGCCGAGCCCGCCGCAGCCCTCGCCTCCGCCTCCATCGCCGCCGCCTCCGAGCCCTCCGCCGCCGAGCCCCCCTCCGCCATCGCCTCCTCCTCCGAGCCCTACTCCTCCGCCGCCAAGCCCACCGCCACCGAGCCCGCCGCCGCCGAGGCTGCCGCCTTCGCCTCCGCCGCTGAGCAAACCCCCACCCCCACCACCGCCTCGGGCTAAAAGGGGCTAAATCGCGGCGCCCTACGCCTCGCTGTTTCAGTGCGCCTTGATAGCGCCGCTGACCGGAATCATGGACTTTGACGAGAGTACGCAAGTGCGCCTCTCTAAATTTATGCGTGCATTCTATCTGTTCGTTCGAACGTTCGAAACTTCAAATTCTCGGCGCATTGTCGCGCCCTGCGCGGCGCGTGACGCACATGCAACGCGGCGGCGGGCGCGGGGAGTTCAGGGGTGGCGGCCGTGGCCGCGGTGGCCGCGTTAGCGCCGGCCAGCGTCCCGTGGGCGAGGAGACCCGCATCGACATCGCGGCGCGACTGGCCGAGTTTCAGGCGCGTCTCTGTTCCCACCTGTGTAGAGCCGTCATGTCCTCCTTGTTTTGCGTCAACACTCACACCGTGCTGTGCCTGCGCAGGCCTCCTCCGACACCTCCATCCGCTTTCCACCGGGTCTGAACAACGACGACCGCGCGGTGGTGCACGCTGAGTGTCGCAAGGCGCGCTTGCGCTCTGCGGCAAAGGGGGCGCGGCTCTCCTGTGGCGCTCACGCGCGCGCGTGCCGTGCAGTACGGCTTCACCAGCAAGTCCCACGGCAAGGGGGACTCCCGTTTAGTCACCGTCTCCAAGGCGCGCAGCGCAGCCGTGCAGCCTCCGCTCGTCGCGCTGACGCTCGTCTGCCTTCACAGCCCAGCTCCTTCCGGCCGGCGCACACGCTGGAGGCGTACGAGCTGCCGCTGTGTGCGGCGTCGGTGGGCGCTCTGAGCACGCTGTTCGCGAGCTTCCCCCCCAGCGAGGCACGGGCTCGCCCACGCTCTGCCCTTTCTTGCCAGGCGCCCCGCTCACAGCCCGCTCTCCCCGCAGGCCGAGCTGCGCACAGCCTCCTCTCAGGGCGCCTCCGCCGCATGGGGCAGCGACGCCGCCCGCGACCCACAGGCGGCACCCTCGCGACGCGGTGGTGACTCGGACGTAGGCTCCGCAGCAGCGCGCATGACGCCCGCCGACTGCGCCGCCGCACACGCAGCCCTGCAGGCCCGCCAGGCGGCGCCGCCGGCCAGCGGTCTGGCGGCGGTGCGCGCCTCGCTGCCGATTGCTTCGTTTCGCGCAGAGATCCTGGCGGCGTGCGCGCACCATCAGGTGGTCATCGTGGCGGGGCAGACCGGGTGCGGGAAGACCACGCAGGTGCCCCAGTACCTGCTGGAGCAGGCGTGGGCGGGCGGCTGCGCTGCCCGCATCGTGTGCACGCAGCCGCGACGCATCAGCGCCGTGACCGTGGCGGAGCGCGTGGCCAGCGAGCGCGGCGAGCGCTGTGACGGTTCGTCTTCCGTGGGGTACAGCATCCGCCTAGAGACGCGCGCCGGCAAGCACACCGCGCTGCTCTTCTGCACCAACGGCGTGCTGCTGCGTAAGCTCACCCAGGCGGACACCGTCGCCTGCGACGGCTCCTCGGATGGCCTGCAGGGGGTGACACACATCGTGGTGGATGAGATCCACGAGCGAGACCTGTTCGCAGACTTCCTCCTCATCGTCCTCCGAGACCTCCTGCCGCGCCGCCCGCAGCTGCGCCTGGTTCTCATGAGCGCCACGCTGAACGAGGAGCTGTTCAGTGGCTATTTCAGCGGCGCGCCGGTCATCCGGGTGCCGGGGTTTACGCACCCGGTGGTTGACTTCCACCTGGAAGACATCTTGCCCGCCTGCGGCTACGGCCCACCCCAGGCGTCCGCATCCGCGGCGGGCGCGGGCGGCGGGTGCGCCGCGCCGCCTGTGGGGGCGGCCTGGGCAGGCGCTGTGGCGGCAGTGCAGGCTGCGACCCAGGGCGCCTTTCTCGGGGGGAGCGACGAGGCGTTCGAGGCGCTGCTGGAGGCATGCACCCCGCAGGCGGGCCACCCGGGGCTGGTGAACGTGGCCCACGGCGCGACGGGCGTGACGCCGCTGCACGCGGCGTGTGCCAAGAACCGGGAGGACGTCGCCTTTGCGCTCCTCGCAGCCGGCGCGGACGCCGCCCTGCGCGCCCGCGACGGTTCGTCTTCCGCGGACTTTGCGCGACGCTTCGGACACGCGCCCCTGGCGCAAGCCGTGGACGAATACGCAGCCTCGCAGCAGCTGGCCGGCGCTGGCGCCACGCGCTCGCTCACCCTTTCCGCATACCAGCTGGCCGCAGACCCGGATGAAGTGGATCTGGATTTGCTGGAGAAGCTCCTCCTATTCATCCACCTCCACCGGGGGGGACATATTGCCGCCAACGCGCCTGGCGCCATCCTCGTCTTCCTCCCAGGATGGGACGAAATCACGCGGCTCAGAGAGCGCCTGCTGGCGCATCCCGTGCTGGGCGATGAGCGCACGGCGCTGCTGCTGCCGCTGCACAGCATGGTGCCTGCGGCTGACCAGCGTAGGGTTTTTGCACGAGCCCCGCCTGGCGTGCGTAAGATTGTGCTGGCCACCAACATTGCGGAGACGGCTGTGACAGTGGACGACTGCGTGTTTGTAGTTGACGCGGGGCGGCACAAGGAGAAGTCCTACGACGCGTACGCGGGCGTCAGCACGCTGCTCTCCGCCTGGATCAGCCAGGCGTCAGCCAGGCAGCGCCGCGGGCGGGCGGGGCGATGCCGCCCCGGAGAATGCTACCGCCTGTACTCCAGCGCGCGGCTGGCCGCGCTGCCAGAGTTCCAGCTGCCCGAGATGAAGCGCAGCCCTCTGGAGGAGCTCGTCCTACAGGTCAAGCTCCTGCAGACCTCGCCAGCCGGCAATGCGGCCGAGCCCGCAGCAGCTTTTCTCAGCCGTGCGGTGGAGGCGCCGCTGGCGGCGGCTGTGGACGCGGCGGTATGTCTGTTGACGGACATCGGCGCTCTGGGCGAGCGCGAGCGCCTTACGCCGCTGGGGAAGCACTTGGCTGCGCTGCCGCTGCATCCTCGCGTGGGCAAGATGTTGCTGTTCGCGGCGCTGTTTCAGTGCCTAGATCCGGTGCTCACGGTAGCTGCCAGCGCAGCCGCTCGCTCCCCCTTCGTCACGCCCGTGGACCCGGCGCAGCGCCGCGGCGCCGACGCCGCGCGCAGGCAGTTCGCGGACGCGGCGGGAGGCAGCAGCGACCATTTGGCGGTCGTGTCCGCCCACGCAGCCTGGGAGGCTGCGCGCGGCCGCGGCGGCGCATCCGCAGAGCGCCAATTCTGCGCCGCAAACTACGTCTCCGGAGGCACCATGAGCATGATCGCCGGACTGCGTCAGCAGCTGTCGGGCGCCCTCACGCAGCGGGGCATCATCTCCGGCTCTGCGCAGGCTGCCAGCAGCAACGCCCGCGCCGCGCCGGGCCTGGTGCGCTCCGTGCTAGGGGCCGGCATGTACCCTCTGGTTGGCACTCTGCTGCCGTCGGGCGGCCCTGGGCCTGGCGGAAAGCCCACGCTGGCAACGCTTCGGGGAGAGAAGGTTCGCATCCACCCTTCATCTGTCAATGGCCCCAAGGCTGGCACACAGCCAGAGTCCAGCCTCCCTGGGGAGCTGCCCCGCATCTTGGCATTCGAGGAGCTTGTGCGCGGCGAGGCGTACACGTTCGTGAGGGACTGCACCGCAATTGCGCCGCACGTACTGCTGCTCATCGCCGCGCGGCTGGACGTGCTTGAGGACCT
>Ga0049083_10000255_pt1 | contig 18069 bp, 15 predicted proteins | sample GreLakmeMI27MSRF_FD_66719 | JGI IMG/M metagenome (GOLD analysis project Ga0049083, IMG submission 66719) | Freshwater lentic microbial communities from great Laurentian Lakes, MI, USA - Great Lakes metaG MI27MSRF | ecosystem: Environmental > Aquatic > Freshwater > Lake | place: Great Lakes...
CATCTTGGCATTCGAGGAGCTTGTGCGCGGCGAGGCGTACACGTTCGTGAGGGACTGCACCGCAATTGCGCCGCACGTACTGCTGCTCATCGCCGCGCGGCTGGACGTGCTTGAGGACCTGGTGGAGACGCCGGCTGAGGGCGACGGGTTGGACGAGGACGGAGACGCAGACATGGGGAACCAGGAGCGCCGAGTTTTCGCGCCCAGCAGCGACACAGCGCTGCTGGTGGTGGACAGCTGGCTGCGCTTCCGGGTGCCCCTCTCCACGGTGGCGCACCTGAGCACGCTGCGCCTGCGGCTGGCTGAGGCGTTCGCGGCGCGCGTGCAGCGGTCTCACCAGCCGCTCTCCCCAGCCCTGGCGGCGGCAGTGCACGCGGCGGCCACCATGCTGGCTGCGGAGACGGGCGGCATGGTGCCCGCGCAGGGCGCGCAGGGTGCGCTGCAGGCGATGGAGGTTTTCCGGGCACAGGGCGGCGGGCGGGGCGGACGGGGGGGCCGCCGAGGCGGGGGGCCGCGCTCGCAGGGGGAGGGCCGAGGCCGGGGCGGCCGCGCGCCGCTGCCGCGGCCACAGGGCGGCGATGCCCGCGGAGGTTGTGCTGGTGGCGGGCGGCGGGGTGGCCACGCGGCACCACCCGCGCCCCGCCCTCAGGCGTCTGCTAAGCACACACGCTTCGAGTGAATGCAAACGCTGTTCCATTCCGTTTTTTGCTGCGTCCGCGCCAGGGCGCGCGAGTTCTAGTGGCGCACATGCAAGAACCCATAGACCGCCAGGCAAAAGCACAGCACGCTGGTGGCCGCCAGCACAAAGCGGTTTGGCATGCCTCCTTGCGGCCCCTTGTAGTTGGCCAGCCACTCCTCCTCCCACGACAGCGGCACCTTGCGGCGTGGCGGCGCCGCACGGCCACGCTTGTCGCTGTACGCGCCGGCATCCTGGTCAAGCTGAGGTATGGAGACTCGCTCGTCTGGGCTGATTTCCAGGAGGGGCGCCTCCAGGATGTAGCGCAGCTCCGAGGCCCGCTTGCGCACCAGGCGGCTGCTGTGCGACTCCTCCAGTCTCTTGTAGAGCGTCAGGCACTCCTCCCGCTGCCCGCTCGCGTCGTACGCAAGCGCCAGCCAGAGGGCGACTTCTCCGCCCAGTGTCGTCTGCTCGCCCGCGTCGCGCAGGGCGTCCTGGAGGACGGAAGCTGCGTCTTGGTAGCGCCCGCGCTCATACAACTTTTGACCGAGCAGAAACGCCTCGCTGCCCTGGTTTCTTGCACCCGCCGCCATGGACGCCGCTTTCTACAGCCACCAGCAGCGCGGCGGATCAGCCAACAAGAGAGCGAGCGAGGCCGACGAGAGAGCGCACCTCGGAGAGCACTTCTGCGACCTGGGCTGCGTACGAGCGCTGCACGTCCGTCAGCTCCTCAGCGCTGGCCTTCTCAAAGGCGGCCCTGGCCACCAGTTCCTCCTGGTCCAGCTCTTCTTCAGCCTCCTCCTCCAGCTGCGCGTAGCGCTTGGCTGATTGCACCAGCCTGACCTGCGCTTCCACGGACGGCCCCCCACCGCCGCCGTCGCCCACCGCCCTGGGCCGCACGCAACGCTGCTGCGCCGGGTGCGAGTGCATGCGGCGTCTGCGGGCTCTCGGCGGCGCGGCCCCTGCTCCGCAGGGCGCACACAGCGCCCGCATAGTAGGCGTGTGCGTGCACGGGCACAGGCTGCGCGGTGGCAGCTGTTTGGTTGGACAACACGCAACTCGGAGGAGGAGGGCAGGAGGACGTGGCACGTGTTCGACCGCGTTGTTCGGACGGACGCGTTCTACGCCTTCCACCGCCACCACCGTTCCCTCCGCCTGTCGGCGTGTCGGGCGCTGCTCCCGTTCCTCGCTCTGGCCGCCCTGGTGGCGTTGGGAGGATGAAGGTGCGCTGTGGCTTGGCTGGGCTGTGCTCTGTGCTCTGAACTAAGCGCTTGGGACTCGCAGGCCCTTTTGCTGCTCGCCTGCCTTGCCAGCCTGGCAGCTGGCGAGGTTGTGGAGGACAGACTGGACCACGACGACCGGAGTATCGTGCTGTTGACGCGGCCGTTCGGCTTCGAGAGCAATGGGATGGTGGACATCAAGGTTGACAACTGGAAGGTCTACCTGGAAGAAGGGCGGAACGACTACGAGAAGGACAAGGTGGGCTTCTTCATCACTACCGCGGAGGCTGAGGCGCAGCTGCAGCTGGACTTGCAGGCCGGTGCGTTTCGTGTGACAGTGCTCTAGGGTTGCCCGCTTGGGCACTCCCGGCCAGGCCGCGGCCGCGTGGGAGGCATGCGGCTCACGCGCGCGCGGCGCGTCCAGGCGTATGCGTGCTGGAGAGCGAGAACGTTGAGAAGCTGTTCACCTTCGTGGAGCTGGAGAAGGAGTTCAAGAAGACCAACAAGTCGTCCTATGAGTTCCCAGGCCGCATCCCGCCCGACGCGGTGCGCGCTTCGCAGCCAGGCGCACGCACGACGCGCGCGCGCCAGCGTAGCCGGCGTCCAGGCGCACTCACTCACCACACCCGGCACGCCGTGTGCAGGGTGGCGAGTACAGTCTCTTCTTTGCAAACTGCAACGCCCACGTCCTCGTCTCGTTCCACTACACCGCCAGCCTGTACAACGAGGGGTGGACGGGCGCGCGCGACTACCTCAGCGCGGGCGAGGCGCCCCTGCCCGTCGTCTTCCTCGTCATGTCCATCCTCTACTTCCTTGCCTCCTTCGTCTGGGGCGGCGTGCTGTACAGCCACAAGAGCACCACGCTCAAGATACACTACCTCATGCTGGCGCTGGTATGCTTCAAGGCTCTGGCCACGATGTGCGAGGCTGGCATGTACCACATGAAGCGCACCACGGGCAGCCCGGACGGATGGAACATCGCCTACTACATCTTCAGCCTGGCGCGCGGCGTGCTGCTGTTCACGGTCATCGTGCTGCTGGGCACGGGGTGGAGCTTTTTGAAGCCCTTTCTGAGCGAGCGCGAGAAGAAGATCATCCTCTTTGTCTTTCCCGTGCAGGTGATGGCCAACATTGCGGACATCATCCTCCTAGAGAATGGCCCCAGCACCAAGGGCTGGTTCACGTGGCGCGACATCTTCCACTTGTTGGACATTCTGTGCTGCTGCGCCATTTTGTTCCCAATCGTGTGGAGCATCAAGCACCTGCGCGAGGCTGCGCACAGCGACGGCAAGGCTGCACGCAACCTGCACAAGCTGACCCTGTTCCGGCAGTTCTACGTCATGGTGGTGTCGTACATCTACTTCACGCGCATCGTGGTGTATCTGCTGCAGAGCACCACGCCGTATCAGTACGTGTGGCTCAGCGATTGCGCAGGCGAGCTGGCGACGCTGGTGTTTTACGGGGCTGTGGGCTTCAAGTTCCGCCCGGTTGGCGACAACCCGTACTTCCATCTGGAGATGGACGAGCTGGACGAGGCGGAGCAGGAGCTGGTGCGCCGCGAACTAAGCGAGAACGCGGGCCAGGCGAGCCGCGGAGGCGCGGACTGAGGCCGGGTGGGCTGAGCTGTATGCTGTGTGTTGGGGTGGGGTGGGGGCGAGCGTGCAAACGACGAGACGACGTCAGCAAGCGTGTATGACATGAAAACCGCTGGCAAAACGACCACTCATGCGTCGCGCCAGTGTATGTGTGTGTTGCGTTGCGGGCCACCGTGCCTCCCCTCACAACAGCGCGCCCGCGCCCCCAGGAAAGTCAAGCAGCCGCTGCGCGAAGTTGGCGGCGAACGCCTTGCTCAGCTCGGGCGCGTCGCTCTTGATTGTGATGCTCGCCGTGCCCTCGTTGACGTCCACTAGCAGCTCAGCCAGGAAGGTCACCGGAGCGCTGTCGGATGCCCCAGATGCATAGAAGTACCACTTGAGCGCGGGCGGCGCGCCTCCGGAAGCCATGGTCGCAATGTGAACCCCAGCCATGTAAGGGCTCAGAGCAGCCGCATGAGCACGCATCGCCGCCAGGCCAGCAGGCGGTAGCCGCAGGGTGCCCTGCTGCGCGGATGGCCAGGCCGTCCAGTGCGCTTGGAAGGAGGCTGCGTCGCAGAGGGGCGAGGTGGAGAGCGGGCAGCGCGGGAGCTCAGGCGAAGTGGGGGTGCTTGGAGTGGGCGGCGGCGCGGGCGGCGGCGGGGTAGGCGCGTAGCGAGGCAGCTGGCCAGGCGCTGATGCCGTCGGCGGGGTGGCTGCAGGGAGGCCGCCGCTGAGGAAGTCCACCGCGGGCGAGCTCATGCCACGTGGCATGCTCATGGACTCCTCCTCGCCGTCCAGCTGGCCCAGCAACGAATCCTCCGCCAATGCAGCGGGCTGGCCCTCGTCCTCCGCCAGCGCCGCCGCGGCTGCGGCGGCTGCAGCGGCCCGGTCTCGGCCGTCCAGCCACGCGGCGGCTGGCTGGCCGTACACCACGGACGTGGTGTTGAATTCCGCGAACAGGCGGTCGCGCAGCTCCGAGAGCTGCCCTTCCTCGAAGTACCCCAGCGGCGCACGGTCGCCGCAGACCACTGCGCGCGCGCCCTCCACGCCGCCCTTGAGCAGGCGGTAGTAGAGCAGCGCGCGGTCGCGCACGGCGGCGTCCGCGTCTGCGCTGCCGGCGGCGAGCGCGCAGCCCAGCATGCGCTGCATCTCAGCCGGCCGGTTCAGGAACAGCTTCACCGCCGCAGTCAGCAGCTCGCCGCGCACGCCCGCGTCAGCCTCCTCCTTGAGCTCGGCCAGGAGGGGCTCCAGCGCGTAGGGCGCCTCGGGCAGGATGTGTCCGTACTCGCCCATGATGAACGCAAAGGCTGCTCGTCCGTGCGGCTCGCTCACGCAGCTCACGTCCAGCGCTGACACGGCCGTCACGCACGCGTCCGCCCGCTCCGGGTACCGCCGCAGGAGGTCCTTCACCACCACCAGCGCCTCGCAGACGACGTAGTCGCTCGCCAGGTCCAGGAAGGACAGAAGGCGGTCCACAATGCCAGCCACGTCAGCGGCTGCGACAGCCACCTCTCCGATGGCGCGCACACTGCGCCGGGAAGTGGCCACATCCACGTCAGTGACATACTCGCTGAGCTCTGTGACGATGTCGTAGGTGTTGTGCTCGTCCGCCACAGCAGTGAGCATCTCCAGCTTGAGGCGCTTGACGGGCTGCGAGTCGCTGGCGCGCACGAAGAACTGCCGGTAGTCCATGGCGAACAGCACCGGCGCGCGGCACACCAGCAGGTGCAGGTGCGCCCACACCGCGTAGGCGCACTCGCCAGAGCCAGAGGCGGCCAGGGTATACAGCGGCGCCTTGATGCGCTCGTACACGGCTTGGTGCACGTCCGCGTGGCCCAGCGTGAGATGCAGAAACACGTTGACCGTGGCCAGCACGATTGCGCTGTTGCTGCTGCGCAGGCGGTCCTCAAGCAGGTTCATCAGGTTATACATCTCCTCGGGGTTTTCCGGCTTATAGGCGGCGGCCAGCTCCAACACCAGGCACTGCCCCCAGTCGCTGAAGAGCTTGATGCGGTTGAGGAGTGAGTAGAGGATGGGCTGCGTGGCGAGCGCAGGCAGGCCGTCTGTCTCGCGCAGCACGGCGAGCGCGTTGGCAGCGACATCTGCAGCGGGGTCCTCCACTAGCAGCCCGCGCAGCGTGGGCAGCAGCCCCGCCGCCACCACCAGCTGCGGCGCCAAGTCGTGGAGCTTGAGCACCGCCAGCGCGGCGCTCCTGCGCCCGTACGGGTGCTTGTCCTTCAACCCGTGCACAACCGCGTCAACCGCGTACTCCGCCAGCGCAGGCACGCGCAGGCTCGCCAGGCTGCGCAGCGCCAGCGCACGGATGGTGGGGTCCGGGCCTCCCGCGTCCTTGACGAGCGTGTTGACGACCAACAGCGCCAGGTCTGGTTTGGTGGCAGCGCAGTGCACCACGTAGTGGTAGAGCATCTTCTTGGTGGGCACGTCCGCCGTGGCGGCGTTGAGCAGCATGGTGGGGAACAGGGGCGACAGGTCCACTGCCAGCGTTTGGAAGGCGAGCACGCGGCGGAACAGTTCGCGCCGCTGAACTCTCGTCTCTACCGAAGCGCTCCCGCGACCAGCCAGAGCCTTCAAAGCCGACTCCAGCTCTGCCAGCTCGCCGCGGCGGCTCATTCCAGCGTCACCTCTGTCCATGGCTGCGCGCGGAGCGAGGAGGCGTGAAAAGACAGGGTGCTGTGAGAGCAACGCGAAAGCACCTTCGCCTGCGCTGAACGCCAACGGATACACGGACCTCCCTGGCCGCGGCGACGCGCGTCACACGGAGGCAGTGCGGCTGGCTCGCACAATACGGCGGGCGGTCGTCGCAACAAAAAGGCGAGCAGGCGGCCCCCGCTCTGACAGCTCCCGCGCGCCCTACGCTGCTCCGTGCTTTCTCTGGCCTTGTGGCTTCTCTGCTGCCTCGCAGTCTCGCAGCTCCTTGTGCCCCATGCGGCGCGCACTGCGAGTGCTCGCCGCCGCTCGCACGCCTCTCACAGCCCGCCTTTTCAGCAACCTGCCCGAGGCCACCGTGTACGGCGGCCCCGCGCCGCTCGCCAAGCGCGTGACGCTGCGCACTCTGGCTGCAAAGTACGCTCGCGGCGACTCCATCTCAATGGTCACCGCCTACGACTATCCCTCCGCGGTACACGTGGACCAGGCGGGCATTGACGTGCTGCTGGTAGGCGATAGCGCGGCCATGGTGGTGCACGGGCACGACACCACGCTGCCAGTGACGATGGAAGAGATGCTCGTGCACTGCCGTGCCGTTGCTCGCGGCGCGCGGCGCCCGCTGCTGGTGGGCGACCTGCCCTTCGGCACTTACGAGAGCAGCGTGGAGCAGGCTGTCGCCTCCGCCGTGCGCATGCTCAAGGAGGGTGGCATGGACTCTGTGAAGCTCGAAGGCGGCTCTCCCAGCCGCGTGACAGCGGCAAAGGCGATCTCAGAGGCTGGCATTGCCGTCATGGGCCACGTGGGGCTCACGCCGCAAGCCATCAGCGTCTTAGGCGGCTTCAGGCCCTGCGGACGTAGCGCAGAGGAGGCACTCGAAGTAATAAAGCGCGCCAGAGCACTCCAGCAGGCGGGCTGCTTTGCGTTGGTGCTGGAGTGCCTGCCGCGCGCGGTGGCTGCGGCGGTGACCGCGTCGGTGAGCATCCCGACGATCGGGATCGGCGCAGGCAATGCCTGCAGCGGCCAGGTGCTGGTGTTTCACGACTTGTTGGGCTTCATGCAGCACCCCCACCACGCCAAGGTGACTCCCAAGTTCAGCAAGCAGTATGCGCGTGTGGGGGAGAGCATCCACCAGGCGCTGCTGCAGTTCAGGGAGGAGGTTGAAGCTGGCTCCTTCCCCTGCGCCAAGCACACGCCCTACGCCATCGACGACGCGGAAACGCGCATGCTGGCGCAGGCGCTGCGGCGGGAGGGAATGGGCGAAGCGGCAGAGGCGGCGGAGGCGGCTGCTGGTGAGACGCTGGCGTGAGACACGGACGGAGCTGTGGACTGTAGTGCTCACTATGGAGAGTGCACCAGGTCACGCGTCTTCGTCTGACGCGTCGTCTGGGAAGAGTCTGGGTGCCTGCAAGCCTCCAGCCACCTCCACAGTTGACCGGTGGCCCTGCTTCACCACATAGTCCACCGCGTCCGCCAGCGACACAGCCTTGGACGCCGCCTGGCTGGTGAGCAGCACCGTCTGCTGCGTGGTGCGGCTCTTGAGCAGCTGCGACACGCGCGCCACGCCCTCCGGGTCCAGGTGCTGCAGCGCCTCGTCCAGCACAAGCAGCTCGCAGCGCAGGCCGCCACGAGAGGCCGCCAGGTCGTTGAAGGCGAGCGTCAGCGCCAGGGAAACCCGGCGACGCTCGCCGCCGGACAGCTGCTCGATGGAGCGCTCTACCGGCTCAGCGCCGGCAGGACCGCCTACGTCCGCCAGCGCCCACACGCGCTTCATCACCGTCTCTTTGGCCACAGCGAGGGAATCTTCGGGCGGGCTGGCCTGATGCTCCGCGTCCGCCGGCTGTGCTCCTGCCCCCTTCTTCTTGGCCATCTTCTTCTTGGCGGCCGCCGACGACTTGCTCTCGTCGCTGCGCAGCGTGAAGTCCATCGTGCCACCCGTCAGCTGCCGCAGATGCTGCGCGGTGCGCTCCTCCAGCTCTCGCAGCAGGTCGTCGAAGAGGTAGGCTTGGATGCCCTTGGTACCAAGCGCATCCGCAACTGCGTCGCTCAGGAGCACGGAAGCTTCCGCATCTGCCAGCGCTGCCTCGGCGGAGGTCAGGTCGGCCGCCGCCTCGTGCTGTCGGCGCAGGGCGGCTTCTAGCGCGGATGCCTCGGGGTTGACCGCCTCCTGCAGCGAGAGCAGGCGAGCAGCCGCAGCGACACGCACGGTGACGGCGCGGCGCAGCGCCCGCTCTTGAGCCACCACCGCCATCTGAGCTTTCTGCAGCTGCTCGCAGACGAGGGACACGGAGGCGGGCTGGGGCGTCGGCCGGGGCGGCAGCTCTTCATCCTCCCCGAGCTCCTTCAGCGTGTCTCGGGCGCCCATGCCGCTCTGCTTGCCCGCCTTGACGGCGCCGCTGAGCGCCTCGCAATCGGCGCGCGCGGCATCCGCGCGCTGCTGGGCCTGTGCTTGGTCTGCACTCGCCTTTGCCTGCGTAGCCTTCCAGGCGCGCGTCTCCTCAGCCGCCACGCCAGCAAGCGCCTGCTGAGACGCGGTGTGCTGCTGCTTCGCGGCGGCGGCGGCAGCCTGCGCGTCGGCCAGCGCGCTCCTGGCGGCTGCTGCGCGCGCGAGGAGCTCGGCGGCGGCGGCCTCCAGCTCCCCGGCCTGGCGCGTGAAGTGCCGCGCGTCGATGGGCTGCAGGCACTGCGCGCAGGTGCCCAGCACGGCGTCCGGGGGGTGCTGGTGCGGAGGCGCGCGCCCGGAGGAGGAGGAGGGCGTGAGAACTACTCCCTGAAAGGCGTCCAGGGCTTTCTGGGCAAACCGGTGCGCCGCCGCCGCCTCTGCGGCAAGCTCGTTGGCGCGCAGCGTCTCCTCAACGCAGCGCGCCTGGCGCTCCGCCGCGTGCGCCAGCGCCTGGTTGGCGGCCTCTTTTTGCTGCGCGTACTGCGAGCGCACCCCCTCCTCGTCAACCGACGCCGCCTGCGCCTGCTGCGCCGCGCGCTTCGCGTCAGTCTCATCCGCGCTGGCCTTGTCCACCAGCGCGTTCCCCCACTCCCAGGCTGCGCGCAGCTCCGCCAGAGCAGCGCGCAGAGACGCAGCTTCCGATGAGTACGCGACGCCCGCGCTGCACGCAGCCACCGCCGCGAGCTCCACATCCGCGGCGTGACGCTCCTCCCATTCCTGGCGCTTGCGCTGCGCCTGCAGCACGTTGGCCGCCTCGCGGGCCACGCCCTGCTGCATCGCCCCCAAGCCCCCTTGACGCTGCCGCAGTTGCGCCTCCTGCTGTCGCCCCTCAGCCTTGGCCGCCTCCTCCGCGGCCGTCCAGGCGTGCAGGCTCACCAGGTGGCCCAGCGTCTCCTTGAGCTCCTTGTCGGACGAAGACAGCAGCGCCTCCATGTCGTGCTGCCCATGAAAGGAGGTGCTGCGCAGCAGCTGCAGGGGCAGCACCTCGTCCAGCGCAGCCGCGGTGAGCTTGGCTTCCGCACAGGAGTGCTCGGTGTGGCCCAGGCCCCAGCGGAAGGAGAGCAGCTTGGTCTTGGAGGCTGCGCGCTCACACCAGAACGCCTGCCCGTTCAGCGTGCCCTCCAGCCGCACGAAAGCCTGCTTGCAGCCATCGGCCACGAACTGCGCGCTGGTGCGCGACTTGCCGCCGCTGCCGCCGTTCCCGGCGGAGCCCTGCAGCGCCCACAGCAGCGCCATGACCAGCGACGTCTTGCCGGCGCCGTTGCTGTCCGCGCTCTCCGCAGCGTCCAGGTTGCGTCCAGAGACGACCACGAACCCGCGGCGGTGCAGCGGGTAGTCCTGTGCGTCCTTGAAGGGTCCAAAGCCGCGCAGGCTCAGCCTCGTGGGCGCGAAATCCACGTGCGGCCGAGCCAGCGCCGCCGCGCCTGAGGTTGACAGACGCGACAGCAGCGCGTCGCAGGCGGCGGTGACGGGCGGCGGCAGGGCGGCTGCCCGGGCGTAGGCGTGCAGGAGGCCGGCCGGGTTGAGGGCCTCTGCGTCGGCGATGCGGGGCGCCGCACCCGCCCCGGGCGCGCGCGACAGCGTGACGTCCACGCCGCTGGCGCGCAGCTCAGCCACGGAGGCGGCCACGGCGGCGGCGGCGGCGGGGTCGGCATTGTCGGCGGCGACGTTCCAGCGCACGCGGTCCCCTGGGCGCAGCGACGGCGGAGGCGCAGCCTCTGCGCCCTCCAGCTGGAAGTGCCTGGGCCCGATGTCCAGCGGAAGCTGCGCCAGCTGGCCCCACTCGCCGTCAAGCACCAGCAGCCGCTTCGTCTGCCCAGCTTCGGACATTGACACCTGGTAAGGGCTGCCCACGTAGGTGATGCGCGTGCCCGCCACAGTGTGAGGCACGTGGTAGTGGCCCGTGTACGTGGGCACGTGGGCGGGAAAGAGGGCAGGAGACAGACCCTCTCGTGCCTGGTGCGCCTCGTTCATCAAGGCGCCAGCCACATCTGCGTGCGCGAACACGCAGCGCAGCCCCGCGTCGCTCGCCACGGCGCCCAGCGCAGCCTGCAGCAGGGCGCTGTCTCGGCGGTAGGGCAGCCAGAGGGCACCGCGCCAGTACGTTGGCTTGCTGAACACGTGCACCAGGTCTCTTCGCGCGGCGCCCAGCGGCGTCAGCGCGTGCTCCTCCCCGCCCAGCGACACCTGGTCGTGGTTGCCGGGCAGCATGAGCAGCGGCACGTCCCAGTCGCCCAAAACCTCCAGCACAGAGTTCAGCAGCGTCACAGGCAGCGCGCCGCGCGCGTGCCAGAAGTCGCCCAGAAAGAGGACGCCCGTGTGCGGCGTGCGCCGCGCGGCGGCCAGGACCTGCGGGGTAGACGAAGGGTAAGCGCACAAGCCAGGTGAGAGGGAGGCCTGGAAAGGGACGCACCTGGCGGAGGACCTGCAGGCAGACGGCTTCGCTGCGCGAGGAGGCGTGCAGGTCTGAAAAGACCACCCATTGCTGTACCGAGTCCCATGACCCGCCCGTGCGCGGAGGGGCGCCCCAGCCGCTAGACAGCGCTCCACCGCCCGGCGACGGAGGGAACTCAGCAGCTGCGCCGCCGGCGCGCGCGTGCACGCAGCGCGCGGCGGGTGACACGGCGCGGAAGGCGAGCAGACGCCCTCGCGCACGTGACGCCGTGGAGCTTACCAAAGGTGAGGAGGGCCACACGCGTGCGGAGGAGTGCCCGGCGCGTGCGCTGAGCAACGCCTGCGCATCAACGCGAAGCGGGGAAGCGAGAGACTGCATTCCCGTTGACAATGCTCTCAGCAGGCGCCGGCGCAGCGCTAAGACGTACATGCAGCGTGCGGTGCGCACAACATCCCACCTCGTGGCAGTGCCCGGAGTCAGCGCAAAGGGGGCGCAAAATTTTGCAGGATCTGTCCATCTGTCGTACGATGACCTTGTGGACCTCTAGAAATCTCGACACTGCAGTATGGCGTACGCAGTCGTGCGCAACGCGAGGCGTGGTGCGAGGCTGCTTCGCGCCGCGCGCTTTGCCACGGCGACGCCCTCCGAGGAGCAGCCCCGCGGCTCTCCCGCAGCCTCTCCCAGCGAGCCCGGCGCTCCCTCCTCCACGCACTTCGGTGCGCGCGCTGTGTCCCGGCCCCACGGTGGCGCTCACGCCAGCTCCCAGGCTTTCGCTCGGTTGCAACCGACGACAAGAAGGGCCTGGTGGCTGACGTTTTTGCGGCGGTGGCGCCCCAGTACGACCTCATGAACGACCTCATGTCCGCGGGGCTGCACCGGCTGTGGAAGGACACTCTGGTGAGCACACTGCGCCCCGCGCCAGGCCAAGTCCACCTGGACGTGGCGGGCGGCACCGGCGACGTCGCCTTCCGCGTGCTCGCGCAGCTGCGCCGCCAGGAACGCGCGGCGCGCCTGGCGGGGCGGCCGGAACCGGAGGGAGGTGCGGGGGTGGTGGTTGTCTCTGACATCAACCCGGCCATGCTGCGGGAGGGCCGCCGACGCGCCCACAGCGCTGGACACGCCAGCCTGGACAGCCCGCTGGACGAGCACGGCGTGCCCAGGTGCGCGGCGCGCGCGGCTGACGCAGAGGATGAGTTTGAGCGACCATGTTTGCGCAAGGGCTCTGACGTGCCACGGCATCTGCCGCAGCATCGCCTGACGAGACACACGCACCCGACTCTGATGCACCTGTTTGCGCCTCTGCTCTGCTCTGCCGTGCGCGTGTGCTTAGGGCGTGCTGAGGCGTGCGTGTAGGCGCGGTGGGGACTTGTCTTGGCTGGAGGCGGATGCGGAGGCGCTGCCTGTGGCTGACAGCGCCGTTGATTCGTACACCATCGCCTTTGGGCTGCGCAACGTGACGCGGCCGGAGGTTGCGCTTCGAGAGGCTGCGCGGGTGTTGCGCCGCGGAGGCCGCCTGCTGGTGTTGGAGTTTAGCCAGGTTGAGGTGGAACCCCTGCGCTCACTCTACGACACCTACTCCTTCTCCGCAATTCCCGCAATCGGGAAGCTGGTGGTGCGCAGGCCAGCCACGCTGCGCGGTGTTGTCTTGTGCTCACGCCTCCGCACCGCCCTCCTTTACGCCCCCCCCATCAGACGGGCGACGCCGCCCCCTACCAGTACCTGGTGGAGAGCATCCGACAGTTCCCGCCCCAAGAGGAGTTGGCGGACATGATGCGGGTGCGCGGCGTCGGGGGCGTGTGCCTGCGCAGCTTGCTCACACGCCTGTCCTCTCTGCGCGTGTGCGTGTGCAGGAGGCTGGCCTGTCGGGTGTCACCTTCGACAACATCCTCGGCGGCGTCGTTGCCATCCACTCCGGCTTCAAGATGTAAGAGTCGGTCAGCGTCGGCTTTCTGTCTCTTCTTCTCGTCCCCCCCGCCCTCCTTGTCCGGCGCCACCATGTCTTCGTCTTCGTCAACGCCGCAGGACGACAGCATGCCGGATCGCCAGAGCGCGGGTCTTCCTTTGCCTGCGGGGGCCTCCTTCCAGCCGCTGCTGATGCAGTCGCTGAACGGCTTCGCGGTGGTGGACAAGGAGGGCCATTACGTCTACTGCTCTCCCAGCATGTCCAACCTGTTCGGCTACACCACCGCGGAGATGCAGAACAAGCACGCAGCCGACTGTGCGTGAGCTGCAGCCTGCGCGTGCCGGCTCTATCTGACTCCCTTGCCGCCAGTCTGCCACCCGGAGGACCGCGCAGCGCTGTCGAAGCTCGTGGAGACCGCGTCAATCAACCCCGGAGTGATGGGTGCGCGTTGCGCCGCCAGGGAGGTGTCCAAGGGCTGACACCTTGCCCTGTCAGTGCGCCTGCGTCACCTGCGCAACAACGACACGTACCTGCCGGTGGAGACGAAGGCCTGCTCGGATGGCATGTACGTGTACGAGGTTTTGCTGGACGCGAGCGTGCCGGCGCGCCTGGAGGATAGTCTGCGCGACTTCCTCCTCTCCACCAGCCACGACCTGCGCACGCCCTGCCACTCCATCAGCTCCTCCGCATCGCTGCTCGCCAAGGTGGATGTGGTGGCCCAGAATGCCGAGTCCAACGTCCTGCTCAAGACCATCCTGGGAAGCACGAAGGCGCGTCGCTCGCCACACACGCCTTCCTCCGCCTCCTCCGTTCACCACACCTCTCCAGTCCTTGACCAGCATCGTCACCACGTGCTCAAGCTGAAGCAGATGCAGCGGGGCACCGCCGTGCTGACCAGTCAGTCCATCTTCTCACCCCGGGCCGTCGTAATGGAGGCTGTGGCCCAGAGTACGCAACGCCTGCTCTGTTAGTCATGTCATGCGCTCACGCTGCGACCCGCAGTGCACGCGATGAGCTACGGCCACGCCCGCCACGCCTGCGAGCTGGACATTGGCGAGCTGCCGGAGCTGTGCCAGGGCGACCGGGAGAACCTGAGCGAGTGCCTGACGAGCATGGTCATCACCACCGCGCGCTTCGCCGCCTGGGACCGCGGCAAGGCGATGGCGCGCATCAGCGTCAGCGCGGAGCCTCGCAAAGCCACGGAGCAGGGCTTTGTGCTGACAGTCGCCATGCTGGCTCCCGGGCCCGGGCGCGCAATGACGGACGCGGAGTGCGCCGTGATGCTGTCCCCGTTCGGCATGGTGCCGCAGGACAAGGGCGAGTGCACCAGCCTGGCGCTGTTCATCGCGCGCAGCCTGGCGCGCGCAATCGGCGGCGACCTGCTGCTGGAGCAAGGCCGCAAGGACGGCGTCGCCCTCAAGCTGAGCATCCCGATGCTGCTGGCCACCGCGGAGATTAAGGTGATCGAGCCGGCGCCGGCGCTGAAGGAGTCCCTGTCCGGTGCGACACCCGACACCGGTCCGACATGGCAGCTGGAGCTGGACGAGCCCGAGCCCGTGGCGGCGCTGCGTCAGGTGGCTGAGCAGCTCGGGGAGCCCCTGTCGGCGCGCATGTTCGAGTACCTCGTCAACAACAGCGACGACACCTTCGCCATCTGCTCCGTGGCGGAAGAGACCAGTGCGCTGCGAGTACCCTCAGCGCGTGAACATCTCTCTGACGCGTACACCTCCTGCAGTGCGCCTGGTCTACATCTCCCCTAACGTGCAGCGCCGCATGTGCTTCACCCAGGAGGACCTGTTGGGCCGTGACATGTCGGACTTCTGTCACCCCGATGACCAGGCGGCCATGGCCAAGGCGGTGAAGGCTGCGCTTGTGGGCGCAGAGGCTGGCGCGTCTCTGGGCGCCATGGGCAAGCTGCTGTGCCAGCACCGCAACCTGGCGGGCGTGCCGGGGCCGGAAGGCCCCAGCTACCTGTGGTGCGAGACGGCTGGCGTCACCGACGGCCAATTCTTCTACCTGGTATGCCGCGACGTGCGCGTGCGCAAGGCCGTGGAGGCGTCCCTGCGCGCGTTCACAATCTCAACCTCCCACGACCTGCGCGAGCCCTGCAACTCCATCCTGGTCGCCGTCTCCATGCTGGAGCAGCGCGCCAGCGTGCTCCAGGACGACGAGGCCCACTTCCTGGTCAAGGCCATCCGCGCCTCCTGCGGCCTCATGCTCGGCATCGTGACCAACGTCCTCACCGTGCGTCAGGTGGAGGCTGGCGAGCTGCTGCTCTGCAACGTCGTCTTCAATCCGACGACAGTGATCGAGGACGTGCTCCACGCCTGCCGCATGGGCTGCACCGCGCACGTGGGCGCGGCTGGCATTCAGTGGCACAAGGACGTGGGCAACCACCTGCCGGAGCTGATGGAGGGCGACCGCGACCGTGTGGCGCAGGCGCGTGCATGCTGCGTGCGGCTAATCCCTCCGACTCTGAGACAGCTCCCTCCTCGCCGCAGGTGGTGCAGAACCTGGTGACCAACGCAGTCAAGTTTGGCATGGCTACTGGCGTGTCTGTGACTGTCCATCTGGAGGCGCCCGCCGCGCACGCGCCCAACTCGCCCCGCTTCGCTGGGCTGCACTGGCTGACCATCCGCGTGAGCGACAAGGGGCGCGGCATGAGCCTCGCCGAGTCGGAGGCGAGCTTCACCATCTACCAGCACGTCGACCAGCGCTCGGGCGGCGGCACGGGGCTTGGCCTGTTCATCAGCCAGGCCTTCGCGAGCGTGATGGGGGGCACCCTCTCCGTGGTCTCCGAGACGGGCAAGGGCGCGGCATTCACCCTGTGCATCCCCGTGCGCGTGCTGGACCCGGAGGAAACGCGGGAGGCGCTGGAGCTGGAGGCTGAGGCGGCGGCGGTGGCGCGCGCGGAGCTGGCGCGCGTCGCTTTGGACGAGACCGCAGCTGCCAAGGCTGCTGCCGCCGCTGAGGAGATAGTCAGCCCCAGCAAGGGGGCCGCCAGCGTCCTGGCGCCGCCTGTGCGTCGCTACAATGCGCTGCTCGCGGACGACCACCCCCTGAACTTGCAGCTGGTGAAGCAACTCATGAAGCTCAACGGTTTCGATACCACCGCTGTGGCGGACGGAGAGTAGGCGCTGAAGGCGCTCATCGCCTCGTACGAGCCCGGCGCCCGCCCCTACGATGTGGCCGTGCTGGACATGCAGATGCCAATCATGTCCGGGCCCGCCGCCGCAGCGGCCTTCCGCGCGTGGGAGGCTGAACATTTGCCCGGCCAGGGCCACATGCCCATCATCGCGCTCACCGCAAACGTGATGGAGGAGCACGCGCAGGAGTGCAAGGGCGCTGGGATGGACGCGTTCCTCAGTAAGCCTTTGCGCTCGGACGCGATGACGGTGGTGCGCTCGTACGCTGTCGCCTGGAGTGAGGCATGCATTCTGCGCAAGGAGGAGGGAGAGCGTCACCGGCTCCCTACCTCTGGTGCCTCCTCCCATCTAGACCAGTCATCCCGTGCCGGAGGGTGAAGGGAGGGTACAAGACTTACGTACATCGGCGCACAGCGCGCAACAGAAAGAGACGCCGACTGGGACGCCCCGACTAGAGACCCTTGCCAAAAATAGGGTGTAGCCTTTTACATCCCCCCGTAGCGCCTCCGTTTCACTGCTCCAGCACGCGTCGAGCGCGCTGCGCGCTAGTGACCTCCGTTCTGCCGGAGAACTATGAGCAAAGTAGCGGTGCGCGGGGTTGGTGCCCCTGAACTGAGCTGAGCCCAAAACCGCGCCCACGGAAACAGCACTCCTGTGGCGCCGCATAGCCTTTGCCTTGCACGAAGGCGATACAAGGCGATGGACTGGGGTCACAGCTGTGCGGCAGCGTGGCGTTGGAGGCCAGAAAGTGCGTCGCGGCACGCGGGGCAGCGATCACCCCGCATTCAGCACGGCGGCGCGTAGCCAACGAGCGGGGGCGCGCCTGACCACGGCGCGCTAGCAGCCCACGCTGACGAACACCAGATCTTCGGCGGGAGTCGCGCGCGGGCATATACTCGCGCGATAGCCCCGCTTCAGGGCAACGGCGTGCGACGGCGCGTTCCTCAGCCATTCTGCGTTGGAGCTGCCGCCGCTATTTGGGTACAGCGGGCTCCGGGTATCCGCTAGTTTGGACTGCAGAACGGGGTTTCCGTGTACAGCGGCATCTGCGGGGTTGATGCGGCGGCGCTGTAACTTCGCTGGCGCAGCACTGTCACGGCGTGAACGGGTTGGAAACGGACAGGCGTGCCAGCGGGGCACCAGCTACCGAAGCCCAGGGTCGCCCAGACGTCGCGGAAGCGGCAGCGCACACCGGAGAGCGACGCAGAGGCGCTGAAACGACGGCCAAAGAGCGCACACCGTGTTAACGCATGCACGGACGTTCTATGTTGCGCCTGCACCAAAGTCAAGGCTCAGCTGCGCAGCGTACACCTTGCGCTAGCACCCTGACACTGTTTGCGCCGCCTTGGCCGACGCGCATGGCGGGGAGGGCACTGATTGCCAGGTAGGGCTTGACCTGGTTACCTGACAGGGTACCTATTGGGGGGTCCATCCGGACTACGGATTAAACCCTACGGGGCGTTTGGGCTGAATTCGCTACTCGCGGGCGGCTAGACCTAAATACTCATTGGGTCGTCCTATAGCGGCCAGAGTAAAAGGCTACCCAAGGGTTTTGGCAAGGGGCTCTATGAGACTCTAGCGAGACAAACCGAAGAACGAGCGAGACGCGTTGGCGACGCCTGCTCACCTGAATGAACATGCGCACACACGCGCACTTGCGCGTCGGTCAGCGCCACCGCGGCGCGTGCGCCTGCGCCTTGGCCAGCCAGCTTTCCAGGGAAGTGCCCCTCTGGGCGCCCCTGCCCTCATGCTGCGGTGCGCTGTACTGGCGCAGACCAACCAGCACGCCCGCGTATCCGAAGGGCTGCACGCCCCCGAAGTGCGCCACCAGCTTCTTGACGCTGCGCCGCAGCGCGTCGGACTGCAGCGACGAGCAGGAGGCGCACTGGGGGAAGAAGCGCTGGCGCTGCCTGGGCGCCGCGAACAGGCGGCTGAACAACTGAGGGTAGGCGAACCGCAGGCCCGTGACCTGCGGGCGGAGAGGGGGGTCGTGTGTGGGGTGAGTGGCCACCAGGCAGGGGAAGCACGGCACCTGGCAGCGGGCACCC
>Ga0049083_10000258_pt1 | contig 18027 bp, 14 predicted proteins | sample GreLakmeMI27MSRF_FD_66719 | JGI IMG/M metagenome (GOLD analysis project Ga0049083, IMG submission 66719) | Freshwater lentic microbial communities from great Laurentian Lakes, MI, USA - Great Lakes metaG MI27MSRF | ecosystem: Environmental > Aquatic > Freshwater > Lake | place: Great Lakes...
GCGCCATCGGGAGCCTGTGGCGATGGAGGCACCGCTGATAGGCGTGCCTGGTGCGTGGGCTGGGGCGCAGGACGTGCTGGATGCTTACCAGACCCGGTGTGGAGGACCGCCAGTGCGTGTGAACACACCTGACACACCTGCGCGTCTCCACTCTCACCTCCTGCGTGCGCGCAGGCGTGGCCCGAGGGCGCTGCACCGCCCGCGCGGTCACTGCTGAGCTGCGGCGTGTGTGGCGGCTGCATGTCTCTAGTGCTCCAGGCGCGCCCCCAGCCTGAAGCAGCGACGTGACGTGTGCAGGGGCCTGAGTCTCACGCCACGCGCGCGCAGGCGTACACCCCGTTGGTAGCGAGCGCACTGAGCCCGCCTGGCGTTGAGGACCTCTCTGAGCGCTACCTCTACCTCTTCGCCTGCCTGGCCCCAGCCTGCCGTAACACCGGTGAGGCCTGGCGGGCGGTGCGCGCCCAGCGCCCCGCGGCGCCCGCGCCGGTCGCCGCGCCCGCGCCCGCGGCAGCCACGCCGGCACCCGCTTCACCCATCCACGTCGACTGGGGCGGCGCCGCAGATGACTGGGGGGGCGACGCCGCGCTGCCCGGCGCCGCAGACGCGGACCTGGGCGTGCTGACGGAGCAGCTGGACGCGGCGCTGGCTGTGAGCGCCTCTTCTGCGGCCCGGCAGCGCCGCCCACCCGCCGCCGGCGCAGCTTCGGCCCGCCCGCGACCGGCGCACACGCCGCGGCCGGCCCCGGCGCCGCACACGCTGCCCGAGTTCTACCTGCTGGCCTGTGCGGAGCCTGAGGAGGAAGGGGCGGGGGCGGGCTTGGAGCGCGTCTCCGCGCGCGCACAGGAGCTGGCGCTCGCCTACCAGCAGCACGGCGGCGGCGGCGGCGGCGGCGCGGGCGGGGAGGAGCCCGATGTCTCGGGCGGCGGCGAGGAGGCGTGGGCGGGGGAGCAGTACGAGCGCCCCTCCGTGCGGGGGGTCTCCCGAGCGCAGCTCAAGTTCCAGAAGCGCCTGCGACGCTGCCCACAGCAGTGCGTGCGCTACGGCGCAGCCTCCCAGCCCCTGTGGCCCTCAGAGCGGCGCCCAGCGCCCCCGCCCTGCCCCCGCTGCCGGGGGCCCAGGCGCTTCGAGCTCCAGCTCATGGCGCCGCTCATTCACTTCCTGGGGGAGGGCATCGCGGCGCCACAGCACGGCCCAGCCCTGGAGGAGGCCCTTCTGGACTGGGACTGGGCAACAGCCGTCCTGTGCTCCTGCGCGCGCAGCTGCTACGCAGGCGACCAGGGCGCAATCGAGTACTCCACCGAGAGCGTGTGGGTATACAACGCGGAGGAAGGTGAAGCGCTCAGGGGGCTGCTCAGGGCCACAGCGAGGGAGGAAATGGAGATAGCGTGATGACTCTTTTTTCACCACACTACTGCTGTCCTTGCGCCGCTCTGCGCTGCTCAACCAGCGTGTAGAGCAGCGGCAGCTGCCTCGTGTGCCTGTCTTCCACCACGCCCACAAGCTGCGCCAGCTCGGTGCGCTCGAGCGGGCTCGCGCCGCGCGCCCCGCTCTCCGCAACCAGCGTGCTCAGCGTGCTCGAGTAGTGGTTGAACGCCAAGTACTCGCGCAAGAGCTCGTTTATCACCAGGTTCTCGTCTGGCACAGCAGCGGCAGGGGGCGGTTCCTCGCTGTCCAGCGCGTCGGACACGTCTGCAATCAAGGCTGCACGTAGGCGAGCCAGCGAACCGGAGCTCTCCAGTCTCTGACGCAGCGCTGAGAGCCAGCAAAAAGAGTGAGCTCGCAGCGGAGCGCGCAATGCACGCTCCACGCGCCTTCTGTCACCTCATCGACGCTCATGTCCACCAACTACGGTGATACGCGACGGAGACGGCGGGACTGCGTTGACCGTTGAGTCGAACTGTCGAACACGCGCGTCGAACAAACGCTTCAGGCTTCACTCCCTCCGCATCGGCGTGACTATGTCTGCTCCGGTCATGTTAGGTCCCGAGCCGCCGCCGCCGCCGCCGCCAGCAGCTGTGAAGACGGAACGGCCGTTGGGCAGCGCTCTGTTCTGGGGGGAAGGCGACGCGATCGACCCGGACGACCCGGACATGGCTGCGTTGCTGGCACTGCAGGAGGAGACGCCTCCAGAGGAGCGTGCGGAGGCATTCAAGGACCGCGGCAACGAGAGCCTGCGTCTTGGCACGCCGTTCCACGTGCGCCAGGCGTCTGCCTGCTACACGCAGGCGCTGGAGCAGGGAAGCAGCGACGTGTGCGCCAACAGCACCTACCTGGCCAACCGAGCGCAGGCTCAGCTTTTGCTGAAGAACTGGGGACGCGCGCTGGCAGATGGCCGCCTGGCGCTGAGCCTCAACCCGGGCAACCTCAAGGCTGCGTGGCGTGCCGCCAAGGCGGCGGCGGAGCTGGGCCGCCACGAGGAGGTGGAGCAGCTCTGCGCGGCGGGCCTACAGCGTGCGTCCTGCGTGCGTGCTGTCAGCCGCCGCAGCCCCTTTTCACGCGCGCTGCCTGCACGCAGGCGAGCCCGCGCATGGCGACCTGCTACGCCTGCAGGCCGCGGCAGGCAAGGCGCGACTGGCGGCCGCCGCTGCCGCGCAGCGCGTGCAGGCGGCTGTGGCAGACGTCCAACGTCTCGCGGTGAGTCCTCCCATGCTCCACCCTCCTTGCACTCTCACTCACTGCTTCCTCTCAGACGGCGCTGGAGCAGCGGGGGCTGCGCTTTGGCCCTCAGCGCTTCGGAGGCGCAGACCGCAAGCCCAGGCTGGACGAAGATGGGTGCCTCTGCCTGCGCATGGTGCTGATGTACCCCGAATCAAAGCAAACAGACCTGGTGCGCTGACGCCGTGCTCCTCGATCTCCCTTGCAGCGGTGTGGCTCACTCTCATTCTGCGTCGTCTGCAGATTGAGGAGATGTCGGAGCAGGACTGTCTGGCCGACCATCTGGACGCCATGTTTGGGCCTGATGCACCGTCATTGCCGTGGGATGAGCAGGGTGAGTACACGCGCGAGCGTTTGGAGTTGTTTTACCAGACGGCGCTGGTGGCGCCTTATTCGGCAACACAGCTGCGCCGCTGGCTGGCGGAGGGCACGCCGGCGGCGGGCGCGCTGGCGGCGGGCGAAGAGGAGAGCGCCGCCGTGGCGGTGGATGCGCCGTTCAGGCTGGTGCGCGTGGACCAGGCGGCCCCGCTCGCACAGGCGCTGGCGGGCGATGGACACGTTATTCCGGGCACAGTGGTGCTCTTCGTTCTGGCCCGGGGCACCCAGTACGCAAAACTTTTCCAGCAGCACGGTCTCACTGATGAGTCAGACTGAGGCAGGGCACATACCTTGGGACGGAGCATACTTGCCGCCGCCGCCTCATGGCTGCCCCCATCGCTGTCGCTGGCCTCGCTGCCGTGGCCAGCGTGGCCGCAGCAGCAGGCGTGGCTGCTGCGTTTTTAGCCGCTGCGGCGCTCGTGGCGGGCCAGTATTCGCTCGCAGATGTGAAGGCCTTTGTTCTTGGCCGCAGATGTGAACGCCATCAAGGGCGGCCGCAGCGGCAAGGTGATCCTCATGGGCTGAAGAAGCGCGATTCCACAGACGCATGACGTGCGACGGTGTATGCATAGGGCTGAGTGGACCTGATGAGCAGCAGTTCATTGACGCAATTGATTGACTGTGGAGCCGCGCGCGAGGAGGTCTGTGACAGATTAAGTGGTCTCACTGATGAGTCAGACTGAGGCTGTGATGCAGCACAAACCTTGGGAGGCATACACGCCGCCGCCGCTCATGGCTGCCCCCATCGCCGTCGCTGGAGTCGCTGCCGTGGCCAGCATGGCCGCCGCCGCAGGCGTGGCCGCCGCGGCGGGCCTTGCGGCTGGACCGCACGTGACGCAGACGCGCATCGTGGTCATGTCTCAGCCGGGAACAGATGCAAGCGCGGAGGATGTGACGCGCGCGATCGCGGTGGAGGAGGGCGCCGCCGTCCCGACGCCCGCGCCGGGCGAACTGCTCGTGCGCCTCACTGCTCGCCCCGTTCATCCCGCCGACATCATGCTGGTCAAGGGCTCTTACCCAGGCGCGTCCAATGCCAAGCTGCCCGCCGTGCCTGGCTACGAGGGCACGGGCGTGGTGGAGGATGCCAACAACGTGGAAGGCTGGGCGAAGGGAGAGCGCGTGCACGCCGTCTGCGACAGTGTGAGCGCTGGCCAGGGCAGCTGGCAGCAGTTCGTCGTCCTGCCTCCTGCCAAGCTGCACCGCGTGCCGCACGGCATGGCTGAGGATGTGGCGGCGCAGTCGCGGGGCAACCCTGCGACGGCGCTCGGAATGCTCGAGACGCTCGCGCCGCCTGCTGGCGAACGGGTCATCCAAACTGCCGCCGCCTCCACGCTGGGCCGCATGTTCATCGCCCTCGCCAAGATGCGCGGGGTGCGCACCGTAAACATCATCCGCATGGGCGCCGGCCGCGAGGCGCAGCTGGAGGAGCTGGCGTCCTTGGGGGCTGACCTCGTGCTGGCTTCCGACACGGACGACATCGTGGGGCGCGTGCGCGAGGTGACGAGCGGGGTCGGTGCCTGGGGCGCAGTGGATGCTGTGGGAGGCGCTCTCACTCAGCGCCTTATGTCTGCGGTGCGCGAAGGCGGCACGGTGCTCATCTACGGCGCGCTGGCGGGCAACACTTGCACGTGCAGCGTGATGGACATGGTGGGGCGCGACGTCAAAGTCAATGGCTTCATGCTGACGCGCTGGCTTGCTGATCTCTCGGATGACGAGAAGAGCGAGGCGATGGACAAACTGGACGGATGGCTTATGGATGGGTCGGTGCCGGCGCTGGTAGCCGGCAAATACGCGCTCGCAGATGCTAAGGACGCCATCATGGCGACGCTCAAGAGCGGCCGCAGCGGCAAGGTGATCCTCATGGGCTGAGGAAGCGCAGCTCCACAGACGCATGACATGCGACGGTGTGCGCTGCGTAGGGCTGAGTGGACCAGTAAGCAGCAGACGCAATGCGCAGCCAGCGCGTGTTCGCTCTTCCTTAGCGTCATGCTCTGTGGCCTTCGCCTTTCGGAAACTTCCTGTTCCTTTCGGAAAGGCGAAGGCTTCGGAGCATGACGCTGAGGAAGCGCGCGCACAGGCGCTGGATGCGCAGAGACGCCTTTGATTGACTGACTGTGGAGCAGCAGCCGTAGTGTGGTGTGTGACGAGTGACGTGGCATTGCACTCTTTTGTCGGCTCCGCTGTCTGTGTGTCACCCGTTTGCACAGCACGTTCAGCTGTGACTGTCGCGCACGCACGAGAACAGTGCAACAGAAGCCAGCCGCCGGCCGCGATGTTGCGCAGCTTGCGCGCCTCTCTGCGCCTGTCCGGAGCGCTTTGCGACGGCCCGCCACGCCGCTGCTCCTCCGCCTGCGCGCTGCTGCCGGCTCTGTTGCGGAGCCTTCCGGCGGCGCCAGCCGGTCATCGGGCCAGGCTGCCCGCCTCTTTCCGGCGCGCAGCCTCCTCCGGAGACGCCGTGACGGCGGAGGCGCGCGCGGCGGCTGCCCAGGAGCTGAGCGCCTCGCTGACGGAGGAGGAGGAGGAGTTTGAGGAGCAAGAGGAGAGCGACCGCGTCTGGCTCGTGGACACGCCGCGCGGGCCCAAGGAGCTCCTCCTGCAGGATGGTGTCATGCTGGAGCCCGCCGTAGCGGAGACGCTGCGCTGCGCCAGCAACGCGACCATCAAGAGCGCCGAGTTTGTGAAGAGCTCGGTGGACGTTGCTGCCTGCCCGCCCCCAAAGTACCCCGAGTTCGCCTTCATCGGCCGCTCCAACGTGGGCAAATCCTCCCTCATCAACTGTCTCACGCAGCGCAAGGCGCTGGCGCTGGTGTCCAAGACGCCGGGCAAGACGCAGACGATCAACCACTTCAAGGTGACCAGCGGCAACTTTGGTCCCTGGTACTTGGTGGATTTACCCGGCTACGGCTTCGCCAAGGCGCCGGGGGAGCTGAAGACCGCGTGGACGGAGTTCACGATGGACTACTTTTTGAAGCGCGAGTCGCTCGTCTCTGTGCTGCTGCTGGTGGACGGCACGCTGGCGCCGCAGGCGGTGGACCTGGAGGTTGCGGATTGGTTGGGCGAGAACAACGTGCCCTTCAGCGTCGTCTTCACCAAGATCGACAAGCGGCGCAAGCTTCGCCCGGGCGTGCGCACCGTGCCTGGCGACAACGTGCGCGCCTTCCAGGGCGCGCTGGCGGCGGGCTGGACAGAGCTGCCGCCCAGCCTGATGACCAGCAGCGCCTCCGGCTACGGCCGACAAGTGCTTCTGAACCACATTGCTGCGCTGCGCAACCTGCACCGCAAGCGTTTCGGCGCCCTCAAGGTTGCGCACGCCTCGCCGGGTGCCAAGGCTGCTGCGCGGAGCGCCAAGGAGGCTGCCGCGCAGCCGGCGAAGGAGCCCGACGTGCTGCCTGTGGCGGCTGAGATGGAGAAGGAGGCTTGGGAGGAGGAGCAGACGGACGACGACGTGACTCCCCCGCAAGGCATGTGGAACGCGCGCGCGCCGGGCGAGGCGGCACCTCCCAGGCTTAAACCGGTTGCCAAAAAGGTGCCGCCTCCAGACAAGCCGCCGCCCAAGGCTGCGCCCAAAGCTGGCGCCAGGCCAAAGGCTGGGGCTGGAGCTGGGCCGGCGGTGGGCCCGGCGAGGGGTGCCCCGCAAAAGGGGCGCAAGCCGGCCAGCAGCGTGGGGCGAGCCACCGGTGCTGCCAAGAAGCGGTGAGCGCGACCCGGATGCTTGTGCCCCAGGCATGTGCTGTGGTGTGGCCTAGTCTAGAATCTATAGTCTAAAGCAGCGTTTCGAGCTAGTGTCTTCTGTCTCGGTCTCATCGTGCGTCTAGCTGCCTGGCCCCGAGCGCCACAGGCGCGGCGAGGGTAGCAGGAGCTGCGCCAGCCCCAGGCGCGGCCCCGGGGAGGGCAGGCGCGGCTGCGCAGCCGCGGATGGCGCCTCAGGCGAGGCTGGCACCAGTGGTCCTTTGCCCATCCTGCTCGCCGCCGCACGCCCGCCCGCAAAGGCGCAGTGGTGGCACACCAGGCCCGGGCGACAGCTGCAGCTCCCCTGAGGCGTGGCCAGCGCCGCAGCAAGCACGCGCTGCCCCGCCGCGCGATCCTCGTGGAGCGGCTGCTGGCGCACAGCCACGGTGCCATCGCAGTCCCACTGCACAGACACCGCCCCCTCGTGCCCGCTGTAACGCAGGTCGGCCAGCGGGTGGGCGCGCAGCAGCGCCTCTGGGACCTCTCCCTGGCCTCCCAGGAACGGAGGAAGCGAAGCCACAGCCGCGCGCACCTCCGCCGGAGCAGCGCCCTTGTGCGCAGCCTTGAAGGAGGTGCCGTCATGCTCGCCAGCACGCAGCGCGGCGAAGGCGACAGCCACGGTGTCGGTGATCATGCCGCACACGCCCCAGGCGGCCTGGGCGCGCACGGCCTCGGGCCTGCTGTTGGCAGCGCCCCAAGTGACGCAGAGGAGCCCCGTGGCGCGGATCTCAGCCACCAAGTGTGGGGACGCCAGCAGCGCCGCCGCCTCTGGGACAACGCCCGCAAGGCCGCCCGCCACAGCAACCTGAAGCGCGGAGCGCACCCCGTTGCGTCGCGCGTCCGCGTGGCGGGGCCACGGGCTGCCCGCGTCGCCCGCCGCGTCCGTGAGCAGCAGCACCGGCCAGCGGGCGGTGAGGCGCCGCATGGCGCAGGCGGCATCTGGGTCAAAGCTGCTGAAGCAGATGCGGCGGCTGCGCGCGTGCGCCTCGCACACGCGCAGCGTGGCGCGCAGGAATGCGTCCAGCTGGAGGGGGGTCAGCGGCTGTGACTCGATGAACTTGAGCTCCAGGTTGAAGCCCAGGACGGGAGGAGCCGACAGGAGGGCGTTCTCCAGCGTTGGCAGCGCGCCTTCCGTCGGGCAATCCCAGGCGCTCTCGCCGCCCATCGGCGCACCCTTGTAGCGACGCAGCAGGCGGGTGGCGCGCTTGCCGGCGGCCGCCCAGGTGCCAGCAGGCCCATAGGCGCTGCTTGGGCCATAGGCGCAGAACTGCGCGGCTGTGATCTCGCTGATCGTCACACTCTCGTGACCCACCCCGCTCTCGTGCTGGCTCAACAGGTCGTCGTCGTGCCAGATGACAGGCACGCCGTCGCTGGTGACCTGCACGTCCATCTCTACCCAGGTGGCACCTTGAGCGTGTGCCGCTGTGAACGATTCCACGGTGTTCTCGCGGATCGAGGCCCCGTCGCGAGGGCCGGAGTTGAGGCCGGCGCCGCGGTGGCCCATGACAGCCACGGGCTGAGGGTCTAAGATGCCAGGCACCGAGGCGAAAAAGGCGAGCGGCAGGCCGCCGCAGCTGGCCACGGCTGCAGCTGCGGCAGCCACGTCGTCGCAGGTGAGCGCGCCGGGGGCGCGCGCAAGCAGCTCCGCGCGTTCCTCCTCGTCGATGTCGACGGGCTCTGCAAGGTCTGGGCACGCCGCCTCCTCAGCAGGAGGCAGGTTCACTGCTGCGCGTGCCCATCCCGCAGCGCCGGCGACGGCATCGTAAGGTCTTCCGGGGAGGGCCCATTCCGTACGCGGGATGACTCCGAAGTGCGCCAGAGCAGCAGGCAGCACATCCACCGGCCGCGGGCAGGGCAAGATCTCGCCCACACGCACGCTGGGGCCCCACAACAGCACGAAGGCGTCCTCATGCTGCGGCATGCCCAGCGTGCCGTACACGCCGCGCATGGGCTGCGGCGCGGCTGAGGGCGCGGCGCCGGGCTTGGCGGCCTGTGAAGACGGCCCCGCGCCAGCCCCGCGCCGCCGGTACTCCGCCATGGACTGCGCCAGCTCCAGCCGCGGCGGCATGTCCGTGCGGCTGGTGCCTCCGCCGCTGGTGGTGACCAGGACCAGCCAGTCCTCGGAGGGGGCGGCGCGCATGCGGCGCTGCACCGCGTCCAGCAGGGCGCCCAGGCGGCGGTCCGCTTGCGCGATGGCCTCCCGGTACAGTGCCACGTGGGGTCCGAAGCCGTGGTGGACGCCCGCAAGCTGCACCTCGCCCAGCTGCACGGCAACCACGTCCGGCGCTGCGGCTGCGCACAGCAGCGCGCAGGCGGCAGCTGCGGCGCGGGAGTCCTCGCTGGCGGGCTCGGGCAGGCAGCCGGCGCCGGCACAGCGGGCGGCGAGCTGGGGAAGCGAGGTGACCAGTGAGCCCTTGACCCAGGGGCGCACGCTGAAGAGCAGGCTGAACAGGGTGTGCGCCCCTGCGCGCTCCGGGTCGTTGCGACCTGTCAGCAGCGTTTCCCAGCCAGACAGCGGCACGGGCGCGCCGGTGCCCTGCGCGTGCGCGTCGGGCGCGCCCACCACGCTGAACGCGCCCCCGCCAGTCACGATGCTGCGCGCGTGCGGCGCGTCAGACAGCAGCAGCGCGTCTGGGCGGCAGCCGTCGATGCCGACGAGCAGCAGCTTGGGCAGGCGGCAGGCTGCGCGCAGCGCGACAGTGGAGGCGAGGGAGCGCCGGAGGAGGCCCACGGGCGGCGTGGCGGGCCGCATGGCGCGCATCGCCCCTTGCGCGTGCTCCTCCGCCGCGGCGGCGCAGCTGGCCTCTTGCTGGCCGTTCTCCGGGCCTGCGGGCGCTCGGTCGGCGCCAAAGTGCGCGCGCACAAAGTCGTCCAGCGCCGGGTCCACCCGCAGCGCGCCCTCGTCCAGCACCTGCGGCTTGCGGCACACGGGGCAGTCACAGCGCAAGCCCCGGCTGCTCGTGGCCAACCCCGAACCGCCCTGAGCCACCGCGGGCTTGTCCACCGCATACAGCGCCGCCGTGGCCAGGCAGCTGAAGCAGAAGCGGTGGGCGCAGGAGAGCAGCACGGGGTTGCGAAGCACCTCCAGGCAGATGGGACACGCAAAGTCCTCCCAGAACCGCTTCTCCTGCGGCGCCAGGCTCACCGCCAGCAGCTCCGCGCGCGTCACCGTCTTTGCCAGCGAGGAGGCGCCGAAGAAAGGGGTGCTGAGCAGCGTGCTGACCGCGTCCAGGCGGCCCGCCTCGCCGTGGCGCGCAACCGGCCACGCGTGCTTGTTCCACTTCTTCACAGCCTTGACCACCGCGGTGTAGTTGAGCACCACGAACAGGCGCAGCTGGCCCAGCTCAGGCACGATGGAGGAGACCAGGGCACGCTGAGCCGCGGCGAGTGCAGACGCAGAAGGAGGAGGCGCGCTACCGCTCGCTTCTCCCACAGAAGGGTACACCACGCGCTCCACCTCGTCCAGGGCCGAGTTCAGCTTCTCGCTGCGCGGGCGGGCGTGAGCGTGGACACCAGCTTGAGGCAGCCGTCAGTCGCACCAAATGGAGGCATAGTGCGCGCTCACGCGCGCAGTCTCGGAGGCAATGAGCGCTTCGAAGTCCACCGTGTCGCCCTTCTGGGCCTGGCTCACGGCGCGCTTGAGCACCTGGGAGGGAAGCAGGCACCTCGTTCAGTGTGTGCGCGCTCGGCATATTGACCACAGACGCCGCACAGCGGCGCTCCAGCCTCTGCCGCTGGACCTGCAGGCTGATGGGGCGCCACTGCCGCGCGGAGCAGCTGCGGCTGCGCGCAGAAGCCAATGTTCCAATGCATCGTCGTGGACAAGGACTCTCTGGGAGCTCTCACCTTGTAACTCACGTACTGCTCAACCCAGGCTGGATACTGCTCGCGCAGCAGCCGCTTGCCGAACTTCATGGCGCGCTCAGGGGCTCACAGGGCGCCCGGAGGCGGGAAGTTTCTGGGAGCCGCCTCCGCATCGAGCGACGTTCGCTTCCCAAAAACAGTCGTACGAGGTACGACGCACGCTTCGTCAGCTCCAAGCAGCGTGCACCGTGCAGCGAGCGTCAAATTCTCCCGCCTTGAGTGCCGCGTTCCAGCGACATGCCGCCCAAGGGCCTGGGCTCAGGCCTCGGACTGCACATTGCGCAGTTGGCGAAAGGACACGGCAAGAAGTCGCTCGAGTTCACGCAGCTCATCAAAGCCATCGGTGCGTGCGCGCTTGTTCGCCCGCCCGCGCAGCCGCTCACTCCTGGTGCAGGCGAGTGCAGGGCGAAGGTAGAGGAGGATGCCATCGTGGCAAAGGAGGTGGACCTCTTGAAACGCCGCCTGGCCGACCCGGCGTTGGACAAGTCACGGATGCAGGAGTACCTGCTGCGGCTGATGTACGTGGAGATGCTGGGCCACAGCGCCAGCTTTGGCTACATCCATGCCGTGAAGCAAACGCACGAGGCGGCCCTCTCCGCCAAGAAGGTTGGCTACCTGGCAGTCAGCTTGTTCCTGGACGACAGCCACGACCTGCTGATCCTCATCGTCAACACGCTGCAGCAGGACCTGAAGAGCGACAACCCGCTTGTCGGTGCGAAGCGCGGGCGCCACACGCCTCGCGCCTCGCGCACCTCTCCCTCACTGCGCACCTGCTGACCGCCTGCTGGCTGTGCCCGCCCGCAGTGGCGGCGGCGCTGACGGCGATATGCAAGGTTGTTGGCGGGGACGCTGTCGCCTCGGTGCTCCCACAAGTCGCAGACCTGCTGAGCCACCCCGCCGACCTTGTGCGCAAGAAGGCGCTCATGGCGCTCTACCGCTTCCACCAGCGCTCGCCAGCGTCCATGAGCCACCTGGTGCCGCGCTTCCGTACCATGCTGTGCGACAAGGTGCGGCCGTAGGGTTCTTTGTGCTCCTTCCTCTGCGCTCACGCAACGCGCACCTCTCAGGACCCCTCCGTCATGGCCGCCTCGCTGTGCGCGCTGCACGACCTGGCGAGCGCCGAGCCCGAGGCATACCGCAACCTGGTGCCTTCGTTTGTCTCCATCCTCAAGCAGGTGCGCGGAGGCTTGCCAGGAGTGTCGTTGCGCGGCCTCACGCGCATCGCCGCCAGGTCATTGAGCGGCGGCTGCCAAAGTCGTTCGACTACCCGCGCAGCAGCAAGGCGCTTCCGGCCCCATTCATCCAAGTGAAGCTCCTCAAGCTGCTCGCCGTCCTGGGCAAGGGCGACCGCGCAGCCTCCGAGCTCATGTACGGCGTGCTTACGGAGGCGCTGCGCGCGGCGGACAACGGGACGAACATCGGGAACGCAATCATCAGCGAGGCGGTGAAGACGGTAGCGAGCATCCACCCTAACCAGGCGCTTCTGCTGCCTGCTGCGGACGCCGTGGCCCGCTTCCTGCGCGCAAAGTCGAACAACCTGAAGGCGCGTGAAGCGATGCGCCATGCGCCTTGACAGCTCTCTCTGACGCATTCTCTGGTTGCGTGGGCACAGTACGTGGGCATCGACGCCCTCTGTGACGTGGTTCAGGTGAGCCCCTCCACCGCCATGGCGCACCAGATGGCGGTCATCGACTGCCTAGAGGACAGCGATGTGACGCTGCGGCGCAAGACGCTGGACCTGTTGTACGTCATGACCAAGCCCGACAACGTGCACGTCATCGTGGGCCGCATGCTGGGCTACATCCGCTTCGGCAACGCGGACGAGGCGAGCATAGCGGTGACGTGCGCGCGCGTGGCGGATCTTGCCGAGCGCTACGCCCCAAACAACGCCTGGTTCATCGACACCATGAACGCAGTTTTCGAGCTGGGCGGTTCGCTGGTGAAGCCCGAGCTGGCGCACAAGCTGATGGGTCTCATTGCGGAGGGGTCGGGCGTGGAGGGTGACGGCGGTGCGGCCGACGCTGCGCTGCGGCGCACAGCCTGCGAGGCCTACTGCTCTCTGCTGAGCCAGCCCAAGGTGCCCTCCGTGCTGCTGTGCATCGCCATGTGGGTGCTGGGCGAGTACGGCGTGCACGCTGGCGTGGCGAGCGCTGAGGATTTGCAGGAGCGGGTTGCGGCTGCAGCGGACGCGCACGCCACCGCGGGCGCAGGCGGGACCACCCAGGCGGTGCAGGCGTACGCGCTGAGCGCGCTGGCCAAGATCGTGGCTCAGCAGGGGTGCCCGCTGTCACGCAGCGCCGCGTCCCTCGCTTCGGCTGCCAGCCACTCCCGCTCCTCCGACCTCGCCCAGCGTGCCGCGGAGCTCACCGCCCTGGCCTCCGCGCCGCGCCACGTGGCGCAGGCGGCGGTGCCGTTCGACCGCGCCGCCAGGGATGCGACAGGCGTGGACCCGCAGCTGCGCTTCCTGGACGGCTACGTCTGCGACGCCCTGGCGCGGGGCGCCTGCTCGCCCTACCAGCCCCCGGAGGCGCGCACCACCCTGGCCAACCCGGTCAGCCCAGCAGCGGCAGCGGCGGTGGCGGGCGCCGCCGGCGCCGCCGCCGCGTGGCGAGACGGCAGCGGCGGCGCGGACTGGGCGCGCGGCGCCCCCGCGCAGCCCCACGCGCAGGAGCTGGACGTGTTCAGCCTGGGCATCGCCGGGCCCCTGTCGTACTACATCGGGGCTGGCGGCGCCGCCGCCGCAGCGCCCCCCGCGGCTTCGCCAGCACCGGCGCAGCCTCCGACGCTCAACGTGGACGGCCCTCGCAAATGGGGGCCCCACAGTGCGCTGCCTGCCACGCCGCCGCCCGCCGCGCCGCATCCGCGCGCATCCGCCCTTGTTTGCGGCGAGGCGGACGAGCTGGACGCCCTGGCTGCCTTTGGGGGTGGGCGCCCCAGCCCCGCCCCACTGCAGACGCACGCTCAGACGCCCACGCAGCAGCCGCAACTGCACCACGCGCCTGCTGCGCCCAAAGCCGCTGCGGAAACGCCAGTGGACCCGCAGAAGGCGAAGCTGGCGGCGGCGCTCTTCGGAGGTGGCTCAGCCGTTCAGCCGGTGCACGCCTCGCCGACAGCCTTCGCCGCACGCGCCGCGCGCCAGGCTGCTGGCGCCTCCACGCCCGTTCGGACGCATGATGCGGTGGACCTGCTGGGCCAACTGGCTGCGCCTTTGGCTGCTCCCTTTGCTGGCGGTGGGGGCACCAATGACCCCTTCGCAGCGATGGCGACACTGTCAGCTCCTCCTTCTCCGCCGCCGCCGCCGCCGCCGCCGCCGCCGCCGCCGCCGCCTCAGAGCACCGCTCCCCCGTCCACCTCGCGTGCTGCGTTCTCGCTGGATGCGCTGCTGGGCCCCGCATCAGCGGGGTCGCCCTTTGCAGGAGGAGCCTCCTATGCATACGCCAGCCCGGTCGCCGGTACCCCGAGCGCCCTGGACGCGCTGCTGGCCAGCGCCACGGTGCCTTCGCCCGCGCCGCCGCAGGTGGCGGGGCTGGCGGGGCTGGCAACTCAGTTTGCGGCGGTACAAGTGAAGCCACAGCCAATGGTGGCCACGGGGGCGCCCAAGCCGGCGGAGAAGGACCCGTTTGCCACACTGCTGTTGTGAGCACCCTCGTGACAATACACTGACCCTTGAAGGGCAGAGAAGAGAAGCGTTTGGAAGAGCGAGCACTCGTTTTGTCGGACTTTTTGGCGGCCAGGCTGCGAAGAGGGACGCGCGTTACCTCCGCCTCGCCTGTGCACTTGGTGCCAGCAGGTGTGCACAGCGTACGAGAGCGCGTGAGTGCACAGGACACGCCTCGGCGGCCGCCCCGTTCAGCCTTGGTTGGGTGCCCGCCTTTTGCCGCGCACGCAGGCTAGATGTCTGCGCCCAGCGCCAGTGTTGCGACGCAGTCTGCGCCCCTGGTTCACGGGATGGACGCACCTCAGGTGTGTTTTCCTCGCAACCCTCGTGATCTGCCGCCGTGCTCACGCCCAAAACCCGTGCTGGCTCCGGCGCCGGTTCCAGGCTGGCTCGCTACGTCGCCCCTGCGTCACCTCACGCGTTGGCGAGACTGTGTCGCAGAAGGCCAGCAGCTCCGAAGTGAGCGCCGTTGGGAGCTGTGGCACCTCGCAGCACGTCCTCGCAGCCGTCGCAGCCCCAGAGCTCAGCTTCTGGCAGCACATGCTGTCCGGGGCGCTGGCAGGCACCGTGGAGCACTTGGCCATGTTTCCTCTCGACACTGTGAAGACCCGCATGCAGGCCGTGCCGCACGGAGGCGCTGCCATCGCACACACCCTCAACTACGGCTCCATGCGCGCAGCCGTCAACACAGTGATGCGTCTGGAAGGCGTGCGCGGTCTGTACCGCGGTGTTGACGCAATGGCGCTGGGTGCGGGTCCCGCACACGCCTTCTACTTTGCAACCTACGAAGCTGCGAAGCGTCTGCTGAACGCGGAGCCGGCGGCGAGCCACCCTGCGGCCACGGCTGTGGCTGGCGCTGCGGCGACTGTGGTTGCTGACGCGATCTTGACGCCGCTGGACACTGTGAAGCAACGTCTACAGATCGCAAACTCGCCCTACTCCGGCTTGGCGGACTGCGCGGCGCGCACGCTCCGCGACGAAGGCTGGCAAGCCTTCTACAGATCTTGTGCGTGCGCTTTGCGCTGAGGTGCTTACGCTGCCCTTGCCTGACTGCTCCTCATGCACCCTCCCTCCGCGCGCGCAGACCGCACCACGCTGGTCATGAACGTCCCCTTCACCGCCGTGCAGTTTGTGGTGTACGAGAGCGGCAAGCGTGCGCTGGTTGCGTCGCACCTGATCGACAGCACCGAGGAGGAGGGTTTGCTGGAGCAGTTGCTGGCGGGCGGGGCGGCGGGCGGGGCGGCTGCCGCTATCACCAACCCGCTGGACATTGCGAAGACGCGCCTGCAGACGGCCGGGGTGTGGGAACCTGGGCCGGTGGCTGCGCCCGGCGCGTCGGGACCCTCCGGTCGCGCGTCCTCAGCCCCGAGGCATTCGGTGGCGACGCGGGTGCTGCCTACGCTGAAGGAGATTGTGGCCAAAGAGGGGTTCACTGCGCTCGCCACAGGCATTGGGCCCCGCGTGCTCTTCCATGTCCCCGCGGCTGCGATCTGCTGGGGAACATACGAGACGGGCAAGGCTGCGTTCACGCGCGCTGCCGCCAGCGCGGAGCAGGGCGCGCGGCGCTGAGCGGAAGCGGGGGAAGGGGCTGAGCAGAAGCGTTACTGGCGATGCGATGGTCGCTGGATGTTGAGCCGGACACACGCGACACTGCGTGTAGACACTTGCGTTGCCACGCTGTCCGCGTCGTGCTCTGTCATCCTGGACCGGCTCCTGCAGAATTTATGACTGCGAAGCGCTTCTGGGAAACTGCAACTGGGTTCTTGGAGTACTCGAGGAAGTCTTATGCTGCGCACCTCCACGCGCTCCGAAGTGCACCTCATGCGTCCGCTTTGCGCACTGCTGCTGCTGCTTCTGGGCGTTGCATCGGGCCTGCACGTCCATCACACGCCTCTCGCAGAAGCGCCTCTCATCCTGCTTCGCCGCGCCACGCTGTCAATCAGCCGCCGCGCGTCGCTGGACACGCGGCTCGGAGCCGAAGCCGAGCCTGCCAGCGCAGTTGCCGCCTCCGAGCCTGATGCCGCCATCGCAGTGCCCTGGAGTGACGCTTGCTCAGCAGACGCGGACCAATGGCTGGTCGCGCTCGAGCCGCCCATCACCTCAACTAAGCGTACGCTGCTGAGCCGAACAGGAGCGGTGCTCTCGGGGTTCCTGCCTGCGTCAGCGTTTCTCGTGGTTGGCAATTTGACCACCAAGCTGCATCTTCTTTCCCTGCCCTTCGTGCACGACGTCATTGCGCTGGCAGCGGCGCATCGCATTGCGCCCGAGCTGGACGCATATTTTCTGGGTGACGAGAGGGAGTGGGCTCGTACCATCCCAGACGCCATGAGCGGGCCACAGCCGGCGCCGCTGCGCGTCACCGTCGTAACACCTTCGGTTCCGGGTCTGCGCATGGACACCATCTCAGCCTTGGCTGCCGCCATTATTGGTAGGCAGGGGGTCGTGCTTTCCGCCTCGAGTGTGGCAGAGGGGCGCAGCAGTAAGCTGACGACGGGTGACTTCTCCGCACTTGTGCACGGAAAGCTGGAGGTTGAGTTGGACCGTGATGCTGCTCCAGCGCTGGTGGAACAGCTCTCACGGCAGCCCTGGGTGCACTGGCTCTCCCCTACCACGCGCGTGCGCACGCACAATTTGTTCGCGGACGTGAGCATCCAGAGTGTCGGCAACGGCGCGGCGGCAGATGCGTTCATCGGGCCAGCAGATGACGACGCTCACATGCACCCGCTCTGGGCGGCTGGCCTCGCCGGACAGGGTCAGCTGGTTGGAGTTGGCGACAGCGGTCTGGATGTGACGAGCTGTTTCTTTGCGCACATGGACTCCGACGGCACTCTGGTGCCTCCGGGGCCGCACCATCGCAAGGTGAGGGCGTACCGAACATCCACCGGCGATGGGGTAGATGGCAACGGCCATGGCACGCACACATGCGCTAGCCTCGCAGGCGCGGCGCTTAACGGAACGGGCGACGCACCACGGTGGAACGGGCTTGCGCGCGAGGCTCGCATTGTCTTTACGGACCTTGGCGTTGGCTCATCTGGCCGGCTGTACCTGCCCTCCGACCTGAGCTCCTACTACAGTTTTGCGCACAACTTGGGCGCCCGCGTGCACTCAGACTCCTGGGGCGGCGACTCGGCTACGTACGACGTGCTCTCCCGCGAGGTCGATGAGTACAGCTGGGAGCACAGAGATTTTCTGCCAGTCCTGGCGGGCGGCAACTACGGCATCGTGGGGAATCCCGCAAACTCTAAAAACTGCCTGAGCGTTGGGGCGACGCTGTATGGCGCAGCAGGTCTGGACGTGGTCGCGTCCTTCAGCGCATTCGGGCCCACCCCAGATGGGCGCACCAAGCCGGACCTGCTGGCTCCAGGAGAGACGCGCTCCGCAGCTCCCAAGCCTGGCGGAGAAAGCGGCGCCTGCTACACGGACGTCTCGCGCGGCACTTCCATGGCGGCGCCTTTGGCGGCGGCGGCGGCGGCCATTGTGCGCCAATGGTTCTCAGAGGGGTTCTATCCCGCCGGAGAGCGCAGGCCGCAGGACGCGCTGCAGCCGTCTGGCGCGCTGGTCAAGGCGGTTCTCATCAACGGCGCCGAGCTGCTGCCCGGCTACGTGTCCACGCAGCAGGGGCACGGGCGCGTGCACTTGGGGCGCCACAGCACGCCGCTGGCGAGAACGACGCCCACGCGCCTCTTTGTGGCGGATGATGCGGCTCTGTACGGCGGCGAGACACACCGCTTCTGCCTGCGCCT
>Ga0049083_10000259_pt1 | contig 18018 bp, 19 predicted proteins | sample GreLakmeMI27MSRF_FD_66719 | JGI IMG/M metagenome (GOLD analysis project Ga0049083, IMG submission 66719) | Freshwater lentic microbial communities from great Laurentian Lakes, MI, USA - Great Lakes metaG MI27MSRF | ecosystem: Environmental > Aquatic > Freshwater > Lake | place: Great Lakes...
AAAACTATTCCGCACTCCGTACAAGCCCTAGCCGAAGCATATAGGAACGCTCCGCACTCAGGACAATTCTTGTAAACAGCCAAGCCGTCCCGCTTCTTTTTAGGTGGCTTCGTCCAGTCCCTCGAATCGTCCCACATGCCAAAGCGGTAAAGGTTATTCCCGAAGTCTAAGACCGTAAATGAGTCCTTACCCTCGCAAGTCCTCGAACCGCGTCCGACCATTTGAAGGAATAAAGGTAATGACTTCGTAGCTCGGTATAGAATGACGGTCTCAATACTCGGCTCATCAAAACCCGTAGTAAAAAGTCCTACATTGATTAAAATGGCGGCGGGTGTCTCTTTGTACCACTTGAGAGCGTCCCGCCTCTCTACGAGCCCCGCAGACCCGTCCAATGATATTACAGGGTAACCCGACTTCTTAAATTCTGCATAGAGTTCAGACGCGCTCTTCAAATTAGGCGCAAAAGCTATTGCCTTCGTATTCGGCGTCCATCTTTGGTAGTTTTCTACAGCGCCCTTAAATATCTGCATTCTTGAGTATTCGGCTCCTAGTGAATCAGTATCAAATTCATTACCTTTGGTTTTGACTCCGCTTAAATCAATCGGAACGGAATAATACGAAGGCTTTGCAAGGTAGCCATCGGAGATAAGACTCGGTATAGTCGAGGCTTCTACCATGTGAGTATAGAGATCGGTCAAAGGCGTTCCTTTACCCTCCCGGTATGGTGTGGCCGTAGCTCCGAGCACTTTGGCATGAGAGGGCAAAAGAGGGAAGAGCTTGTCGAATGTTCGCTTATGGCACTCGTCAAATATGAATAAATCAACGCTGTTCAGGAGTTCGCTGTAGGCCCGCTGTTCAACCCGGCGGTATATCGTCTCTATCATAGCCACAAAAATACCCTGGCTTGCGTTGACTTTGGTAGTCTCAGCTGTAATGAGTTCCGGAACGATAGCAAGGTTATTAAGCGCCCCGCCGGCTTGCCATAGTAGCTCGCCTCGGTCGGTGAGTATCATGACTTTTTTACCTTTCTGCATTGCACTTTGAGCAATTACCGAAAACATAACCGTTTTGCCGGCTCCCGTCGGAGCGCAAAGAATAACGGCGCGGTGTCCATCGGCAAAGGCTTTGCGTAGGTTCTCGATTGCAGTTTGTTGGTATGGTCGTAATTGTATCATTTGTAGTAACGTAGTAAGACTGTAGTAAGCATTTCAAAAGTCCTTACTACACTCTAAGTTTTTGATTTAATTGGTACTTATACCATTTGTAGTAATGTAGTAAGAGAATATATATATATATATATATATATATGTATAGTATAGTAAGAGCTTCAAACACAATAAAAAAAGCTAGGAAGTTTTAACGCGTTTTTTACCTTACTCTTACTACATTTCGTTATGGCAATTTTTAGCACAATTATCCATAAACGCTAAAATTCGATGTAGTAAGGTCTATTACTTTTACCTTATAGCACTTAACTGGCTTGCCATTTTTGCGCTTTGAGGTTCTTTCAAAGCCTAAATTCCTGAGAGCGATTCCGACTCTTTGCGTATTAAAATGCAGTTTTGTGTATTGCATCATGTACGAAATGATCTCGGTTGTCGTTTTCGTATTTGACTCATTATTCGAGTCAGTTTTCTCAAAAAACATCATAATAGCCTCTTCGACGGTATCTACTTGTTCATTATATGTAGTTAGCTGATTGAGGTTTTGAATATCCTCTTTGGATAATTGCCAAGAGCTATTGCCTTCGGCGTGGTATATCCGGCATGCTTCTAAGAATAGCTCGGTTTTGTCTATTGCATTGAATGCCTCGAAGTCAATTGATTTGATATTGATAGGGACTATACGGCGGTTCCCGGTTGGGTCGTTTATGATTTCAAGATCATTTGAAGTACCACAAAGGACGGCATATCGAGTAAAGTCTTGCGTTCTGCGGCCGTATGGTAGTCTAAGAGTGATAGTTTGTTTTGAGCTTATGTCTTTGATATGCTTGTATTCGCTTTTGTTTTTACCGGAGAACTCATCGTCGCATAGAATAAGCTTTGTACACATAAGCATAAGATCGTCTTTACCGGCATCGAGTTTAGATTCTCCGTAATAGCTTGTAAGCTCTTTCGGTAATAGCCACCTGAAGAAGTTAGTTTTACCAATGCCTTGGCCTCCGACAAGCACGAGGATTAAGAGAGAGTAAGTACCGTGCATGGATGCGACTATTGATATGATCCACTTGCGCAAAAAGGCGTGTGCATAGGCTTCATACTCATCGTAGGCAATCCCTTGAGAGTCAAAGGTTATACACTCTGCGAGCCTTTCTATATTATTTTGTGTTGTTTTGTCTTTATTTACCTCAAAAAACTGCATGAATGGATTATACCGAGGCGTTGCGTCGGAGTTTATGATATCCTCGATAGTTGTTTTAGCGCACCGCGAGCCTAATGAGTCAGCGATTTCGCCCCAGATAGTGTTAACGTCCCAGTCTTTAAGCGCTCGCTCTTTGTACTCAATTGCATAAGTAATCTCATTGAGTTTAAGGTCATAAGTCGCAAGCGCGGCTCTTATTTCGGGTAATAGGTTCGCTTGTTTTTCTTTTGTTAGCTCCGAGCGTGGTCTAGCTAGTGTTTGTTGTGCAATAGATTGCGATATTTCAGATGGTATGCCGTCTTGCAAGCCTTGTTTTTTTACGGATTCGATTATCTCTGTATCCGATTTAAAGCCCTGGACTGCTTGATGAATCGTCATGCGCTGTATTTTTTTGGTCTCTTCAGTTTGTATATCAATTCCGAATTCTTTGCACTTATAAAAGAATGAATTGATACGCACGCGTCCATTGCCAGTTTTTAGGCATTCGTCATACTTAAAGTCGCATGTATCTGAGTCATATTTTTCGCTTTGTTGAGATATTGCGTGGAAATAAGTACGGCCGGCTTCTCCGTAGTGGCCTGAGATTGCGAATCCGATCTGAAGCCATTCAAAGTACGAGTTATTAGTTAAGTCGATACCACGCGAGCACACTTGCGTAAGAATGTAATCGATATCGGACTCAGTATGTGGATAATATCTATTAGTTCCTGTTTTTTCTTTTTTTAGGTATTTTTTAAATACTTTAGTTTTGCCTTCTCTTTTGTATAGATACGGGTCGAATGATACAAAGCGAAGTCGTGAGATATCTTTGCAAGCCGGATCGCAAATAAGGTGATAATTATCGGCCAGGTGTTTCTCGATCGCTTTAAAAGATTCTAAGTGCTTAGTAGGTTCGATAAAAAAGTACACGGCGTATCCATATCCTCCGACTGAGCGGTGGTAAGCATATACATACGGGTCTGTATGAAGTTGCTCTATTTGCATATCTGGATTATCTTTGTCATCGATATCCATACATATTATACCAGAGTGAGCTTCGAGCGCTTCGGATTTGCGTTCTGCAAACTTACCTGAAGGAGTTACAGCCGGGAGACTGCTTTTAAAATTAGCTCGGTCTTTATCTATTGGGTGGTTACGATACTTGAGTACGTCATCTTGCCATGTACCGTTTTCCACTGCTTGTAGAAAGAAGTCAAAATCTATAGCCTTAGCGGCTTTGTTATGCTTTGCGGATGTAAAAAAAGAGATAGTGATACTCATGCCTTTGCCTTGCGAATAAGTTGTAAGTAGATTTCGTTAAAGTTAGGATCTAGTATCCGTTCATGTTTGATATTACGGGCTGCAATGATAGGCAATTTCGGTGAGCAATTAAATACCAAAGCGATATTAGTCATAGTAAAGTTAAAGTCTTTATAGCACATTGTAATTGCTACATATCTTGCAAAGCTTTGATGCTGGTGTATATGCTGAATTGATACGCCGTAATATTCTGCAACTACTTGAATAACCCGCTCGGATATCTCGTGCAAGATTTCCGTGTTCAGTTTGCGAACACGCCCGCGTGGCTTTTTTGTTAGATTTCCGAACAATTCCTCGCGTTCTATTTTAAGAAGCGCTGAAAGCGGTAACGTAGCCAGCGGCTTAGGGTTTGTATCTTGCGCGAGGTCACTGATGTGACCGATCGGATGTAAGGACATACTTTCTCCTTAATAAAATATCCGACTTCAAGTGTTGTTTGTTTGTCTAAGTTGTTCACTTCTCCTCCAGAGGTAAGAGTCTATTGATCGCGCTATTGTTTGTAATTGTGGATACATGTCTATTTCGTCCATTGCGGCATATACATGATGCGACAAAGTTGATCGGTGCAAATTTAAGTAATTGGCTATTACAAAAGAGGTAAGTTTAAGATATGTTGTAGCAAAGAATATAAACATACGCTTTGCATCTATAAGCTCTTGGAATCTATATTTATCGGTTAGTTTGTAACTTGTCGCATAGTATTTGAGTACTTCGTCTTCAAGCCCGGGCATTTCTGCAATGTGCATAAAGGCTTCGTAGTTTTTTCCACGTGCGATAAAGTAACCTGACTTGGTATTTAGATCTGGTTTTTGCCTATGAAGCTGCGCTCTTTTTTGTTTTACAAAGTAATAATCTGCTATTTTATTCTTAGTGTTTATTGCTTGTTTGGTTTTGCGTTCGAGTTCCTCGCGTTCCTCTCGAAGTTGTTGACTTAGAGGCTTGCCTTTGATAAAGGGGGTGGCTAAGCCATCCCCCTCGTCGTATATCATATTGTGATTCATGCAAATATAGCCTCCTGACCTTTTGACTTTACAAGTTCTTGCATATTTTTAGATGCAAGGTTAAAATAAGACTCTTTCAATTCAAATCCGATTCCATAGCGATCCATTTTTACCGCTTGATATACTTCACTACCAATACCCATGAAAGGAGTGAATACAGTATCGCCCTTATTTGTATACAAATGAATTAATCTTTCAATGGTATCAAGTTGAAGCGGGCAAATATGTTTTTCATCTTGATCCTCTCTAGCATTACGATACCCTTGCAAAGTATTGGAATAATTTATGTCCATCCATACAGGTGATGCATATTTTTGCCATAAGTTAACAGAAAGATCAGTATTTGTAACAGGCTCATCTCTATCGCCATCTTTTCGGAATATCAAAACATAATCAGGAATACCAACGCGAGACATCGTGCTATCTTTTTTGACTTGTTTATGCAATAGTCCTAATGCTTTTGTTCTTTGCATTTCAACTACCGGATCCTTCCAAATAGTTACTCGAGAATGATAGACAAAACCAACAGACTGAAATAACTGTACTATCATTCCGCTAAAGTCACGAAGTCCGATATATCCCTCTTTCCCTTTTTGAATAGGCAAGTCCATGCAATGTACGGCAATATTGCGGCCTTCTTTTATGACTCTAAAAAGTTCTGAAGCTAAGAAAGAAAACTGCTCAAAAAACTCTTTGTAATCTTTGGAATTTCCTAAGTCTTCGATATGAGATGAGTAAGTGTATAATTCGGCAAATGGAGGGGAAAACACACTAAACCCTATGCTATTTGATTTAAGTGATTGTATCAATTGAATACTATCTCCATTCTTGATAGTATAATATTCATTACTTGTTTCATTTGATTGCACTTCAGCGTGCTTAAATATATCCTGATTTGCATTCATACTTTTCTCCATTTCCTTTTGCATATTCTCAAATTGATTCTGTTTTGTTTTTATTGATTGGATTACATTTTGCATTGTATCGGTTGTAATAAGATAGATATTGACTTCATTCTTTTGACCAAATCTATAAGAGCGTCTAATAGCTTGATACAAGCCTTCAAATGAAAAGTCTAATGATGCAAATACTTGATTCCTACAGTTTTGATAATTGAGTCCAAACTGTGCAATCTTAGTCTTGGTAATCAATACTCTAAATTCATTATTTGCAAAACCAAGAAGCATCTTTTCTTTATATTCCGGAGAATCAGATCCTTTGACTTCAATGGCATCTGTAATCAGTTTTCTAAGCAGTTCACCTTCTTCATTTTGTTTAATCCAAATAATGTAATTTTCATTTGAATTATTTACAAGTTTTACAACTTCATCAATGCGTTCTAATTTAGTGAGTCGCAATTCTTGATTAAAGTCAATTGCAGATATAGCAGTATCATTAAAAAGCAATCCATTGTCTCTAGTTTCGGTTTTAATTTGCTTTTCTTGAATGTTTAGACTTGGCAAGTCATATCCATCCATCGGGAATCCGATATTGCTTGGATTAGATAGCATAATTGCCCATGATGAAACAAAAGAATAAAATGTACTAACAGCATGGCCTTTTAATCTCCATTTAGAAGTCTCACCTCCATCATGGACAAAATACATTGCAAGCATTTCATTGCGACTCATGATATTTAAAAACTCAGCATGATTGCCGAGTTCCATCGGATCATTAGGAGATGGCGTTGCAGTACAAGCAAGTTTATATTTAATATGGTAAAAAGAATCTATTATTTTCTTTTTTGTTTCGCCTTCAAAGTTTTTCAGAATACTAGATTCATCAAGTACCACGCCTGCAAACTCAGAGCAGTCTACATTATCTATTTGCTCATAGTTAGTAATTACCACGCCATGATTATCAGATTCTTTTGCTTTACTTATTGGAATACCAAACTTTGCGCCTTCGCTTATCGTTTGACCTGATACTGCAAGTGGTGCAAGTATCAGCACTGGTTTTCCTGTTTGCTTATTAACTTGATTTGCCCATTCAAGTTGCATGAGTGTTTTACCAAGTCCACAATCTGCAAATATAGCATATCGTCCTTTCTTCAGTGCTTTTATAACTATGTACTTTTGAAATAGGAATAAATGTATATTTAAATCCTTATCTTCAATATCAAATCCGCTCTCTTGGATTGATTTTACCTTCTTTTTAAGAAACTCTGCGTAATTCATTTTATATCCTCGAAATCTTTAAAGTATTTAGTAAGTGCTCTAAGGAATAGCTCTCTTTGTGGTATTCCTTGAATTTGTGCAAGTTTACGGAACCGAGCGGCCATATCAATCGGTAATTTTATCGTTACGGGTGTTATGCCTTGTTTTCTATCGGACTCAAGTACTTTTGCTTTTTTCTTTTGGTGGTCGGTTGCAGACTCCTCAATTATTTTACGCTCCTCTCGTAATTGCTCGGATAGTGAGACACCGGGCACGAATGGAGTGTATATTCCTGAGACTTCGCTGTAAAGCGGTTTAATTTTCATGCTGTTACTCCTTCTTGTAATTGCAAAACATTCTCTTTATCAAGGCCTCGAACTAAGATATACTCATGCAAATAGTGTATCATGTTTCTTATATATTCGTAATTGTAAGTAGGTCTTGGGAATGAGTATTCCGCTTTATTTTTGAAGTCCATGGCTTCAGGTGAATCGAATTCGAATATCTTATAATGGACAAAGGGCGCGTTGAATAGCTCGCAATATACACGCCATTGTAAAGACTGGTAATATGCATCAAAACTTATCGCACTATACTTAGTTTTGATTTCTACGACATCGAGTCCGATCAGTTGGTCTGCGACTCCGGTAACTGATATATCTCCGAACTGAGTACGGAAGACGCGGCGGACTTTGTACTCGAATACTCGCGAGCGGTAATCCATGCAATTACGTGCATTGATAATGCAGTTATTGCTAAACTGACCCTCGAACTCTTGCGGGCTATCGGTTTGCATCATTTCATGGAATGCGATACCTTTCTTCATCATATCATTAGGCGGATCGAGTCTTAGGAGTGAGCGTTCAAACTGTTCGACTGTAATTAGGCCGTCTATGAAGCGGCGGTAAGATTCGAGCTGGGTTGCGCTAATTTTGATCATTCTTCAGCTCCATATACCAGCTTGTAATACGCTTCCGGCGTGCATGCTTCTTTGAGTTTTGCGCCCGCCTCGAATGCTCTAATTATTTGCTCGCGTTCCTTTGCAATTAAGTCAACTGTTTGGAATCTCACCTGAGATAATACCTCGCCTGGAGTCCGACTCACTGAAGCCTCGTAATATGCGAAGTCAAGTGATTGCCGTAGGGTCTGCATTGCGGTCTTACTCATCTATCATCTCCTGATACGGATCTCTTAAATTGCGAATCTTTACTTGTTCGCGTTGGTGTATTGTCATTTTTGCTATGCTTACCATTTCTTTCTCGAACCGGTCATAAGCCCAATCTCTGACATCCTCTTCAAAGAGTGAGTAATCTAGGAGCACATCGTCTTCGTCAAATGCGCCCCAGACTTCAAAGGTATGACTCATTTCACCACCTCTTCAAACTTACCGCTTTCTTTATTCCATTGCAAGCCACGCTCGCCGAATGTAGTTACGACTGAAGCCCAAACCGCGCGCTTCAAAGCATCCTCAAGACCTGCCTTGCTAAGTTCTGCGACAAACTTATTAGCATCTTTTGCGGCTTTTGCTTTCTCGCTCCATTCGCTTACTAGTGCAATGGCGGCCTCTTGCTCTTTGGAGCGGCGGCTTATTGCAGTTAGTGTATGTTCTAAGATATCACTTAGGCAAGTAGTCATAGAGTGCAAGCCGTCAACATGTACGGGAGATATTTGAGCGCAGTTTTTAGCCACAATTGAATCGCTAAGGTCAAAGGTCAAAACTCTCTTATTACCTTGAGTCGTATAGTAGCCTACGAGGTCGCATGACTGCATAAGTAGGTCATAACTTGCTCCCGGAATCAATGGCCTCTTAATTCGCATATCACCTTCTTCTTTCTCTTTGGCATGTGCTATGAATACGACATTTTTACCACTCAATTTGAGCGGAGTAAAAAACTCTTGAAAGGTTCGTTTTGTTTCGCCCCATAGCTTGATCGTATTGCGTAAAAAACCTGGATTGTTGGCTATTAAGTGCATTTGCATTAATTCAATAACAGTTCCGGCCGTATCGATAATAATCGTATCATGTTTTGCAAGGATGCTATCTAGCTCGGTTTTGTTATTAATCAAGTCTTGCCATGATTCGAACTGCAGACCGTTTTTAAGTAGTGAGGATCTATGAAGCCCTCGGTCGAAGTCTAGTACAATTGGATTAGGCGCGGTATTCGCGAGTGTGGTCTTGCCGATTCCGGGATCGCCGTAGATTAGGACATTTAGCCCGTTTACAGTCATTCCGCCGTTTTGTGTGATTAGTCTCATGCTTTTAACTCCTTATAATGGTTTTATATTTAATGATTTAAGCTCTTCTTTTGCATATTCTAAATTATCTTCTGCATCTCGAAGCTTTTTTTTGTACTTCTCAACTTTGTAAATAGCTTCTTGATATAAATGTTGAGCTTGTTTAGATTCTAATTCCCATAAAATTTCCAACTTTTCTTCAAGACTCAATTCTGTTTGCATAGATTCTGGCATATAAACTTGAATGCCTTGTTGAGGAAAACTCATCTCTTTACTCCTAAAATCTTTTTTAATTCGTTATAATTTAATAGATACATTGTCTTTTGTCCGTATGGCACGTGCTTTACTTGTCTTAGTACCGCCTCTTTCTCGTTTCGTACACTGCTTGCAGGCCGTCCTATTGCCATATAGTGCAAGAGTCTTCGCGATACTTGGAATAATTCGGCGGCCTCACGAATAGTCAGCCAGTCACTCACTGCAAAGCTCCATACATGTGCATTTCGAATCTTTGTATTACATAGTGAGCAAAAAGCATAATTACGGTCATATGCCATAGTTTGAGTTCAAATCTTTTTTTCATCTTACGAGTCCATTAATGATAGAGTAGACAATTAAATAGCTTATGAATAGACCGCCGACAAGTCCGACGGCCATTTCGAATACGGCGCGCTTGGTTTCGGGCTTCATTTTGCGCTCCTTGTTAAGATTATCCATTTGCCGTTGTACGGCATTACCTGAGCTTCGCCAGGGGGGTGCAAGAAGATTGCAGCCATTGCCTCGGCAAAAGAGTTGTAAATTTTGTGTGGTTTGAGTTTCATGCCTTCGCTCCTTGAAGTGTAAATAGTGGGGGCCGTAGCCACCGTTTGTTTATTATGCCATTCCTTTCTTTGTTATCCATATAATGCGTCGACCGTTCGGTGATATACACTTAACTGTTTTGCCGTTGACTACATCATTAATTTCGTCGTCTGTTAATTCCCAATTTTTAAAATTGCTAAGTATTGAATCCCATTCGCTTAGACCTGTTATGCGGTCAACCTCACTTACGTTTATTTCGATTTCGTTTGCGTTTGTCATGTCCGTTCTCCGTTTGTTAGTGCGTTGTTTATTACGGTGCGAACTTACGAACAAAAATAATACATGTCAAGTCTTTTTTTTATTTATCTAATTATTTTTATTTTACTAGGTAGGTCTAAAGAGCCTAAGTAATTGAATTCGCGAGGAGTTATGGCAAAAATAAATATCTTACTAATAGCAGATATTTCGGCAAGATTTTGCACTGATTGCAAAGAGGGCACGGCGGCGCGGTAAGATTCGCCGTTTTTTTTATGTATTTCTATTTGGATCATTTTACTATATTTGTATGTCATCATGCTTTATTTTGCAGGTGGCCAAATACTTATAGCATTTGCGTGCAAAAAGGCTACCCGGGGAAGGTAGCCTTTTTTATTTCGGTAAATTTTGTATATTGCACTCAGCGGCCCACAATAGCCGTATCTTGTAACTCCCCCCAGAGCTAGAGCCCTGAATGTGTATGACTTTCAGGGCTTTTTATTATAGTACTCTTCCTTCATAACTTTTAGCATGAATTTACAAGTAGCTATTTCACCTTGAGCCATAAGAAGTTGCTCGCATTCTTTTACGGCCAAAGATACGGCTTTGTTTATTGGTAGTCTTTTACGTATTGCATAGGCCCTGATAGCTCGCTCTTCTTTTGGGTCTGTAATGCGTATTACCATTAGTCGCGTCTCAGGACTAACTGAGCTTTAATGGTCGCGCTTGCGGCGAATGTATCCACTGACTTGCACTCTGGCACAATATACAAAGTCTTGCTTGTAGATTGCAAAGCGTAATTAAGATTCGGGCTTATTTGCAATGTGCAAACGCCGGTCGCGCCATTTACCCAGTCAGCTTCGGCAATATCAATATAACCGACAAGTAGATCAAATTGATCACTTGTAAAGGCTTGCGCGGCGTTTCTCGCGGCGGGTGTGATAGCACTACCGAATAGCCAAAGTCTAAGCGCGGGTTTCTGTAGAGTTCCTGAGCTTGTTTCTTTTAGGATTATGCGGTCTATAGTGCCCGAGAATCCAAAAAAGCGAGCCGCATCGACTGCAATAGCTCCAGATGTTAGTATATCATTTGCAGCGTATGCAGCGGTATCGAGAGTACCAAAGTCTATAGCTCTTAGTACTCGATCCTGCCCTGTTTGTCCTGTATAAAATTCCATTTGTATCTCTTATGCAAAGTTGTAAGTATTTTCGTCTTCGAAAGGTCTTAGCCAAATTATCTGAAGTTGCGCCTCGACATTGTCATCATCAAGCTGGTATAATACGGAACCGTGACCGGGGTTATTGCTTCTAAATTCTATTGTAAATCCACCGTCAAGATAGCTAATACCGGAGCTTGGCTTGCCTAAGTTATTACCACCCGGAACTCCGATAAGCGTCGAGAGGCGTAATACGGGGTAAGTATCCGATATGCATACATCTTGCATAGGATAGCCTGAGTCGGGCTGGTCAACTGGTAGAGCTGTAAGATAATATATTGAGTTGTTATGATACCATTCAGTTTGTAAAAATATCACATTTACGAGATACCATCCTTTTTTGCGTACTCTGATAATGGTTGGATCTGCAGTGTCGATATATGCTAGACTTGTATTAATTCCATAGGCTTCATTCCGCGGGTCTGATTCCCATTTAATCCGGCTAGTGCCTAAATTGCTTACGACTGCATGCTCCCATGGAACTACGGTCTTAATACCCCACACTTCATTCATATTATTGCTAATTGCAGAGCTAGAAGCGCTGTAAGCAATTACGCGGGCACTTTTTACGGCTTGTGCAAGTACGGCCTCATCTTGGCCTGTTTGCGAGTTTGTATTATTGCCGTCATTATCTTGGTCTTGAATAAGAGTAAGCGCGCTCGGATTATTGCCTATTTCAAATGCTACTTGCTTGCGTCCAATACCAGCGGGTTTTACGGGCTCGTTAAATTTCATTATTCAGGTTCCCCGTCTATTCGTATTGTAATATCGCACATGCCTTCATATATTTTATGCGAGTGACTTATTAGGACTGCAAGAGCCGTAGGTTCTCCGCCGTAAATTGATTCTAAGAGCGTATTATAGTCTGCAAGATCGATAGTACATCTTTTGCCTACATCGTTAGTCTTAGCGGTTGTAAAGTTAGTAGTTAAACTAGCCTCGGCTTGCGTTGCCCTTCCGAGAAAGTAAACAAGAGCTTCGGATATAGTGCGTCCGATTCCTGACTCTTGTTGTTCGAGTATCATTTGATATTCCGGTAACTGGTCATATGGATTACTAGGCACTGTAAGTGAGAAGTCTTCGCCTGCGAAAAATACCGAGCAAAGTGTATTTACTTTTTTTAAATCTAATTTACCTGTTTCAGGAGATTCAAATGATAGCAAATATCCAGTATTTACAGTATTTCTAAACCATGAATTTAGACCATCTGTATTGTAGCTATTACGGTAGGTAATAATCGGTAAATTGTGAAACATGATATTTAAGTCTTTGCTATTATCTCCGCTTGTCCCTTGCTTACCGAATCCATACTCAGTCGTATCTTGTTCGCCGCTGATTGTCGATATATCTACATTGACTTGGTTAAGTCCCTCGGATAGCATTTTGATTTTGACCGAGCTATATGTATTGTCTTGATCGAAAGTTACAAACGGCGTAAAAGGATACGGATTATCTGCTACCATTGTAACCGTATAAGCGTCGGGATTTCCACTTGTAAAAGTGTACAAAGCTCGAAGCGTTTCTATAGAACCTTCCACTATGTTTTTATACACTTCAAAAAAGTTTGTATATTTTCCAAACATCTTAGGATCAATATGAGCGCCTCCGACAAGAGTCAAAGTGCCCTCAATATTAGACCATATTTCCGAGATATACTGCAAATAAGGCGCTATTCCAGTTTGCGACTGATTCTTATAAAAAACAAGGGTCTTAGTAAAGAAGTCAGCGGCTACAAATGAAGAGCTAAGTTTTTGAGTTATTGCTCTCATATATGCAGAGTACATCGTGCCTATTTTAGTTGTAAGGCGCGTAAATAACTGTATATGAAAGTAGCTATTGCCATCTAATTTATCTACTGCATAAAACGGGTCAGAGTCAAAGATATAGTTTTCATAACCCTCCCCTATTTCTATTGCATTTAAAGTACCTCCTTCACCAGTCGAAAAACTTGCATTCCATGCGACCGTATCGGTCGTAGGTTTTAGCGCTTTTACCCATACATCTTGATTTACGATTTCTCCTATGCATCGAAATATATCATATATCTCAATGCTATATGTTATCACATTATCAAGCGAGGTTATTTCGAGTTCATTTTCCGCGCTGTACTTTTGGCATCCAATAAACGCGGTCTTGTATCCAGAGCCGTCGTTATATTGCAAAACAAAAGTATTAAACGCGTCAAATTGTCTTTCAGCTTGATTAGGAATGTCCGATGCTAAATACTCCGAGCCGTCCGCGTTCAAGGGCACGCGTTTTGTGGTCGTTCCGCGTAACAGGTCGGCTCTTAGATCATTGAGCGCCTGAGTGCCCTGCAAAGCGGCTATATTGACATTTATCTTGAGTACTTGGCTAACAAGTCCGGCGGGAATACTTCCAAGCTCGGTATCAAGTGACATATCACGCAAAAGGAACTCGGTAGGGAGTGTTACATTTGTCGAAGTCCCACCGGTCACATAATTCACACTACTTGGTATAATATACATACGCCATTGAATGGAGTCTTCGCTAGTCCAAGTAGTTATAAATCTTTGGTTTGTTAATGCCATTAGATCAAGTCCCTACGATAGCAGGTGATAGTAAATTTTTCGAGTCCTGAAGCCCACTGTTTTTCATTACTGAAGTCGCACCGTGCGAAGACAAAAGGAATAAGAGCTTTTGAGTAAGTGAATGAGCTTGTAGATTGATACCTTTCAGGAATTTGATACGGCGCGGTCGGTTCTACTATGCGAGTGTATTTCTTTTGCAGAATTATTTGCAATAGGTAATAAACATTATCACTATTTACCGTGCCATAGTCCCATGTACTTACCGGAATGCAGTCTACTTCGAGTGCTACTCTAATCCGGCGCTGTCCTATTTCCGTTCCACTCATACTAACTTCATTCGATGACTCTACAGTAAAAGTAGGCAAAATACCGAATATCGGTAGCTCGACTCCGAGAGTATTTATTCCTGCAAAGGTCGAATCGTCTGACCCTTCAAATTTTACCCAATATTTCCAAGCCATATTTACCCTCTCCTTGCATTACGGCGGCGGTCTCTTTCGATCACGGCCTTGATTGAGTTATTATCGGCTATAAGCGAGCCGCTTATTTCTACATGAGTATTACGATTGATTTGCTTACCAAGCCCGCGCGTCTCTTCGCGAAGCTTTCGAACCTCTGCAATTAGTTTGCCATCCTCTTGCACTGAGTATCGAACTTGCGGCCCGTTTGAAGTAAAGTAATCTTTGATACTCATTCCGGGGTTGTTATTCATCCATTCGAGCTCTTCGCGGTTTGCTTTAGTTCCCGGCGCGGTGATAACCGACTCTCCTTTCGATAGCCATGCTGGAATAGAATCACTTCGTTCATTGCCAGGCCCTTCGAGTCCTACGACCCCGTCTTTGAAGCCTACCGCGCTTCTTGCAAGTCCTAAAAGTCCATATAGAGTACCTGTAAGAGCAGCCGCTGCAAGTGGCCCGAATATCGGCCCGAGTGTTGTAATTGAACTACCTAGAATACCTACGACAAAAGACGGTATCATTTTGGCTACGGCATCAAAAGCGGCTCCTGCAACTGCAGCGCCAAAGTCTGCTAGGGTTGCTTTACCTGAAGCTGCGAGTTCTCCAAAGCTAGCAAGCGTCTGACCGACAAACTCGTTAAATACTTTTTGATTGCCTTCCATGCCTTCGGCGTTTTTCTTAAATATCTCTGACTGAGATTTGAATACGCTCGCGGCTGTTTGATCTCCGACTGTTTTGAGCCTTTGCAAGGCTGTTACTTCGGTTTGCTCTTCGACTTGCTTTCTTTGCGCGTCAATATCTGCAATCTTAGCGGCATAATCCTCAAAGCTAATTTCTCGCTTTGCAAGGCTCTTTGTAATATCGTCCTCTTCGCTGTTTAAAGCTCCGAGGCGTTCCTCACGTATCTTATCGTTTGCCTCTTTCTCCTTACGGATTTTGTCCGAGTTAAATACATCAAGCATGCTAGTTTGCAAAGCTGTACTGACTTGATATTCAAGCGTGTTTTTCTTGATTGATTCTTGACTTTTATCTCTATAATTTTCATCTGCTAATCTTAGTGCGTCTAAGTTCTTTTGTTGTTCATCAATTTGCTTTTGAAATAGTTCCGCTGCTTTGTCAGCCCCTGCAATTTGAGCCGCTGCAAGTTGGTCTCTTAGAGCTTGCAATTGGCCTTGAATAACGTCCTGTAATTGCGTAATATTTCCTGTTACTTCTTGCAGTTCTTGGTTAGTCAAAGCTCCAATTTCTGGAATGATTTCTTTTATAAGAGTTGCGTTTCCTTTGGTTTGTTCGCCAATTGATTCAGCTAACTTTTTGTAAAAATCTTCTACATCTTTAGCAGCGTCTTTGTCAACAGTTGGTTTGATAGCCGAACCTTTATCTAATATATCTTTATTCTTTTTGAATATATCTTGATATGCTTTTTTGACGTTATCTTCGCTTTCATCTCTATTAACATTTGCAACAATTGATAATTTTGTTTGGTATTTAGTTCCTGCTACTTTTGCAAATGTTGTGTTTAACTGTGCTTGTTGAAGTTTGGCATCGTCTTTAAGTCTTTGTTCTTTTAATTTTGATTGCTCATCTTCGGAACCTTCCAAAGTCAAATTATATGCAGTCCTTTCGACTTCTAGTTTTAAGTAATATTTTTGATATTCCGCTATTGCCTTTTCAAGATCCGTTGCAACTTCTTTTGCGGTTCCGCCACCTGTTTTAGCAGTTGAAGTTGCAATCTTTTTATTAACTACGACAACCTCTTCAGCTTTAGTTTTGAAGGCAGACAAAGCAGCTATTTGTGAATTATATGCAGCGGTTATAGCGGTATGTGCTTTAGGATTTTGGATATTCGCTATAGCTTTTGAGTATGCATCACCAGCCTGCTCTGCTGTAGTAGCTGAATATAAAGAAGTTGCAAAAGCTGCACCAGCTTTAGCTTCAACTGATTGTGCTACTCCAAAAACATTGTTTAGTTCATCAGCAAGAGCTTCAAGTGACTCATTACGTTTCGAAAATGCTAAAGTCTGGTTTGCTTTTTGCAACGCTTTGTCAAGTTTTATAGATTGTTCGGATAAATTATCTAAGCTTTTTCCAGCTCTATTTGCAATTGATTCAACACCGTCTAAATTATCCTTATAGCTTGAAGTATTCTTAACGAGGTCAGGATACTCTTTATTAAGTTCGCCGTTTAACTCTTTTAGTCTCTTGGTTTCATCTGCAGTGAGCTTTTTCTTTTTAGATAAGTTCAAGAACTCTTCAGCCATTGTCTTTGTACTTTGGACTGCTTTTGTTTGCTCTTCGTTTGCATCTTTTTGAGTTTTTATCATTTCTACATTGGCTTCGGCTTGCTCGCGAGTCTCTTCGGCTGATACACTAAGAGCGTCAGTAACTGCATATATACCAGCTCCTAAAAGTGCAAGAGCTGCTACGACCGCTCCAATAGGATTAAGAGACATTGCAAGATTCCATGCATATTGCGCAACGGTTGCAATTGATATTGAGCCTCCTAAAGCAGTTTGCACGGCTGCATAGGCCGCCGTAACTGCAGCGCCTGTAGCTGTAACTACTGAATATGCAGTAAAAGCAATAGCGGCCACTCCGACAACTTTCGATATTGCATCAAAGTTGTTATACATGAATGACAAGACTGGTTGCACTACTCCAAATACAGTACTTAATGCCGTTTGGATTGTCCCAAATGCTTGTATCATGAAGGCCATTGCCTTTGGTATGCCTTCTTGGAGTATAGGTAATAGGTCTGATATGATTGGCCCTAGTGCATCATAAACACCAGCTCCAATAGTTTGGAACGCTTCTCCTAATTGATTCTGAAGTTTATTGATACTTCCGCCTGCATCGCCTTGTTGATCCGCTACCGTTTTGAAAGAATCACCTAACAATAGATTTGCTTGTCTCATTTTTTCGGCGGGTTCGATATTAGAGCGCAAAGTCTCTGCAAGTTGAGGGTATTTCTTGGCTAGTTTTTCGATAGCGGCCGCGCCTTCCGGATCTGCAAGGCCTTTCGAGAATGCAAGTGCAACGGCTTCGCCTTTTACAGCACCACCTGAGAACACTTCAAGCCCTGCAGAGAGCTTTGTAAGTTCCTCTGCTTGACTACCAGCGACTCCACCCATAGTAGCGACTGTAGATGCAAGTTCGCGAGTCCTTTCAGTTGGTAGTCCTAGGTCATTTGCTAAGTTAAGAGTAGAGGTTCTAACTTTATTTATCTCACCTTCAACATCTGCGATACCTTGTTGAGTGAATGCGACTTCTAATGTATCTCCAAACTCATCAGCCGCAAGAGCTCCGTCTTTTATTTTGCCCGCAATTGATACAATGCCTTCCGATAGCATAGATAAACCAGAAGCTGCAAGGCCACCACCAAAGCCAGCCAAGAAACCAGAAGAAGTTGACTCGGATTGTTGAGCTAAATTCGATAGCTTACTTTCTGCTTCGCTTGTATCAATGCTGACTTTCTGATTATCGAGCTGTTTAATCTCGGTCTCTGCTTTATCTGCAGAGCCTGCTAATTTATTAAGCTCGCTAGTTGCTTTTGTTATGCCATTGAATAACTCATTAGCATCCAGTCCTAGTTTAATTTTGATATCATCGGCCATTGATTTTGTGCTCCAATTTGCGGCGTTCTTTGTGATAGGTTATTGTATAGGCATAAGTACGGATTACATCTACACG
>Ga0049083_10000260_pt1 | contig 17992 bp, 16 predicted proteins | sample GreLakmeMI27MSRF_FD_66719 | JGI IMG/M metagenome (GOLD analysis project Ga0049083, IMG submission 66719) | Freshwater lentic microbial communities from great Laurentian Lakes, MI, USA - Great Lakes metaG MI27MSRF | ecosystem: Environmental > Aquatic > Freshwater > Lake | place: Great Lakes...
CGACTGACAGACGCGCATTGCGCACGATTCCGGGCCTGGGAGATGTCGCTCCAGGCACCTCCAGGCACCTCAGCCGTGCTTGCTGAGAAGCTCGCGGCGCGCGGGGCTGACCTGGAGGCTGGCGCGACTCAGGCGCCGGTGGCCGCAGATGCTGCAGCCGCCGAGGAGCTCGCCGAGGTGTGTGCTTCTGGCCAGCGATGCGCTCGCGCCCTCGCCCTCCACTGCACTCACTCCTCTCTTCGCAGGCGCCCGTCTCCATGCGCCTGATGTGCGATATCGACACCTTCCATCGTGCGTGCACGCGGCACTGTTGCCTGCGCGTGGCTGTATGTAAGCACATCTCAGACTGACCTTCTCCTAGCACCTGGCAAGCACGCGCCCGAGATTCTGCGCGACGTCCGCGCCTCTTTCGCGCCCCGCTCCATGCACGCGCTGCTGGGCCAGTCGGGTTCGGGCAAGACGACGCTGCTCAACATCCTCTCTGGCAAGGGCGCGGGCGTGGTGCACGGCACGCTGCTGCTCAACGGCCGCGCAGTGAACCACGCGGAGCTGAAGCATCACGCATCTTTGGTTCCCCAAGATGACATCATGTACGACGCGCTGTCAGTGCGCGAGACGCTGCTCTTCTACAGCCAGCTTCGACTGCCGCCAGCCACAGCGGCGGTGACACGCAAGCGAGTGGATGCGCTGATGGAACGTCTGGGTCTCGCCTACTGCGCGGACGTCCCAATCGGCAACGCCTTGCATCCGGGCATCTCTGGCGGGCAGCGTAAGCGGCTGTCAATTGGCATGGAGCTCATCGATAACCCATCGCTCCTATTCCTGGACGAGCCTACCAGTGGGCTGGACAGCCACAACCAGGATTCCGTCATCGCGTTTCTGCGCGACTTGGCAGACCGCGGTTGCACCGTCGTAACCACCATCCACTCCCCTTCAATGGCAATCTACAGCCAGTTCGACAGCGTGCTCCTGCTGGTCCGCAACGTGGGCCTGGGCGCCGGCTCTGTCGCCTTCCAGGGCACAGTCGGGGAAGAGGTGGCGTACTTCGTGACCCTCGGCACGCCGCTGCCGCCGTTCGCCAACGCCGCAGAGCACTGCGTGCACAGCCTGGACGCGGACCACGGCGCGCTGCGGCTGCCAACGCTGTGGCGCCTTCGGCGCCTGCAGATCCTGTACCAGACGGTGCAGGGGCTGGAGGGCGCGGAAGCGCGCTGCATCGCTCAGCGCCTCGCCTCTCTGCTTTGCATTGTGGATTACTCGGAGGACAAGGAAGCCGCGGTGCTCGCAGACATGTCTGCGCTGGCAGAGGCGATCGCAGTCGGCGGCGGCTCCTACCTGGCGTTTACCAGGGCTATGCTGGCGTGCTCCATCGCCGCCAACCAGGACGAGCGGGGCGCTCCGGAGGCGATGCACGCGCTGGGCTTGCCCTGCGCAGCGCCAGCGCCCGCAGCTGTGGAGCGCCTATCGCAGGTGGCGCAGCGCATGACCGACGGCCCCTGGTTTTCAGCTCTCTACGCCGACTTTGCAGCCGCGATTGCGTGGCGCATGGGCGTGTGCGGCCCGGCCACCACCAGCTTGCGCAGGGCTGAGAGCGCAATGGCGCTGGACGCGCCGGCTGGGCTCACCGCGGCCGTTGACCAGGCTGCACAGATGGAGCGCGCCTACAAGGCTGGCGGATGGAGCTGGGAGCTGCCGGCGGCGGACACGGTGCAGCTGCTTCGCCGCCTGGGCTACGCCCGCGCGATGCAGCTGGAACCCGCACAGCTGGAGGCCTTCGTGGGCGCCGTTGCGGGCGACGATCATCGCGTCATCTTTGGTGAGCTGGCGACGGCCATTATTATGCACGCCCGTGTGTCGGTGGAGGACACGCGCGAGGCTGCGCGCACGCTGCTGGGCGACGGGCAGATTCTGGATCGCATGCGGCTGCAGGCGAGCTTCTTCCCCGGCGGGCAGCAGCGCTTAGACGGGGCGGCCCTAACAGCGGCGCAGTGGGACTCCTACGAGCGCTTCCTGGATGCGGATGGCGACGGAAGCGTGAGCGCCGAGGATGTGCAGGCGGCGCTGCGTGCATGCACGGGGCTGCGCGGCGTGCTGGATGCGGCTGCGGAGGTTGCCGCGGAGCAGGTGCCCGACGTGCAGGGTGTCAAGGCGTTCCCCAACAGCAAGCTTATGCAGTTCCAGCTCCTCATTCGCCGCGAGTTTCGCATGTACTTCTCCGACTCGACGCAGCTGGCCACCGCCATCGGGTCAATCATCGTCATCCCGCTCTTCCTGGGCGGTATGTACTGGCGCATTGACCAGACGCAGCAGAACTACGCCAACCTTGTTGCGGCGCTCTTCCTCACCGTGCTGTTCAGTGGCATGCTGCCACTGAACACCACGATGTTGGCCTTTCCGTCTGAGCAGACCATCGTCCAGCGCGAATTTGCCAACGCCAGCTACCACGCGCTTCCCTACTACCTTTCCAAGATCCTCTTCCTCACCACCACGCGCGGCGGCATCTCGCTTGCCATCTCAACCATCGTGTACTTCATGTCTGGCATCTACCCGCGGCCGCTCACGGCTGGTAACGTGCTCCTGTTCATGTGCACCGTCGCCATTGTCGTGTTGTGGTCCTCAACCTCGGGTTTGATGTTTGGCATCCTGGTGCCGGACGCGGCGGCGGCCGCAACCGTGAGCATGCCATTCCTGTTGATCCAGATCCTGTTCTCGGGCTTTTACCTTACCAAAGATGCCATACCTCCCTGGTTCATCTGGGCCTACTACATCTCTTTCTTCCGCTACTCGCTGGCCGTCCTGGTGCGGAACCTCTTTCACAGCTTGCGCTTTGAGCCGTGCAAGCTGGGCGCCTTCTGCCCCTTCGGGCCGCAGGGCTCGGGCCGCGACGTGGAGCGCCAGTACGGCGTCGACGGCATAAGCACGATCGGCTACATCGCAGTCTGCGTCTCATACGCCGTCCTGATGGCCGCCATCGGATACGCCGCACTGCTGTTCCGCTTCAGCGTGCAGATGAGGCGCCGCCCATCGCACCCCCAGACGCCCTCGTTCCGCACGCTGGGCGTGCGCCTGCGCGAGATAGGTCACGGTGGGGAAGAGCACGCGGCTGCACCTCCGCCCAAGAGGGCTGCCTGGGCGGGACGGGCGATGCGGGCGCTGCGTCGCCGCCGGGGCTCCACACGTCTGCTTTAGCATAGTCATCGCTTAGCTAGTGTCTAGTCGTGCAATGATGAGTCAGAGAGCGCTTCTTTGGTTCTCGGTGGCCGCTCCTCTGCCCAAGGTCCCTGTTCACCAACCACCACCACGCTTCGCTCCGTGGTGAAGCAGTCTGGCTGATGCATCTCACTGTCGCTGGTGGAGGCCGCAGGACAGCCTTGGGCGGTACCCTTCCCAAAAGCTCTGCTGCGTCGCTGCTGCCTCCTAGGCCACAGCCTGGTGGGTCCTGCACACGCAGCACACGCAGACGAGTCCGAGCTGCTGTGCGCGCGTCGCTGGCGGAGCTGAGCAGGCTGCCCTCCGGAGAGGGAGGCACGGCGCTCTTCTGGACTGCATACGCCAGCTCGGGGGCCCTGACGGCTCTGCTGCTGCTGCGGCACCTCATGTCCTGGCACCCGCGTGTTGAGAAGCGACGGCGCGAGGTTCCGTGGGTCTATGTGAAGAAAGGCACTGATGCCTTTCTGACTCCGCTGCGAGCGCTACTAGAGTCGCACGCGCCCGAGCTGCAGGAGCGGCTGTCCGCGCGTTTGACAACCGTGGACAAGCGGCCGGAGTGGACTGGCGGCGTGGACCTGAGCCCGGTGCTCGCCCTTTGCTTTCTTCGCATAGTCACCGAAGGACTTCAGCCAGATACGCCTCTCTTTCCCCTGGGGCTGCCTTCTGGCGGCGAGACGGCGCTAGTGCAGCTCATCATGACGCAGGAATTGGCCCTCATCACCGCGTGGGCTGCTATCTGTGCGTATCCCTTATCCATCCCGCCCCACCCGCTCTCTGACGCTGCTGTGCGTGCGCAGTCATGCGCTGGTGCGCCTTCATCTAAGCCATAAGCAGACCATTTGTTTTAGAACTCGTGTAAGTAGAGAGTCTCGCCCAACGCGTCACAGGCGTGCTGCACAGCTTGCAGCGATCCCTCCACCGCACGCCGCTCCGAGACCACCGCCCGCAGCGCATGCAGCTCTGCGTGATGGCGTCCCGGCTTCCACGGCTTCGCCTCGAGCGCCCTCAGTCGCGCCACGTCCCCCGACAGAGCGGCTGGGTAGGCGTTTGCCTGCTGCTGCAGCGCCCCACGCAGCCTCGACAGCGCAGCCCATTCGTTGGCTGCGCTGAAGGGCTTCATGAAGAAGCCCATGGCCACATAGGCGCGTTGAGGACCCGCCTGAGGGTTGGCTGCGGCAGCTGCCGCGTCAGCCTCACTCCAGCCGGCTGCCAGCAGCTCCTCGTCCGTGGCCGAAGCCGCCCGCGCCCAGGCCATGACGCCCTGGTCGGGCCCCTCCCAGGTCATGGACGCACAGGCGGAGCAGGCTGGCAGTCCCACGGCGCCCAGCAGGGCCGAGTTGAGGAGCCGCACAGGGCCCAGCGCCCCCGCCGGCAGGTCTGCTCGGTCCGCGTCGCCCCTCTTTGCGCGCATCCACTTCTCGGCGGTGCAGAGCCGCGCCTCCACGGGGCGTTCCACGAAGCCGTAGTCCAGCAGCGCGTCCACCGGGGGCAGGTCCCCGTAGCTGTCAAACACCTGTTCGCCCGCACGGTAGGCCCTGTGCGCGCGCAGCACCGCCACGCGGCGCTCCGCGTCGTAGGTGAGCACCCCCTCGCTGCCAGAGTCGGTGCAGTGGTTGATGCTGTCTGCCCAAGGCACCAGCGCCAGGGCGTCGTCATAGTGCTCCTGGTCACCCTCCTCTTCGGTTTCGCCCTCTCGCGGCGCTCTCTGGTACACATCCACGCCCGGCAGGTGAAATGCGCGGGCGGCCATGAGCGCCGTCGCCCAGCGCACGTCCGCGTCTGAGGGCGGGCAGGGCAGCGCGGCGGCGGGGAGCTCCCGCAGGGCTGCGCGGATGCGCTGTGCGTCCTGGTCGCACTCGGCGCACTTCTGTGCGTATCTGGGCAGCATCAGGCTGCCTTCCAGCAGCTGCTGCGCCAGCCCCGGCGGCCACAGCAGCGGGTGGTTGTACGCGGCGGGGTCTTCCGCGCTCACAGGCTGCGAGGGCAATACCGCCAGGTATGCACTCCACAAGCTGGCGCTGCCCAGCGCGCGCTCGTGCAGCAGCTTCAGCGTCAGCGCTTGCCAGTCTGACAGGTGCGTCGCGGCGCCCCCACAGCCTGCGCACTCCCGTGCCACTCGGGGAGTCAGCAGCGCGGCAAGCGGCACGCGCACAAGCTCGTCGCCCGTAGAGATTGGGCGCGTGGCCACGGCGCCGAAGCTGGAGCGAGAAGTGCGCGTGAGTTCGGGAGGAGAGTGAGTCGCAGGGAGATCCCTTTTTGGGCGCACCCATAGGCGCCGCCGATCTGCGTGACGCGCACGCCGCAGTCGTCGTGCGCCCACTGAGCCAGCCAGGCGCGTAGGGCTGCGCTGGCTGCGTCCTTGGCAGGCACAGGTATTGGTTCTGGTTGCAGGCGAACAGGCTTGGGGGGCGCTGCTCGCGCGCGCCGCGCCTCCACAGACAACGCGCCTCGACAGCGTCGTGCACGCGTCGCAACGGCGGGATCAACGCGCGATTGAGAGCGCAGCTGCTGCTGCGGCAAGGCAACGAGCATCTCCACGAGAAGTGTCTGAGCTCCACCACTTGTGCAAAGGTGTCGCGGGGCCGCGCAGCAGGGCGAGCCTGCAGCGCCAGGCTGCCGCGCGAGACCACAGGCAGAGGCGCGGGCGGTGGAGCTGAGGACCAGAATCACAGAGAGCACGCTGCGCACAGGCACAGGCTGCGCAGAGTCTGTGACCGTGCAGCAGATGCTGTGAGAAAGGCTTGCGGAGGGAGCGAGGCGCGAATGACGTGGCACTGAAACGTCCGACAACATCTACAAGTCGCCCCACCTCTGCGATGCGCAGCCTGGCGCCGCAGCGCAGCGCGTTGTCACTGCCGCGCGTGGCTGCGCAGCGCTCCACGTGTGATCGTCGCCACCGTCGCGTGCCGTGCGCTGCGCAGGTGGCACCACCGGCCGCACCCGCCACCTCTGAGCGCCTCGCAGAGGCGGCGCTTTCCGACGCCACTGCGGACATCGCGGGCATCCCTCGCGCGGAGTGGCTGCGCCTGCAGGCTCCTGCGCGGTACCTTGGCAACGAGTGGGGTGCGGTGCACAAAGCGTGGACAGGGGATGGCGGCTCTCCCCGTGTGCGCTTTGTGCTCGCGTATCCGGAGGTCTACGAGGTTGGCGCGTCCAACCTGGGACACATTGTCCTCTACACGGTGCTCAACGCGCAAGAGGAGCTCCTCTGCGACCGAAGCTACCTGCCCGCTCCGGACTGCCAGGCGATGCTAGCCACGCACGCTGTGCCGCTGTTTGCGGTGGAGTCACGCCGTCCGCTCCGCGACTTCCACCTGGTGGGCCTCTCTTTGGCCTACGAGCTCTCCTGCACGAACCTGCTGCAGATGTTGCACCTGGCAGGCATTCCTTTGAGCTGGCAGGAGCGCGCGGCTGCGGACCGCGCGCGCACAGGCGGCGCGCCCAGCTGCGACGCGCCGGGCGAGCAAGCGTTCGACGTGGATGGCGGCTCGCTGCCGCTCTGCTTTGCAGGTGGCCCTACCGCAACCTCCAACCCGGAACCATACGCCGACTTCTGCGACTTCTTCGCGCTGGGCGACGGAGAGGACTGCCTGCCCGAGATCGGGGCCTGCGTCGCCGCCGCGCAGCGCCAGGGTCTTTCGAGGCGGGGCACGCTGCTCAAGCTCGCCCGCGAGGTTGAGGGCGTCTATGTGCCGCAGTTCTACGACGCGCCGCCGGGCTGGGGCGGCGCCGTCTTCGCCAACGTGGAAGGATTGCCCCCCCGCATTCGCCGCCGCGTGGCCTCGCCCGACCCAAGCCAGCAGATCGGCCTTGTGCCCTTTGTGGAAACGGTGCACGACCGCCTCACCATCGAGATCCGGCGGGGCTGCACGCGCGGATGCCGCTTCTGCCAGCCGGGCATGTTGACGCGCCCCGCGCGTGACGTGGCGCCCGAAGACGTCATTGCTGCCGTGCAGGAGGGGGTGAAGAAGACGGGCTACACCGACTTCTCGCTCCTTTCACTCTCCTGCTCCGACTATCTGGCGCTGCCGGCGGTGGGCATCGAGCTGCGCAACAAGCTGGCCGACCAGAACATATCGCTCAGCCTGCCCAGCCAGCGCGTGGACCGGTTCGACGAGAACATTGCGCGCCTCATGGGCGGCGCGCAGTCCCAGCCCAGCATCACGTTCGCGCCAGAGGCTGGCACGCAGCGACTGCGCGACATCATCAACAAGGGGCTGTCTAACGCGGAGCTCCGGCGCGGCGTGGTGACAGCCTTCGACCAGGGGTGGCGCAAAGTGAAGCTGTATTTCATGATTGGCTTGCCGGGTGAGACGGACGAGGACGTGCTGGGCATCCTGGACACCATCTTCTTCCTGCAGCGGGAGTGCCGGGGCCGGGCCGGCAAAGGCAAGCTGTCCATCACCGCAACAATCTCCAACTTCACGCCCAAGCCGCACACGCCCTTCCAGTGGCACAGCGTGAGCACCGCCGAGTTTGAGCGCAAGCAGGACCTGTTGCGCAAGGCGCTGCGCAAGTCCACCCCCCGGGGCCGCAGCGGCGAGGCGCCCGACGTGCGTCTCAACTACACCAGCGTGCGCATCAGCGCCATGGAGGATTTCCTAGGCCGCGGCGACCGCCGCCTCTGCGCGGTGGTGCGCGCCGCGTGGCAGCGGGGCGCCTGCAACGAGGCGTGGTGGGAGGGCAGCGACGCGTCCTTTGCAGCCTGGGACGGCGCCATCCAGGAGGCTGGTATGAGCTGGAAGTACCGCTCGGTGGCGGCTGGCGAGTGGGACGTCCTGGATGCTGTGGGCGACGAGCGCTTCCGTGGGCAGGGCGGCGGTGGCAAGGGTCGCGTGGACCGGGGGGCGCTGGCCGACTCGCGGCTGGACGCGCCGCTGCCGTGGGACCACGTGGACACTGGCGTCAGCCGCGCCTGGCTCAAGGCTGACCTGCAGCGCGCCCTGGAGGCTGTGACGGTGCCGGACTGCTCACACAGCGTCTGCAGCGAGTGCGGCGTCTGCGACGACGGCGAACACTTTGGCCAGAACGTCATCGCGCCACCGCCGCCGGTGCCCGAGTTCACGGCGGATGACCACCTGCCCGCCACCGCAAAGGCGCAGCGCCTGCGCCTGCGCTACGCGCGCCGGGGCGACGTCGTCTGCGTGGGCCACCTGGACATGATGCGGCTGTTTGAGCGCGCCGCACGAAGAGCCGAGCTGCCCGTGTCTCAGGACGAAAGCCCCTTCCACAGCCGACCGCGCATCGTCACCGCGCTGGCGCTGGCGCTGGGCGCAACCTCTGACGGCGAGCTGATCGAGCTGACCATGGCACGCAGGGTCGCGCCCGCGGAGGCGCTGGCGGCGCTGGCGGCGCAGATGCCGGAGGGCATCACACTGTCCGTGGCTGGAGAATATCCGCTGCGGGCGGAGAGCGGCAAGGCGCTCACCCTGGGCGCGGCTGTGAGCGGGGCCGAGTGGCTGCTGCATGTAGCACCCGTAGCGCCCGCAGAAGGCGAGGCGGCGGCGCCCAGCCGTGAGGATTACGGGCGCTGGGTGGATGAGCTGCTGGCCATGCCCGCCTTTCCCTGGGACAAGCGAACCAAAGGAGGGGCGCGCAAGACCATCGACCTGCGCCCTGCGCTGCAGTCGCTCGCCTTGGCCAGCCAACAAGACGCCGCGCGGCTGTGCAGAACAGACGGGCCCACTGCGGGATCGCTGCCGCCCGGCTCCATCGCGCTGCGCTTCCGCGGTGCTGCGGGCGTGGACGAGATGGGCAACGGGCTGCTGGGCCCCGATTACCTGTTGGGCATGCTCGGGCAAGTGTCCGGGCTCACGCTTGAGGCGCTGCACGTCCACCGCATCTGCATCGACACGAGCGATACGGCGTGCACGGAGGAGCAGGCTGAGCGCGAGGCTGCGGTTGTGGCCGCCACCGTTGTGATTGCGGAGCGCAAGCGCGAGCTGGAGAAGGCTGCACGGCGGCGCTGGGAGGCTGAGCTCGTGCGGACGCGCGCACTAGCTCTAGGGCGCACTCTATCACTATCACGCGGACTGGAGGTGTAGTTACAACCGCGCTCACTCGTCGTTGACCACGCCGTCCGACTCGAGCTTGGTCCACTTGTTGGTGCGCGGATCGACGCGCATGTGCTGCACTCCCCCGTTCACCAGCTCACGGCGCAGCATGCTGCCCTCCAGAGGGACGCCCACCAGCGTGGAAGTCATGAACTGGATGAGGTGGCCGTGGCTCACCACACAAACGTCCCCGGTAGTGCGCGCCATAAACCGCCGCACGGCTGCAACGCCCCGGTCCGCCCGCACCCGGTCCGGCTCGCCGTCATAGGCCTTGCTGGTGAGCGAGCCGTCCACGGATGCCATGGGGATGAAGCTGTACATGGTGATGGCGAGAGCGGTGTCGCGCGTTCGCAGCTCCGGCGCCGTCACGCACGCCGTGAGATGGTTGTACGATATCCGCTGCCCGGTTGTAAGCGCCTGCTGCCGTCCCTGGTCAGTCAGACGGTCGTACGAGTTGTCGTTGGACTCGGTGCCCCTGCGATAAGGGGTTAAAAGACATCAGCGACGGACAGATGCGCTTTGAGGCAGTGCTTCCGCGTACGCACTTGTTCTTGTACGCCTCCCCGTGTCTGATGAAGTACACGTTGCGGGGGCGGCTTGTGGAGCCCGCAAAGGCAGCAACGTCAGAGGAGCTGTGGGGATCCTCAGCGGTGGCGCATGCGACCGCAAGCGACAGCAGCGCGCAGCAGAGCGCGACGGCGCTGCATCGCGCCATGCGCTGCCAGGCCATCGCGATGTCTGGCACGGGCTGCGCTGCGGCTGCGGCGCGCCGGTTGTCTGAGGCTTGGGTCAGGCCGCCGCAGCAGCTTGGGTAAAGTGATAACTGAATCGCTGGTCGTACGGCGATGTTCCGCCAGCCTGCGCCCTTCTTCACGACATACCATCTCCGTTGTCGTCGCCCTCCGCTGCGCCCCTTTCCAGCAGCTCTGTGGTGTGACCGCTGTGGATGAGCCTTGCGCGCTCGCTCGCTTCCGACCCCAGCACAGGCGCCAAATAGCGTCGATCCACCGCGTCCCAGGCTCTAAACAGCCAGTTGCTGCGCGGACTGGGAGCCTCATCCTCCGCCAGCGAACTATAAAGCTCAGCACTGGCCTCCGCTGCACCTGCGAGGGCCGACGGCAGCACGCGCGCCAAGAATGGGCGCGTGAGGCCTGAGAAGCATATCGAGCTTGTGAGCACGATGAGCGTCGCGGCGGCAATCACGGAGGCGTTGGAGCGTTGAAGCTCAGCCTTTGCTGGGTCGTCAGTGCGCGCCATCGGTGGCGCGACTGCAAAATGGTGCGTCGCGATGGCGATGGACACGGCACCGCGCGTGGAGCCGGCCCACCAGATCACGGCGCTCTCGCGAACTGTAACGAAGACCAAGAGCCTCAGACACAGGACAGCTCCGGCAAGGCAGGCGCACGCACGTGATATCTGCTCGCGGGCGGTGTTGCGGCTCAGCATGTTGCCCGCAGCCAATGCGGGAAAGACGGCCAGTGCTCTCGTCAGGAGCAGCAGTGTGCCGAGCGTGGCGGTTATCGCTAGCACCTCTCCTGCGCGCGCCTGCTGCCAGATGCGCGCATCCAGCACCGCCATCCCCGTGCTGATGAAGATGAGCTGCTCGCAGACCGTCGCCAGAGTGGTAGCGGAGGCGACTGTCGCCTCGTGCGCCCCCCGGGAGATGGATCGCAGCGCATAGTGCGACATCACTAGGGAGGCGGCAAACAGTGCCAGGATGCCGCTTAGGCGGCACACCTCGGCGACCAGAAACGCGAGGTAGGCCCACAGAAACAACAGCGCAACCTCAAGCGCTACAGGGCTCGCCTGCTGGCCGGGACCAGGACGCGAGACCAGCTTCGCCACAGCCGCCGCTGCGAGGCCCACCAGCATGCCAAGGATGGTAGACGCGGCGAAGAGCCACACAAAGTGGAGAGAGAGGGAAAGCACATCGCGCGCAGTGCCTCCATCTTCAGGTAATGATTCCACTGCGCGCAGCAGCACCAGGCTCATGGCGTCGTTGACGCAGCCCTCGCCCAGCACAATGGAGAACAGTCTGGGGGCGGAGCGTTCAGAAAGTACTGCCAGCGTGGCGACCGTGTCTGTGGCTCCAAAGACGGCCCCAACCGCCAGCTGACTGCGTAGCGGCAGATCGTAGGCGCTCAGAAACACGTTTACCATTGCGCTGGTGACTGCGAAACAGACGACAGTGACGAATACGCCGAGAGTGAAGATGCGCAAGATGTTGTGGAAGAAGAGCCGCGTGTCCACCCGCAGCCCAGCGTCCAGGATGATGGGAGGTAGCGCGTAGGTAAAGAAAGCTGCGCTGTCAAAGGCCAATCGAAGCGGCAGTTCTTTGCTCCTTCCTCCTGCCATCGCCAGCGCTGTGGCGCCCAATAGCAGTCCCACCGTCGCGGCGACACCACACCCAGTGACAAGGAAACGCGTTCTAGACGGAGGAGGGCGGTGAAGCAGGTGAGCCGATGCTGTGATGCAACCGACGGACATTTTCTGCGCGCACGCGTGCGCTCTTGCGCGCGCACCTGTGAATGGCAAATCGGCCCAGCAGCAGACTCGCTAGCAGCGCGCAAGACGTGAGCAGCGCTGCGACGACGGTCGACTCCTCCTCCTCCACCGCCACGGCAGGCGGGAGGCTGGGCGGGCTCAGCGCCATCCTCGACGCGCGCTGTGCGCTGTGTGATGCTGCAAATGCCGCCTGAAAACAGTGCGCAAGGGGCGGGCGGAGGAGGGCAGAAGTGCGGGGGCCCTCCTGCGATGCCTTTCCCCAGCCCCTCCTCCCGGCTCCGGGAGACGGGTCGGCTTCTTACCGCGACGGCGTCAGAGGTGGACATCAAATCTCAAGTCAGCGCCTCCCCCTGCTCCTCCTCTTGCCCCGCAAGCTGCCTAGCCACCAGTGCTCGGAACGCGCCTCCCTCGCGCGCCACCAGCTCGTCGTACGTGCCGTGCTCCGCCACAATGCCCTCCACCAGCACGAAGATTGCGTCCGCGCTGCGAACCGTGGACAGGCGGTGCGCCACCAGCAACATGCCGCCTCGGGGCGTGCGCGCCACCAGATGCGCCTCCAGCGCGTGCTGCACGGCAGCTTCGCTGGCACTGTCAAGCGCTGACGTGGCTTCGTCCAACAGGAGCAGCGACGGCGCACGTACCACTGCTCTGGCGATGGCCACGCGCTGCTTCTGTCCGCCCGAAAGACGCACCCCTCGCTCTCCAACCAGCGTGTCCAGCCCCATGGGCAGCTGCGCCAGCACGCCGTCCAGGTGCGCGATGGTGACCGCGCTGGCCAGGCGTGCCTGTGCGCCCGGCGGCGCGTTGTACAGGATGTTGTCCCGAACGGAGAGCGCAAACAGCGGCGGCTCCTGATGCACCGCGCCCACGGCTGCGCGCAGAAAAGCGGGGTCCAGCACAGCCGTGTCGGTGCCGTCCAGCAGCACGCGTCCGGCGCTGGGCTCATAGAGCCGAGAGGCGAGCGCCAGCAGCGTGGATTTGCCGCAGCCGCTCTTGCCGACGATGGCGACGCGGCCGCCGACGGGCACGCCCAGAGACACGCCACGCAGCACCGCGGGTCGTCCAGGGAAGTTGAAGCTCACCCGGTCAAAGGTGAGGGCGCCACAGGCGGGCACAGATGGTGTGTCACCGCCCTCAGTCCGCATCGCCGGCTGTCTGTCCATCAGCGTAAACACTGCATCGCCTGCGCCCAGCGCCCCCACAAAGGATGCCCAGTTCTGGCTGATGGCCGCCATCGCCGTCTGGATGCGCGAAGTATAGAACACGAAAACCGCAAAGCCTGCAGCCTGCTGTGGCGAGCGCACGCGCGCGTGGCCTGCGAGCAGCACACCGACAAGCAGAGCGTTGTTGAGGAGCAGAGTCGCGGGCACGTACAGTGCCCACACAGCCTTGATGCGCTCTTGCTTTGCCCGCAGCTCCGCCACCAGAAGGCCGTACTTTGATGTCTCGTGTGCCTCCGCGCCCAGCGCGCGCACCGTGCGCAGCAGCGAGATCGCCTGCGTGGCACCCCCGTTTGCGCACGACGTGGCATCCTGGATCTCCTTCTGCATGGTGCGCGTCAGGCTGCCCACTCTCTTTGAGAGGCCGAAAAAGGCGAAGCTGGCCACGATGAAGAAAAGGCTCATGCGCCAGTCCACGCTCAGCATAACTGCGACAGAAGCAAGCAGGTTGACGCTGTTCTGCATAATAAGGTTGGCATTGGTGGTCAGCGACACGCTGAGCACTTGCACGTCGCTGGTGAGGCGCGAGGCGAGCTCTCCAGAGCTACTGGCGTCGAAGAACGCGGTCTCCTGGCGCAAGATGGCACCAAACAAGGTCTCCTGGACTCTCGCCACCAGGCGCACTTCCACCAGCGCGGTGCACCACACCCGCGTGCAGGTGGTGAAGGCGCTCAGCACAGCGCAAACCACAAGACCAGACACGGCTCCGCGAAAGGTTTGTGGCGTCCAGAAGCCGCCAGGGCCCCCACCAGCTGTGTCGTCGGAGACGACCAGCGCAAGCGCTCGTGCAGAGAAGTTTGGGATGGCCGTGTCGAATCCCGAGCTCACCAAAATGGCCACGGCGCCAACGCACACCAGAAGTCGGTCCTGTGCTGCAAACGACAGCAGGCGCAGCACGACGCGCTGTTTGCGCGGCTTCGGCGCAGTCTGGACAGCAGTCTCCTCGTCCTCGTTCTCATCTGCTGTAAGCCGCTTGGTCTCGGACACCTCGCGTTCTGTGGACGCCGTCATAGCCCGGCGGGGGCTCGGTGTTAGCACTTTTGTCGGACCTCGGACGAAGGCTCTACGCGTCTACGGAGCGCACTCCATTGCCCTCATACGCAGCGATATGTCCGCCTCCACCGCCGTCCGTGCTGCGGTGCGTGCGTGAGGGCAGCGGCGCGTTTCTCAACTGCCGTGGTTGCAAGCTGACGCGCTCGTATCGCCTGTTGCGCACAGGTCTGCGTGGCGCGCAACACCAGCGCGCGCGCCAGCCGTTGCGGGGCTGCGCTGGGCGTGTCGGCTCGCAGCGTCGCCACCACCGCCTCGCTGCAGCTCTCCTCCCGCTCCAAGCCGGCTCTCGCGCTCTCCGCTGCGCGTCGTGGCGCGGTGCAGACGCGTCGGTGCGTGGTGGATCCACGCCGCAGTGCCAGGACACGCTTTGTCTGGCGTCTGGCGTCTGACGTTGCTGAGGCTCTCCGTGCTACAGCGCATTCGCAGCCACTGCCGCAGCCGAGCCGCTGGCCAAGGTGACGAAGAAGGTGCGACCGGACTCCGATTTGCGCTTGAGAGCGCTCTACGGAGCTGCGCAGACAAGCTGCGTGGACAACACTCAGCGTCATCTCTCCTGACGCCCCGCCTGCGAAGGTTTATTTCGACATCACCATCGGCGGCGCGCCTGCCGGCAAGGTTGTGTTCGGTCTGTTCGGCGACGTGTGCCCCAAGACGGTTGAGAACTTCCGCGCGCTCTGCACGGGCGAACCCGGCTTTGGCTACAAGGGCTCCGCCTTCCACCGGGTCATCCCGCAGTTCATGCTGCAGGGCGGCGACTTCACATCCGGGGACGGCCGCGGGGGAAAGAGCATCTACGGCAACAAGTTTGCCGACGAAAACTTTGTCCTCAAGCACACCGTGCCCGGCCTGCTGTCCATGGCGAACGCGGGCCCCAACACCAACGGCAGCCAGGTGCGTGATTGGCATTCACGGAGGGGTCTGTGAGCGTCTTCGCTCTGCACTCACTGCTCACTTCCAACCCACCAGTTCTTCTGCACCACTGTGTCGACTCCTTGGCTGGACGGCAAGCACGTGGTGTTCGGACAGGTGCTGGAGGGAATGGACCTGGTGACCAAGATCGAAAGCGGCAAGATGGACCGCAGCGACCGCCCGCTGTCCGCCGTGGTGATCGCGGCATGCGGCGAGGTGGCTTAGGGGCGCGACATGCGTCTCGCGACTCGTTCAGAGGATGGCAGCGCGAGTGGAGACTTTGGTATGCGACTTCTAACGAGTTCTGTATCATCCGCGTGCTGGCTCCAGCCCGAGCACCAGCACAGTGACGTCATCTTTGCTGCGCTTCTGTCGCGCGTGCGCCACCAGCGCGGCTGCTGCTGCGTCGCACCCAGCTGCGCCTCCTGCGCCGCCTGCGCCCGCGGCTGCGGCCATCTGCACGGCAGCCTGCGCGTTGGCCACATCCCAGAGTCCATCCGACGCCAGCACCGCAAACGCTCCCTCCCGTGCATCCACGGCGGCCACGCGCGACACGAAGGGCTCTGCGGTGAGGCCCGAGGCTGCATCCTCTTTGAGAAACTGGTCGCCCAGCGCTCGAGACAGCGCCAGGCCGTACAGTCTCGTCTCGTGTGGCTTGAGCGCCACCCCCCGCGCGCGCAGTCGCGCCCGCTCGCCCTCGCTCTTCACCTTGTGCTCCTCCGTGAGACGCAGCGCCCGGTGGGCAGCCAGCGTGCCCGCCGCGGAGGGCGGCGAGGCGGCTGCGGCTGCGGCTGCGGCGGCTGCGGCCCCCCGGCCGGGCAGCCAGTCGCCGCAGGTGAGGGCCAGCGTGGCTGAGGCGTCGCCCACGTTGGCGGCCTGGACGTACAGCCGGGAGCTGTGCGAGGCTGACCGCCCGCTGGTGGAGGCTGCTGCGGCTCCGCCCGCGTGCGCCGCCCCTCGCTCGGCAGCCTCCGACGCGGCGTCGTCTCGCCACACCAGCACCGCGGTGGCTGCGCATCCCTCGTACTGACACCGCAGCTGCGCGTCGGTGGCCAGGAAGGCTGCGGCCAGGGCTGCGCCTGCGCCGTCGCCACCGCCGGAGCGCCATCCGGCCCCCAGGGCGCTCAGCTCGCGGGCCAGCACGCCAGGCAGCAGCGCGGCGGCCTGCTGGGCGGCGCCGGCGCCGCAGTGTCCGTCGAACACGGCGAACAGTGCACAGTGCGGGTGGCCACGCAGCGGGCACTCCACCAGGCTGCGATCCTCGCTGGGCCGCCCTCGAGCCGCGTCTTCCCGCACAGCCACGTGCAGGCGCAGCGCGTGCGGCGGCGCAGGCAGCAGCGCGCTGTATGGCGGCGGCAGGGCCGCTGCCGCAGCCGCTCCGCCCGCTACGTTGCTCTTTGCCGGCGTCTGCGGTGCCTCCGCCCCGCCCTGATCAGCGCCAGTGGGGGGCGCCAGCAGCACCACGCTGACGGCGGGTGACTCGTCGCGCTCTCCGAAATGAACCACGTCGCCCGCTTGCAGATCATGCCACTCCCCTTTGGCTCGGTTCGCCTTACCCACGGCTTGCCCGTTCAGACGCGTGCCGTTCAGCGAACCAAGGTCCATCTGCGCGCCAGCGGCAGCGAGTGAGACAGCGTTCCTACAGAGTTCACACTGAGCACAACAACCCCACGCACCAGCTGCCAGCGTTGCCGATCCGGGTCCCACCCTATGCGCGCGTGCTGGCTGGACACCTCCGTGTCGTTGATCACGAAGTCGTTGGCGGCGACGCGGCCCACGTTGAGCTGAGGGAGGGCGAGAGGCGCAGAGCGCGAGTGAGTGTGGGACTGTGGGAATCCCACAGAAACAGCTGCTCTGCCGTCGCGCAGCGTGGAGCCAGCGCAGCTGCGCGTTTCCACGCCGCGAGGGTGGCACGGGCGCGTGGGAAGGCCGCAACGCACCTCCTTCAGGTGCGGCGGGACGCTATAGACAGAGCCAGCCTGAGCCCCAGAGGTGACCTCCAGACGCAGCACCGGTCGCGCCGCGTCTGCCCACTGCACCTGGGAGCGGGCGAGCGCGTGAGGATGGGGTAGAGCGAGGAGGCGAACGGGAGCTTTGAACTTGTATGAACGAGGCTTTGGAAGAAAGGCTGCCGGGGCGCGCCTTTTGCGACTTGCGAGGCTGGCGCGCAGCGGTGCGCGCAGCCCCGGCCGCCACCTGGGAGGCGCGAGTGCGCGTGGCGCGGCGTGAGCCGCGATGCCGTCGGGCCGGACCCCTCGAACAGCTCGCACACACCTCGTCAGCACCGCCCGCAGCCTCGCCGCCCTCCGCAGCCTGCGCGCCGCGCCGTCAGCGCCGCCTTCAGGCGGGGCGGCGCCGCAGACGCACCCGCTTGGGGCGCCGCAGTCGCTGCACTAGCAAGCCGACCAGCAAAACGCCGGTGGCCGCCAGCACGCTCGGCAGTGCTGGTGGCGCGCCGCGCGGCTTCACAGCCTCCTCCACCACCGCAGCAGGCGCGGGCGGTGAGCGGCGAGCCACCAGGCGCTCAACCACAGTGAGTGCCATACGCCCTTCCGTCTCCGCCCTCATCACCGCACACGGCGCATGGCGCACGCTGCCGCTGCACCTGCACGCGCAAAGCTGTGCGTGCGTGCGTGCGTGTTGAACCAGTAAGCCAGCAACTAAGAACTCACAGCTCGGCGGAGCGGGCGACGTTGACACTCAAAGCTGCCGTGCGTACGACGTACGACGACGCTAGTGCACTCCTCTTCGCAGCGCGCGTTTGTCGAGTGTGTGTCTCAGCATTGTTGCCTGCCAGAGCAGTGAAGCTCCGCGGACTGCTCAAGCTCTCCATTCTCTCCTCCCAACACACTCTATCTCGTCACCGTTGGCGCTCGCGCACAAACGCTGCGTCCGTTTGCTGGCGGCATGGCGCACGATGCGGCCGAGGAGGATGACGGTGGCGAGCTGAGCGAGGTTGTGCACACTGCGGCGCTGGGTCGCGGCGCGCTGGCGGGCGGGGCACTGGAGGAGGAGGAGGAAGACGCGTTGGTGGCTGAGAAG
>Ga0049083_10000262_pt1 | contig 17965 bp, 17 predicted proteins | sample GreLakmeMI27MSRF_FD_66719 | JGI IMG/M metagenome (GOLD analysis project Ga0049083, IMG submission 66719) | Freshwater lentic microbial communities from great Laurentian Lakes, MI, USA - Great Lakes metaG MI27MSRF | ecosystem: Environmental > Aquatic > Freshwater > Lake | place: Great Lakes...
GTGCCACGCAACTGGCGACGCGTGTCGCCTGTGCTCACGGTGCGCACAGGCCACGCGCGTGCTCTGGCTGCCCCGCTACCCAGCTGCTGCGGAAGAGGCCAGCGCCCAAGCAACGCCCGAGTCGCTGCGCGAGAATGCAGGAGCGCGACCGCTGTCGGCCGAGCGGCTAGAGGCGGAACCCAGTGCGCCTTCCCTCGACGCAGCTCTGTCCGAGCTGGCCCGCTTGTTCTCAACCGCGCACACAGCCTCCGAGGTGCGCACGCGTGGTCTGTCGTCAATGCGACTCGTCTGACGCACAATGCAGTCCGCTGCGCGCTCGCTGGATGCTCATCATGCTACCGCAGGCGCCTCCAGCAGGCGCGTGCCTGCGCTCCTGCCCCCTGTGCTGCTCTCACGCGCGCCACAGGGCAGCGTGGCCAGCGCATCGGCGTCGGCGAAAGGCGTCGGCGAGCAGCGTGGAGGCTGTAGCGCCACCGCCTTTGCGCCCCACGCTGCCCGCCTTCACCGAGGAGCCCCCCGCCGCCGCCCGCGCGCGCCCCGACGCCTTCTCCTTCCGCCCCACCGCCGCCGCTGCGCCCTCGCTGGCGCTGCCCGCCGCGCTGCCGGACCTGCCCGCCGTCGCAGCCGTCAGCTGGCAGACGCAGGCGCTTCCCGCCGCGCCCCTCACACCCGCCGCATCGCCGCCGAACGTGGCTCCACCGCCGCCGCCGCCGCCACCACCGCCGCCACCGCTGCCTGTTGCAGGCGTTGTGTCCGAGCCTAGCGGGGGAGCCCCTCCCCCCCCATCCCATCCGCCGCCGCCGCCGCCGCCGCCGCCGCGCGCAGCAGGCAGCGACCCTCGCTCCGCGCTGCTGGCCGCCCTGAGCAGCGACAACCCGCTGTCGCGCCTCAAGAAGCGCTCCCCAGCCCAGCAGCAAGCGCCCGCGCCCGCAGCCATGCCGGCTGGGCAACAGCCGGCGACGACAATGGCGCCCGTGCAGCAGCCGTCAGTTGCGGCGATGTCAGACGACCCCCACACGTCGCTCATGGCTGCAATCGCTGCTGGGCCGCGCCTGCGGCGCGCCTCCGACCGCGCTACGCCCGCACCGCTCGCGCGCGCTGCGACACCGCGGGAGGCGCTGATGGACGCCATCAAGTGCAGCAATGGGGGCGACGGGCTGAAGAGGAAGGAGGCGGGAGGGGGCGCTGCGCCCAAGAGCGAGCAGGCGCAGCCCGTGGACATGATGGGCGCGCTGGCGCAAAGCATCGCGCGACGGAGGGCCAGCCTGGCGCCAGAGGAGGAGGAGGCGGAGGATTGGGAGTGACACGGTAGGGACCACTAGGCTCAATAGGCTCGGTACTGCCACACGATCGCTTTGCGGTTGCCCTCGCTGGCGGTTGCCCTCAGCGTGAAACAACTGCACTCCTGCGCTGCCGCGCACCATCGCCTGTCCGCCAGTGCCACCGCTCCTGTCGGGGTTGGTTAGCCTTCGGGTTGGCCACCCCGGCATTGTGGCCCTGGTTCCATGGCACCGTTCACTACGAGTGTCGTACGCTTCTTTGGCTTCTAGCGTCATTTTTCTTCGCTTTGTGTTTTACTAGCGCGTAGTAGCGCCACGTCACGCAGAACTTTGGCCTCCGCACGGCCTGTGCGGCTCTGGGCGACCGCCTCCGCGCCTTGTGCCTTCCCGCCGTGCGTGCGACGAGGGCTCCACTGGTGCACATTCTGCTTGCCGTCGCCACCTGCCTGCACCCGCCCGTCGCTGCTGCGAACGACTGCTTTCCTTGCTCGCGCACGCTCAACTGCTCGCGCACGCTCGAGGCTGGCTGTTGGCGGGTCCAGGCAAAGGGAATTGTCACCGTATCAGGGAATGCCTGCAAGCGATGGCGAGGCTCCGCGCGTGAAGCGTGGGCGCGCTCCCGCCGCAGTACCGCGCAAAGAGAAGTCGCTGGGCCTGCTGTGCGAGCGCTTCTGTGCGCTGCACGCTGAGCTGGAGCCAGGCACAGAGCTGGAACTAGATTCTGATGCTGCTGCTCTAGGCGTGGAACGGCGACGCATGTACGACGTCTTGGGCGTTCTCGAGAGCTGCGAAATAGTGGTGCGCAACGCTCGCAGGAACTACGCGTTCTACGGGCGCTGTCGACTAGTAAGCTGTCTGCTGCGGCTTCGCACCGCCAAGCTCTCCTCCCAGCCCTTCTCTGAGGAGGATGGCGAGGACGACGAGTCGCGCAAGGACAAGTCTCTGCTTTTCCTGGCGCGGCACGTGCTGCAGCTCTTCCTCGCTGGAGGAGAAGGCTGTGTGATCTCGCTGGACCAAGTGGCGCAAACGCTGCTGGGCGACGGCCTGGATGCGGCCAAGAAAAAGACGAAGATTCGGAGGCTCTACGACATCGCCAACGTTTTCACAAGCCTGGCTTTGCTCGAGAAGGTGCGGGACGTCAGTGTTCGAAAGCCGACCTTTCGGTGGCTGGGCGTGCCCGAGGGAGAGGAGGGTGCCGCAGCCCCACCACAGGCGGAGGTGAAGGCTCCCGCTCGCAAGCGCCGCACAGCACCAGCAGGAGCCAAGGCACCCCTGGAGCCAAAGCAGCCGCGCCTCCAGCCGCGCGCTCGGCGACAGGCGGGCGCCGTCGCTGCGCAGGCTGCGGAGGATGAGGAGGCGTGCGAGGCGGCCTCAGAGCCCCAGGCTGCACCTTTCCTGCTGCCGCTCGGGGAGGTGCAGACCACCGCCTGGAGCCACCAGAACGCGCTCGTGAACGGCATGCTCACGCGATTCGTGGCAGTGGCGAGCACCGTGGCGGCGGCGAGCGCGGCGAGAGGGGGCGCAGCGGCGGCCGGCCAGGGCACTGTGTGAGAGTTTCTTGTGTAGCATATGTGCTGCCCGTGACGTCATTCAAAGGTTGGAAAGGCGATGCCGTTTCCGTCCGCGGACACGCCCGGGACGAGCCACTGCAACGGCTGTGTGCGGCACTGCTCAGGCGCTCTCATGTATACGCGTCCGCCGCTGCGCACCTGCGGTCCCAGCGCCGCCTGCACGTTTGCAAGGAGTCCCAGGTCGTAGATGTGCCCCCGCGCCCGCCCTCCGCGGCGGTAGCTGTCCGCCTTCTCGGTGCGTCGCGCACGCACACCCTCGTGGTACTCCACGGTCGTCATGTTGTGCACCATCAGGTATGCGTGGAAGGCAAGCAGCAGGCCCACACCCAGCAGAAGCAGCACGCAAAGGACGATGGCCAGCACCTGGGACACTGCACTGGCAGCGACGATGTCAACCACCGTCGCGCCACCAGCTTCACGAACAGCCTGCCGCGCCTCCAGGCGCAGTGTCAGCGCCGCGTCAGCGCCACTCATCGAGCGCGAGAGCAGAAGTCCAAGGCCGTACAGCAGTGCCGCAAAAGTGTCTGTGCGGGCACGCATGAGAACGAACGTCAGAGACGCGCTGGATAGAGGCAACACACAGAGGAGAAAGAGGAAGAAGGCCTTGTAGTTCGCGTGGCCGATGCAGTTGCCCACCCAGCTGCAGTGGTGGTCCATGCGCAGCACGCAGCGGTCGCACTGCCGGCAGTGGTGTGTTCTCGGCGGCTTGTGGCGCCGGCACTTGGAGCAAAATCGGGGCTCACCGCCCTTCTTCTTCACCTCCACGAACGCTGCGGCGCCCTCCGGGTCGGGGGACCAGCCGGGCGGCACAGCACCTGGGTCGGTGCACACGCAGCGTATGTAGAGACCCAGCCCGGTGGCTGTGAGCAGCGTGAAGGCCGTCACATGCGTCACGCCCTGCACGCTGCCCTCCAGCCACGGCAGCACCGCCGCAAAGACGACGGCTGCGTAGATGAAACCGAAAAGCGCGAGCACGAAGCACACGGTGACCACGCTCTTTCGCCCGCCAGCCATGCCGGGACCGCAGCGAGCGCAGAGACTCCAGTCGCTGCAGTCCAGCAGCACGGCATCGTTGGCTAGCAGCGGTCGCCTTGCCCGCGGCGCCGCGCAGCCGGGCGGGTCCAGCCTGCCTGAGAGCTCTCACTGCGCTACGAGAGTCCACGCGACGAAGATGGAGGCAAAGACTTTCGCATGTGCGTGCGTTGGACGGAGTGCGTCCAATTCGGTCGAACACTGTTCGAATCCGCATTCCGAGCGCGCCTCCTTCCGCACTCAGGCACTTACGCACGGTGGAAGGGACTGCGACTCCCCGTGCCTTCGCCGGCTTACCGTACTGTGTTTGTGAGAGGGGGCCACGCCAGCCCACTCATCAGGAACGGTGGCTGCTTTGGTGTTGGTGCCTGCGGCCTTGACGCCCTCAGGCCGGCTGCAGCTGCTGCCCGGCGAGGCGGAAGTGAAGTACGTTGACCGGGTGGACGTTGAGTTCCCAGACAGCAGCCCAGAGGCTGCGCCACAGCTGCTGGCATGTCTGGGCGCTGCTTGCTTGCTCTGCCGTGCCACTCACGCCTTACCCTCAGGCGGGCGTGCTCTGCCTCACCACCCACCGCCTCGTGTGGCTCGCCCCGCCGGGCAGCACGTGCAGCGCCTGCGGCCTGGGCCTGTGCTGCGTGGCTGAGGCCAAGCCCAAGGCACTGCGCCTGCTGGGCAGCCGCACGCCCAGGCTCGTGCTGCGCCTCTTCGTGGACGCCGCCGGCGCTGCGGTGTCGGGTGCGCATGCCGCCAGTCGCCTGCTGCAGCGCTCGCTGAGGCTCTCTGCGCAGGACCTGCGCCTCGCACAACCACACTCGTTCTCGCCCTCAGGCGCGCTGCCCCTGCGTGTGCGTCGGCCGGCCCAACTTCACAGCACTCTTGACAGGGGCGCGCCGGCCGAGGAGCTGCTGCCGGCGCTGCAGGCTGCGCTGTCAAGGCGCGCCTGGGCACAGAATCCCCCCCCTTCAGCCACAGAGCCTGCTCGCCCCGCAGCAGCGTCCTCGCCGCCAGGCAGCGCGCCCGGCTCCGGCGGGCTGAGCGCCGCGGATGCGGGCGTGTCGGGCATTCTGCGTCGCCAGCAGGCTGCACAGAGAGTGCTGGGCCGCTCACTGGACGAGGCGTTCACCGACCTCAGCGCGCTTATGGAGAAGGCAAAGGAGATGATGGCTTTTGCGGAGCGCACGCGGGCCGCGATGTTGCGCGACCAAGGGGAAGCGTCGGCGGAGCTGGAGGCGCGTCACACTGCTGGCCTTGTTGTCACTGTGCCGACCCTCACGCGCCCGCTGCCGCCCGCGCCAGGCATGCATGCTGAGCCTGGGCATCGTGAGCCCCGTGACGCGGCAGACGGCCGGGGTGCTGTACCACCAGCAGCTCTCGCTGCAGCTGGCTGATTTCCTGGAGACGCACCTCGCTCGCGGGGGCGGCGTGCTCACGCTCCCGGACGTCTACTGCCTTTTCAACCGCGCCCGGGGCTCAGAGCTGGTCTCGCCCGCGGACATCATCAAGGCGCGGACACAGCTGTACGCACGCCCTCACTCCACTCGCACTCACAGCTACGCGCCTGCGCGCCAGGCCTGCGCGCTGTGGGAGGGTTCGCACGTGCATCTGCGCCTCCGCCGCTTCGACAGCGGCGTGCTGGTGGTGCAGTCGCGCGCGCATGACGACGACAAGGCGTGCTCACTCTCTCTCGTCTCTCGCCCTAGGGGCCCGCCTCATGCGCATCCCTCCTCATCCGCAGATCCTGAAGACGCTGAGCCGCCTGGCCGCGGAGCACTCCGACGGCATCGACGCGGTGGATGCGGCCAGGCTGGCTGGCCTGGCTCCTGCGATAGCGAGGGAGCACCTGCTGGCTGCGGAAGCGCAGGGGGCGCTGTGCCGCGACGATGCCCCCGACGGCCTGCGCTTCTTCCCCAACAGGTTCCGCGCCGCCAGCGCGAGTGTGGCGTGATGCAAGAGCAGGGCGCTAGACGAGAAACGTTCTTTCTGTTGTTGTGTGTTTGCAAAGAAGCCGGCCGCTCCCCTGCCGCTGCGTGCCTCTGCCCGCATGCTGGCTCTAGTTCTCGGTGGTGACCGGGAACTCGAAGGAGCACGCACGGCCGGTGAGCTTCTTGTAGACGTGGGAGAAGCTGTCCAGCTTGTACTCTGTCGTGTTCCTGCGCGCCCACCACCGTCAGAGCGACACGCACGGGGCGCAGGCGCAGCCCCAGCCCCGCAGCCTCGCTCCTGGGAGCGCACCGGTCCTTCGGGTCCAGGTACACCTTCAGCAGCTTGGAGCCGTCCGTCAGGTAGCGGGTGCGCTTGCCCACAATCTCGGTCGGGTAGACCAGGTCCTCCAGCAGGGCGGCGTGGACTGCGGTGAGGGTGCGGGAGCGGGGGCGCGCAATGGCTGCGCCGGTGGTGGGCTTGGGCATGATGCGCCGGTTGGCCACGATCACTACGTCCTTGCCGCTAAACTTCTTCTCCAGCTCGCGCACCAGGCGCGTCTGCACCTTGTGGAAGCTCTTGAGCAGCCGGAAGGGAACGTGGATCACGATAGCCTTGCGGCCCGAAGAGATGTCAACCTCCTTGGCGCTGTTGATGAACAGATCGCGCAGGTCCACCTTCAGCTCTGCACGGCGGAGGCCACGCGTCAGCGCCGGCGGTCGGCGGCCAGTCCTCAGGTTAGGGTTTCCTCTCGCTCAGCCTCTTCCCTCGCACCGTTGTTAGTCGCCTCCAGGTCGAACAGCGCCTGCGCCACAGACTCCTCGAACTCGTCCGCCTGTGCGTGGGACACACGGCCGTCAGCCCGAAGAGCACTGAAAAAAGCAGCATCGCTGCCGTGTGGAGCACTCCGCGGCAGGGCATAGGAGACCAGCGCGGCTGCTGTGGCGGCCCCAGGCCACCGCGTGCACGCCGCCGCTGGGCGAAGGCGCCGGAGGCTCGCCGCGAGAGGAGCGCACGCCCCGCTCGCTCTGTGACGGCCGCTCCACACACCTTGGCACCAGCCTCCTTCACAATCTTCCGGCGGGCGGTGAAGGCCGACATAGTGCCGGCGAGGCGCTCAAAAAAGGATGCATACGTTCCGTGCTGACGTCATCATGCGTGCATCTATGATCACCAGAAGTGCGCCCGCGCCAGAGTGTAACAGGCCGAGGACAAGCGGAAAATGTAATACGGTACGGTACGTGACTCCATAAGGACCGTACAGTCGCGCACTGCCAGCGTAGAGCCTGCTGCTTAGCGTTAGATTGCAAATGTGTCCAGAAAAACTGCTCCGGCGGCGAGCTCGCCCCTGCGCCGGGCGCGGCTCCAGCCCAACTCGTCGCCCAGCAGCTGCACAACGCGCGGAAGGCACTGGAGAGAAAAGGGTGTGAGCGGATGTGCGCTGGAAGGCAGAGGAGGTCGCGCCTTTCGCGCAGCTGCGACGTCCAGGAAGGCGAGGCGCGAGCGGCGTGCCAGGAAGTCCACGGCTGTGCAGCAGAACTCAGCTCTGGCGCAGTACACCACCTCCGCCTCCAGCACCGGGTGTCCCTCCACCAGCCGCCCGCTCAGATAACCCCGCGCCAGCTGCAGCACCGCGGGCGCCCGGTCGCCATACGAGCCCGCCAGGTGCCTCGCCGCCGCGTCGTCCACGGTGCGCAGCTGCATGCCCGCCGCCGCGCGCGCCAGGTCGGCGGGCAGGCCCGCGTGCCAGCCGGCGCCACCTGCCAGCCCCAGGCCGCGCGTGCGGCAGGGCCCTGCCTGCAGCCCGCCCGTGTGCACCGCCATGTCCACCACATCCTCCGCCATCTGTGCGTGGTGCTCAGCACGCAGACAGACGGCGGCGCACGCGCCTGCCCCCTCCCTCCCCTCACCTTGCGGTACGTGGTCCACTTGCCACCCGTGATGGTCAGCATGCCCGCGTCCGCCACCAGCACGTGGTCGCGCGTCAGGTTCTCGGTGGTGCCAGCCTTGGAGGGGTCAGCTGCGAGGGGCCGGATGCCGCTCCAGGCAGACAGCACGTCCTGGCGCCGCGGCTGCACGGCCAGGTACTCGCCCAACGTGGCCAGGATGAAGTCCACCTCCGCGGCGGTGGGGCGCGGCAGCGCGGTGAGTGCCGTGGGGGAGTCGGTGGTGCCCGCTATCGCGCTCCCCAGCCAGGGCAGCAGGAAGACCACGCGCCCGTCCTTTGTCTTCGGCACGATCAGACCATGCTTCTCGGGGCTGCGCGCGCGCGCGCGTGAGCAGCGACACCAGTCGTAGGCGCAGTGTGTGTGGGCGTGCCTGAAGTGCGCCGGCAGCGTGATGTGCACCCCCGAGCTGGGCGTGATCAGCGGCGGCGCGGCGCTGTTCGTGGCAATCCTGGGGCGCAGGAGGTGGTGCATCAGGCTGTGCCCAGGGCCCCTGGCAGCGAAGAGGCGCACTTGCGGAGTGCGTCGCAGAAGGGCCCCGTCGCGTTGATGAACATCTTGGCGTCCACCTCGAATACCTCGCCCGTCAGCGTGTCCTTGCACGTCACGCGCCGAATGGTGCCCTGCTCATCCTGCAAAATAGAAATGGTCGATCAGCCGCGTGCGAGCCATGCACTGCGCTGCCACCCACCTTTCGTAGGTCCACCACCCGCACATGGTTGGCCACTACCGCGCCCGCCATTGCTGCTGTGGTTGCGAGCGCAACGTTGATGCGTGCGTCGTCCATCTGGCCGTCGTAGTATATGATCTGTGTGGGGCAAGGATAAGGCATCGCGCAGCGCAGCCGGACGCCCTTTGACATGCGCACCGTGCCCTGCAGCGTCTCGCCGCCGGGGCGCTGCGGCGAGAGGCCCGGGAAGAGGGCGCGCGAGGCGTCTGCGCTTGCAAAGTGCGACCACGTCAGCGCCGCGCGCCCGGCCACCAGGTCGTACGCCTTGAGGCCCAGCCAGAAGTAGGGCACCTCCCAGAGCTGGTAACAGGGCATCATTGTGGGCAGTGGCTGCGTAAGGTGCGGTGCCGCTCGCAGCAGGTGCTGCCGCTCGTGCAGCGCCTCGAACACCAGCTTCAGCTGCCCGTAGTCCAGCTGCGCAGGGGGCGGCGTGTCAGCGCCGCTGCGGGCTGGGTGAAGCCTTAACGAGGAGGGGGAGGGTCCACGCGCCTGGAACACAGCCTTCTCCAGGTAGCGCACGCCGCCGTGGATGAGCTTGGTGGAGCGACTGCTGGTGCCCGCCGCAAAGTCGTCAGCCTCCACCAGCGCCGTCTTCAGGCCGCGCGTGGCGGCGTCCAGTGCTGCACCTGCGCCCGTGGCTCCGCCTGGCGCGCAGTCAGCAGCCACTGCCGCGGAGCAGCCTCTGCGCGCCGCGCACCTCCAATCACCAGCGCGTCGAAGCCGCCGCGGCGAAGCTGCGCCAGCTGTGCGGCGCGAGGCGCTGCGACCAGTTGCGTGTCAGCGTCCCACCGCGAACGTGTCTCCGCCCTTCTGCCCTCCGCAGTCGGAAAGCCCAGCGCCGCCACGGCTGTGGCAGCTGCGACCACGCCGCCACCGCCCAGCACCAGGCGACGGTACATTCTTTGAGCCCGAGCGCCGCCCCTCGAAACCGCTCACAACCTCTGCGACACCTCCCCTTCCTGCTCTCCCGTCATGCACGGTGCAGGCACAGCCCCAGGCGGAGGAGGCGCCTGCGCTGCCACCAAATAAGCAAATATAGCGCCGCGCGCTCCTCCTCGGCGAATCTTCGTTCGTCGAACGTTCGCTCGTTCGGTTCGCGCTAACTTCAGGCGCTCGCCTTCCGCATCGTGCTGCTCAAAGCGCGATGGCGTCGGCTCTGAAGACCGTGAGTCGCTGCGGCACCACTGCCTTCTCGTGCGTGCGCTCGCAGGCTGTCCTGTCTCGCCTCTGACAGCGCGCTTTGTTCCGCCGGCGCGCAGCCCGACGGCGCAGCTGATGGCGGTGGGCACGATGGCGGGCGCCATCGACCTGAGCTTCAGCACGACGGCGTGTCTGGAGGCACGCTGTGGGCCGCGCGCAGGACGGCACCTCGCCCGCGCTCACGCCTGCACTCCCGCACCCGCAGGTGTACCGCCTTGACCTGGAGTCGCCCAATCGGGAGATGGGGCTGGCCGGCGGCGCGGTGGCCACCACGGAGCGCTTCCACAGGTTGGCCTGGAGCCCGTCCGGCACGGAATCCGGGGAGCTTCCGGTGCGCCGCGGCGCCTCGCCTCGCGCGTGCACGCGGGGTCTGACGCGGCCGTCGCTGTGCCGCTGCGTCAGTACGGATTGATCGCAGGAGGGCTGGTGGACGGCACAGTGAACCTCTGGAATCCGGCCAAAGTGCTTGGCGGCGCCGGCTGCGAGGAGCCCGGCGACACCACCAGCGGCGCACTGCTGGCCAGCCTGCAGAAGCACGCGGGCGGGGTGCGTGGCTGAGGGTGGACGCGTGCGCACGACACCCCGCTCACGCGTCCCCCTCCCCCCTCTCCAGGTCAAGGGCCTGCAGTTCAACCCGTTCAGCCCCAACCTGCTGGCCAGCGGCGCAGCTGACGGCGAGCTGTGCATCTGGGACGTGGGCAGCCCCGGCGCCCCGTCGCTGTACCCGGCGCTCAAGGGCGGCAGCACCGCGGCTGGTGGTGCGGGCGAGGTCACCTTCCTGGCCTGGAACTGCAAGGTGCAGCACATCCTCGCCTCCACCAGCGCGGGCGGCACCACGGTGGTGTGGGACCTCAAGCGTCAGAAGCAGGTGATCAGCTTCACAGACCCAAACGGAGCCAGGCGCTGCTCCGCGCTCGCCTGGAATCCGGAGGTTGCCACGCAGCTCATCACCTGCAGCGACGACGACCGCAGCCCGGTGCTGCAGGTGTGGGACCTGCGAAACAGCATCTCGCCGGCACGCGAGTTCAGCGGTCACAGCAAGGGCGTGCTGGCCATGGCCTGGTGCGCCCAGGACCCGCAGCTGCTCCTCACCTGCGGCAAGGACAACCGCACGCTGTGCTGGGACGCGCCCAGCGGGGAGGTTGTGGCGGAGCTGCCGGCAAGCACAAACTGGTGCGTGGGCGCGGGGGGCACCTGGCACCCAGCAACTGGCAGCTGACGCGCGTGTGCGCGTGCGCGCCTCCCAGGAACTTCGACGTGCAGTGGTCGCCCAGCACGCCCGGCCTACTCTGCGCCTCCTCCTTTGACGCAAAGGTGAGCCTCTTCAACGTCCTCACCGCGCAGCCGGTGCCCTCCCACGGCGCCCTCCTGGCCGCGCGCGCCCCCTCCTGGCTGCGGCGCCCCTGCGGCGCAGCCTTTGGCTTTGGCGGGCGCCTGGTGAGCTTTGGGGCGAGGGGCGACGCCGCAGCCGTCACCCTGCGCACCGTGCCCCTGCAGCCCCAGTCCCAGGGCGGCGCGGCGGCGGCGGAGAGCGCGGAGGACGGCGCCTTCCAGGAAGCCGTGGGCGGCGGCGACGCGGAGGCGCTCAAGGCGTTCTGCGCCGCCAGGGCCGCCGCCTGCGCCGCGCAGCCCGCCGAGGCTGAGACCTGGCACTTCCTACGCATCCTGCTGGACGGGGAGCAGGCGCGACAGCTGCTGCTGCGCCACCTGCAGTACGAGGAGCCCGCGCCCCAGCCGCCGCAGCAGCTGCAGCCAGAGGGCGCGCTGGCTGGCGCGGACGCGGACGCGCGCATCGACGACCCGCCCGCCGCCGCAGAGCCTGCTGCTGCTACTGCGGAGGACGACGAGGACTTTTTCGAGAACCTTTCCTCCACCCCCCGCAGCCCCCGCACGGAGGACGCGGCACCCGCACACACACACCCTTCCGCGCCTGCTGCAGCGCCTGCGCCCGCGCCGGTGCCCGACGCCGGCTGCTGCGAGGCTGGCGACGAGGACGACGTGGCCATCCAGCGCGCCCTGGTGGTGGGCGACTACCCCACCGCCGTCGCCACCTGCCTGCGCTGCGGCCGCCTGGGAGACGCGCTGGTGCTGGCCAGCGTGGGCGGCACGGAGCTGTGGCTGAGCACGCAGGGGGAGTACATGCGGCGCACGCAGCGGCCCTACCTGTCGCTGGTGGCCGCCGTGATGAAGAGCGACCTGCAGGGGCTGGTGAAGGCGCGTCCAGCCTCCAGCTGGAGGGAGACGCTGGCCATGCTGTGCACCTACGCGCCGCAGGGGGAGTGGGGCGCCCTGGCGGCAGTGCTGGCCAGCCGGCTGCAGGCGCAGGGGCAGTCCCAGGCTGCGCTGTTGTGCTACATCTGCGCCGGCGACGTGGACGCGGCGGTGGCGCACTGGGCGGGCGGGGTGGAGTGCAGCGGCAGCAGCGGCGGGTCGCTGCCCGAGCTGCGCCGCGTCGTGGAGAAGAGCGTGGTGCTCAGCCGCGCGGCCGCGCAGCGCCCGGCCAGCGCGGCGCTCACTGGGGTGGTGAACACGTACGCGGAGCTGCTGGCGGCGCAGGGGCGGCTGGAGCAGGCGATGCAGTACCTGCAGCTGGTGCCAGGCGGGGACAGCGCAGAGTCGGCGGTGCTGCGCGACCGCATCTACCACAGCAGCCGCAGCGCCGCAGCGCCGCCGCCGCCGCAGGTGCAGGCGCAGCAGGCGCGAGCGACTGCTCAGGCTGCGCCGGCTGGGTTTGCGCCACAGCCGCCACCTGCGCAGCTGCTGGGCAGTCGCCCGGGGGGCGGCGCCGGCTACGCGCCGCAGCAGCCCGCCGCCGCGCAGGCGTACGCGCCGCAGCAGGCTGCTGCGCCGCCGAGGGCGCAGCAGTCATACGCGCCCAGCCCCCAGCAGGGGCTGTCCTACTCGCCTCAGCAGCCCTCCGCCGCCGCCGCCGCCGCCTACACGCCGCCGCCTGTGGCACCGCAGAGCGCCTACGCGCCCCCTCAGGCGCCCCTGGCGTACGCGCCGGCATACGCGGCTGCTCTGCCGCAGCACTACGCGCCGCCGCCGCCCGCCGCGTACGCGCCCCAGCCCGTCTCTGCTCCGCCGCAGCACTCGCCGCAGCAAGCCTTCATGCCCGCGCCGCCCGCCGGGGCGCCGCCGCCGCCTGTGGCGCCGCCGCGCTTCCAGCCATCGGTAGTGGCTGCGTCGCCGCCGCCGCACCCCGCCCAGCCGCGCGCCTTCCAGGCGGCCGCGCCTGAGCCTGCGCCCGCGCCGCCGCCGCCGCCGCCGCCGCCCGCCGCGCACGTGCCGCCTGCCAGCGTGAGCGTGGAGAGCGTGGGCACGTCTGAAGTGTCCCCCGAGGCGCGCCCCGTGGTGCAGTCCCTCTCCGCGCTCTACGCCGCCTGCGTGGCCGCGGCGGCGGGCAGCGCGGGCAAGAAGCGCGAGCTGGACGACAGTAGCCGGCGGCTGGGCGCGCTCTTCTGGCGCCTCAACCGCCGCGACGTCTCCCCCTCCGTCACAGCCAAGCTGCTGCAGCTCTGCGCGGCGCTGGACAGGGGCGACTACCCCGCCGCCGCGCAGCTGCAGGTGCAGCTCACCAGCAGCGACTGGGACGAGTGCAGCACCTGGTTGCCCGCGCTCAAGCGGCTCGTCAAGACACGCGCCGCGCTGTGAGGCGCTGTCGCGGCGCTGTCGCTGGAAACAGGCTGTAACGAGGCGATACCGTGCATGCCGGGCGCGCTCAACGCTGTGTGTCCTCAACTTCTCTTCCAATGCTCATTAGACAGCCAGAGCAAGCGACAGCGGCCCCAGCGCCTGGTTGCCGCGCGAGGCGGAGGCGGAGGCTGCTGCGCGCGAGTAGGCCACGTGCTGCAGGATGCGCAGGCGCGGGCCGGGCGGGATGCGGACCTCCTTGAGGGCGCTGTCCGTGAGCAGCGGCAGCGTCAGGTCATCCAGCTGCCCCTTGCGGAAGTTCTTCTCGAAACTCGCCAGCCCCAGGCTTGTCAACATCGCCTTGGTGTGTAGGTACGTCATATCCTCCTCCGGAGACTTCTTGCCACTCATCATGTTGCCGATCTGCAGCCGCAGCGTCAGTCTCAGCAGCGCCACAGCCGCAGCCGCCACAGCCCGCACCTGGTAGAACGCCCCTTGCAACAGCGAGAAGACGGCACCCGTGCGCACCGCGTCCATCAGGATGCCTGCAGGCGCCAGCGCAACGCCCGCGATGGCCTGTGAGAGCAACCCGTCAGCCTCAGCCGGGCCTCTCTTTCGCTCGCCGGTGGCGCACCGGTGCCCCAATGACGCTCACGAGCGAGAAGGCTGCGCCCGCGCCGAAGGAAGCGGCCATGCTGCGAGTGTGCTGGTCAGGAAAGCAGCAGGACGACATGGAGCTCTCCACCGCACCTCCCCTGCACGTCCTCCACGCCGCCGCGCGCCTTCTTGATGGCGCACTGCAGGCCCGCGTTGACGCCCGTCATCACCGCGAAGTTGCGCGCAAGCACGGCCGGTCCTCCCACCATCCCCGGCGGCTGTGCCGAAACGCGTCAGCCGCCAGCCGCCACGCAGCCGCGGACGGGCGTGCCTTGGGCGGTGCCATGGCGCCCGCAGCGCCAGCCGGCGGCTCCATCGCACTAAAGGTGGCCATCATGCCGCCGATGAGCGCGCCCTGCGCTGCGCCAGAGGCGGTGGCGGCAGCCACCTCCACCTGAGGGGGCTGCCGCCGTATCCAAGCCTCCACTTCACGCTTCTTAGCCTCGAAGAGCTCCATCTGACGTGCGGGGGCGGCAAGATGTGATTTCTGCCGACGACCCGACGTCCCGACGACGACGACGATGAGCGCCGACGAGCGCAGCAGGAGCGGCCGACGATCGTCGGTTGGCTTTTCGAGCGAGATACCGTGTGCTGCGCAACCGCCTGCACAATCCGACATCGTTCGTCGATTAAGGAAAGCACAGACGTCGTGACCAACCATTTGAGAGGGCGCGTGCGGCAGCTGCAGGAGAGCGTCCATGCAGAAGCGCGCACCTCGCCGCTGACAAAGTACCCCAGCAGTTCAGGCCCGCTTCGCCTTGCTCGCGCCGCCCAGCTGCCGCTTCCGCTGGTGCAGCATGTGCCCGAAGAGCTGTGGCGGGCGCGCGTCAGCTGCGCACGCTCAGCAGAGGCGCGAGTGGCGCACCATGGGCAGTCCAAAGATGTATCCCAGCGCAATGGCGCGCGCCAGGTCGGTGGAGTCGAACGCCACGTTGAGCGCGTTGGGCATGCGGATGCTGTACATGTGGCGCGCCTGCACGTATGGCAGCGCCAACCAGATGACGGCCAGCTCGCTGGAGACGCCTGCACGGGTGTGAGCATCACGCCTCACGCCCCGTCAGCCACCCCGCGTAGCCGCCCACGCACCCGTCGGGTACAACACGATGAAGCCGCTGTAGCGCAGCCAGGTGACGAGGCCAGGGACGTAGCCGCACTCCTGCAAAGGCGCCACGGGGGGTCTGCTCAGGCCCGGGCCGAAACGGCGCGCGCACGCGACGGCCTGCGGTGCGATGGGCAGCCTTTGCGCGCCTTGCAGAAGTAGAAAGAGTAGCGGATGACTTCGCTGATGGACCAGGCGATCACCATGGAGGAGACCCCCAGCGCCAGAGGCAGCTTTCCAACCCCCGGCAGGTGCAGGCGGCCCAGGAGCAGTTGCTGCGCCTGCACCTCGGGCACGGCCCAGAGGACGCCCCAGAGCACACCCACGCGCGAGCCAACCTGGGGGCAGGGGCTGGGGTGAGAGGCGCCGCGCGGAGCAACGGGGGCAGAGGGAGGGTTGGGGCGCGCGCCTGCACGGCGGTGACTGTCCAGGGGGAGCGCACGAGGCCGACCATGGCGTGCAGCACCTCCAGCACAGCTGCGCTCTGCCACAACAGACAGCGCACGATCTCAGCACACAGCGCACAGGATGGCGGGCGGTGCAGGCGGCGCGGCGGCGCGCGTAGGTGCCGCGTGCGGCGCGCGAGGCGTGAGGCTAGGAGGAGCCCCGCACCTGCGCGTATGACAGCACTCGCTCCGTCGCCGCGAACGTGGTGGCTGCCCCCCCCGTCGCCAGAGCCGCGAGGCCTAGGTACAGCACGTACGCCCTGCGCAGGCGAAGCGTGAGCGCTGCAACGGAAAACACGGGGCGACCAAGCGAAGCCATGGCCAAGCCAGCGCGGCTCGGCTCGCACTGAGCAGCTGCACGCAGGCGCACCAACTGAGCGCCAACGCCCCGTTATACGCCAGCAGGTAGAGCTGCGCCAGCCGCATCCTGACTGAAGCTGAGCGACAACCCAAAGGACGCGAGAGCGTGTCCAAGCGGCCTCAGCCTGTTGCGAGCGGGCGGCGCACAGGAGCTATTAGGAGCGTGTGAGCTGTACGACCGTGTGACTCAACTTATGAACTGTTCGAGGAGTTGAACACTCCTCGCGAGGCAGGGCGGCGCTGGAGGAGGAGGACCCGCCCAAAAGACCCGCCATCTGTCTTTTGAAGTTGCCCTCGGCTTCTTGGTGAACCATGTCGACGAAGACGGAGTCGCGGTGCGTGTGCGTCGCTCTGTGCTGTGAGGGAAAGCAGCTGTGAGGACTGCCGAGCAACGCTGTGAGCCTCAAGCTCCGCAGCCGGCTCACGCCCACGTACCTGCGCCGCACCACCTGCCGCCGCCACTTCGCCGCACTGCTGCAGGCCGCAGCTGGCGCGCCGGCGGCATTCGGATGTGACAACCCTAAACCTGGGCCGCCGCCCTGCTCTGCTCCTGGCCGCCTGCCGCACTGTGGCGCATGGCGTCGCTGCGCTCGCTCTGACACACCCTGTGCCGGCCCGGGGCGGCTGCGCCTTGAGCGGCCTGTGACTGTTGATCTGGCTCTGAGGGTTTGCGCGCTCACGCACACCTCTCTGCCTCGCAGGCTGTACGTGCGGGGGCTGGTGCTGGGGTACAAGCGGTCTAAGGTGAACCAGTACGTGCACACGTCGCTGATCAAGCTGGAGGGCGTGACCAGCAAGGAGGAGGTTGATTTCTACTTGGGCAAGCGCCTGTGCTACATCTACAAGGCCAAGACAAAGAAGAAGAACAGCCTGTACCGCACCGTGTGGGGCAAGGTGACGCGCGCGCACGGCAAGAGCGGCGTGGTGCGGGCAAAGTTCCGCAAGAACCTGCCGCCGTCTTCTCTGGTGCGCATCCCCCACGCACGGACGGCGGCCTGCACGCACAGCACGTCAGCCTGGTTCAAGCCTGGCTTTGCCATTCTGCGCTGCCCGTCTGACGCGCGCTTGGCTCCTGCGTGTCTCAGGGCGCTAAGGTTCGCTGCATGCTGTACCCCAGCCGCATCTAGGGAGGGAAGCAGCAGCGCTAATAAACCACCGAATTCTGGCATTCTCGTGACGTGTCCTGGGCCCCTCAGTCAGCGCCACTCCTGCCTCACCTCTCGTCGCGCACGGTAGAGCTCGTGGCGGTAGGCGCGCACGCGGCGCCTGGCCAGCCGATACGCCTCCGTGCAGTCCTTCCACGCCTGCACGCTGTGGTCGTACGCTTGGCGCGCGGCGCGGTAGCTGCGGGGGGTAAAGGGCGGGCGCATAAGGCCTCACCCCAGAGGGACATAGGCTCCCCAGCCCACGCACCGCGCGTTCTTCTCGCTAGCCAGCTGTCGTTTGGCGGGCGTGAAGGCGGGCTCCACCAGCGGCCAGGCGTCAGCCAGGGGGGGGCAGGGGGCGTCAGACTGCTGCTCAACCGCGCTGCGGAACACCAGCTGCAGCCGCTCCCGGTTGTACACGTCCAGCGTGGCGCCCGTGAAGCTGCGCGGGCGGGAGCGTGAGGCAAGGAGGCACTCGCGTAGGCACTGAGAAGGGTGCCGCCGCACTCGAGGTACAGCCGCAGGTTGCTGGCCGCGCCCTGCCAGCCCGGCGGCGCGCCGGGCGCCAGCCCCGGGTGCCCCGCCGCTGGCGGGTAGGCGGTCATCAACTCGAAAAGCGCGGACTGAAAGGGGGGCTTTAGCGAGCGCACGCACAACAGCCTGTCGTCTGCCAGCGCCTGCCGCGCCTGCTCGGCCACATCCACGCGCGTCTGCAGCTCCAGAAGCTGCTCGCGCAGCAGCTTCGCCTGGGCGAGGCGAGGACTCAGCGCACTGGGCTCAAACACGACACCAAAGTCTGGAGCGCCATGCCACAGCCGCCGCACCGTCTCTAGGCCCCTCACATCCTCCGCCTGTGTCACAGCGGAAGCGTCGCCGGTCGTGCGTGAGGCCGCGCGCGAGCCACGACGCGCGCGAGCGGCGGCGGCGGGCACACCTGCAGCGAGGC
>Ga0049083_10000263_pt1 | contig 17920 bp, 9 predicted proteins | sample GreLakmeMI27MSRF_FD_66719 | JGI IMG/M metagenome (GOLD analysis project Ga0049083, IMG submission 66719) | Freshwater lentic microbial communities from great Laurentian Lakes, MI, USA - Great Lakes metaG MI27MSRF | ecosystem: Environmental > Aquatic > Freshwater > Lake | place: Great Lakes...
GGGGGGGGGGGGGGGGGGGGGGGGGGGGGGGGGGGGGGGCACGTCGGACGGGGGATGAGGAAGTGATGGACCACGAACGCGGAACGCCGAAACGCGACGACTCGGTTATTGAAAAGGAATGCGCCAGAACAATGACGAAGATCAAGGACAGCTGACAGGCCTTTGTACGACCGTTGCACCGTTCCCGCGTTCCGTACGACCACTGCAAGTGCCCTCCTGCTGCATTCGCGTGCTGTGCTGTGTGCTCATCAGTTCTGCGAACCTGTATCGCCGAACGCCGCGCTTTTGAGGTTGTTGCGCTCCTCCGGCTGGAGACGATCCGCCGCCTCTGGCCCTCAGCCCCTCACCTTTGTAGCATGGCTGCGCTCTCTTGCTCCCTGTGAGGCACACGCGCCGTGGGTGGCGACGCCGTATGCCGTTCACGCGGTTTGCAGAGCTGTGCGCCGCCAAGCCTGAAGCACTTGCTATCGTTGGAAGCGGGCGCACGCGCGCGCAGTTGCTGGCCGCGGCGCGCGTGGTGGCCTCGGAGCTGCGCAGGCTGCCGCCGCCGCCTCCGGTGTGTGAGGCGTCTGAGGCGAGGGTGTACGTCTTGAGGGAGTGGAGCGCTGCCCCACTTCCGCCTCTGGTGCTCGTCGCGCTTCCTCGCAGCGAGACCTACGTGGCCGTCTTGTTGGGCGTCCTGGCAGCTGGCTGGGCGTGGGTGGCCGTGGACGCGGGCTGGTGCGTAGTGCACCGCGAAAAGTGGCACACGCCGGCTTGTGGCTCTAACCGCTGTGCGCGCTTTTTGGTCACAGGCCCCAGGCCCGCCTCGCCGCGGTGCTGGCCACCACCCGGGCGCACTGCGCTGTCGCAGACGGCGCCGGAGCGAGCGCCCTGCAGGCTGCGGGCGCGAGGGTGCTTCGAGCAGACACGCTCCCTTTATGGCCCACCCGCCCTGCCGCGTGCCCTGCTGAGGGCCCTGCTGAGGGCCACCCGGCCCCCGACAGCGATGTCTGCTACGTCTGCTTTACCTCTGGCAGCAGCGGGGCGCCCAAGGGGGTGCTGTGCAGTCGCGCGGGCTTGCTGGCTCGCTGCGAATGGGCAGCAGCCGCCTTCCCCGCCCAGACAGATGACGTGGCTGCGCTGCGCAGCGCCCCGGTCTTCGTGGACGCCGTGGCTGAGCTCTTTGCGCCCCTGCTGGCCGGCATCCCGCTGGCCGTGCTGCCTGCGGCGTGCGACCACGACCCACTGGCCCTGGTATCAGCGCTGGTGACGAGCGGGGTGACCCGCCTGACCATCGTCCCCTCGCTGCTCCTCGCCACCCTGCCTGCCCTGCGCCGGGCAGGCGGCCTGCGCCTGCGTGTGCTCCTCTGCTCAGGCGAGCCCCTCCTCGCGAGCATCTACCAGGCATTAAGCGCAGCGCTGCCCGGCGCGCGCGTGCTCAACGTCTACGGCTGCACGGAAGCTGGCGCGGACAACACCGTCTTTGACCCCGCTGCGGAAGGCTGGCGCTGCCCACCAGAGGCGGTTCCGTACGCGCAGCTCCCCATCGGACGCCCGCTGCCCGGTTATTGGGTGACCCTCACCGGCATCAACGACCGCGCGCCCGTGCTCGAGGCCGGCATGGTTGGCGAGCTGGTCATAGGCGGCTCGGGAGTGGCCCACGGCTACCTGGGAGACCCGGGGCTGACCGAACAGCGCTTCTTCTTGGCGCAACAGCCGGATGGAAGCGTCGGGCGGGCACACAGAACCGGAGATCTGGCCGCATGGGCCCCGGACGGCACGCTGAGGCTGCACGGGCGCGCAGACTCGCAGGTCAAGGTCCGCGGTCAACGAGTCGATCTCACCGAGGTTGAGGCTGTGCTGGCCTCACATCCAGACGTGCGCGCCGCCGCCGCCAGGGCGTGGCCGCGCGAGCATAGCGGAGGCGGGCACGGAATGCTCGACCCCAGGATTGCGGGTTACGTAGAACTCAATGTGGTGGGGGCAGATGCGGCCACGGACGCCATCAGCCTGCGCGCCTACGCAGCCGAGAGGCTGGTGCATGCCGCGGTACCCTCGGTGGTGACCATCATGGCGGCGCTGCCCTTAGGGGACTCGGGAAAGCTGGACAGGCTCGCACTACAGGAGCCGGCGTCGGCCGTGAGAGCCTCTCCCGCCGCCGCCGCCGCCGCCGCCGCCGCCGCCGCTGCTGCTGCTGCTGTGGCGGCGTCTCCGACGCTGGCGCGCCTGTGCGCCGCGTTTGGCGAGGCGCTGGGCGGCGGCGGCGGCGGCTGCGCGGTGGCTGCGGACACCGACTTTTTTCGGGCGGGCGGGTCGTCCCTGGACGCGGCGCTGCTCTGCGGTTCACTGGGCGTGCCGGTGCAAGCCCTCCTGGACCACCCCACGCCGCAGGCGCTGGCGGCACACCTGCCTGCTCCCGCCGCCGCGGCAGCCGTGCAACATGGCGTGGAGTGCGACGCGGAGCAGGCTCCACCCGCCAAGCGCCTGCGCCTTCCGGCGCCGGCGCCGCACGCTGCGCACCACGCGGGCCCGGCTGACCCGGCGTACCCGGCGTGGCGCCCCGCGCGCGCGTTGTCGTTCGGAGGACGCATGAACGAGCTGGGCGGTGGCAGAAACAGCAGCCCGGTGGCGGAGCCGTCGCCCTTCTCACTCCTCGGGTGCCCTCCGTCCTCGCACAGCGCAGCAGGCGATGGCGCAGGCGATGGCACTCCTCTGGCCGCGACGCACCTGGCATGCGCGTGGCGGGTGCACCTGCGCGCCTGCATCGACGCCTCACCGCTGCTCCTGCTGCCCGGCGACGCGTCCCAGCCCTGGCGCTGCGTGGTCGGCTCTCACGCACAGGCGCTCGCCTGCATCCAGTTCCCGGCGCCGGCGCTGCCCTCGCCAGGCGCCCCGCCCGCGGCGCGCGTGCTGTGGGAGGCGCCCCTGGGCGGCCGAGTGGAGGCCTCCGCCGCCGCACTCCTCGACGCACTGCACGTCGTGGTGGGCTGTCACGACGGCATGCTCTCCGTGCTGCGCCTGCTGGACGGCTCCGTGGCGGGCTCGCACGCCATGAGCGGGGCGGTGAAGAGCGCGCCTGGAGTGGACCCTTGGGCGGGACGTGTATGGGCCGCGTGCCACGGCCGCACCGCGGTTGCGCTCAGGGGTCCCTCCTGCGATCTGCTGTGGCGGGCTGACCTGGACGGCGCCGTCTCTGCGCCCGTCTCCTTCGATGCGCTCCGGCGGCGGGTGTACTTCGCCACTCTCCAGGGCACTTTGTTGGCGGTGGATGACGGCGTCACGTCGACCGCGCCGCGCGAGGCATGGCGCGCATCCGCCCATGCGGCCGTGTTTGCATGTCCCTGCTTGGTCCCTGGCCCGGGCACCGTCCTGGTGTCCTGCGCCGACGGCATGCTTCGAGCGTTCGACGTCCACGGCGTGCCCGCCTGGAGCGCCAGCACCGGCGGGCCCCTGTTCTGCCCTCCCACGCTGCTCAGCGGCGTCGTGCCCAGGGCGGTGGTGGGCACCCACGACGGGCGGCTGCTGTGCCTGCGCTGCTGCGACGGCCGGGTGGACTGGGCGCTCACGCTCGGAGGCCGAGTCGCCGCCGCGCCCGCGCTGGATGCCGCTCCGCCGCGCTGGTGGCCGCCCTCCAAGCAGCTGCTTGCCGTGGCCACAGTGCCAGGCGAGCTGGTGCTTGTAGCCCTCGAGGAGGAGCGGGGCGCTCCTGTCGTCGTCGCGCGCACCAGGCTCCGCGGAGAGCTCTTCAGCGCGCCCGTCATGCATGCCGGAGTTGTGCTGCTTGGCTGCCGAGATGACCACTTGTACGCACTGGCGCTGCGCGCGGGCCAGGAACCAGATGCGACGTGAGCCGCTGGGCGCTTTGAAGACGCCAACCCGGTGAAGTACGCACACAAGGAGTGGGTTCCGCCTTATACGCAGGTCAAGGTCATCCAGGCTGTGCGTAGAGTCTGGCTCAAGAACCAGACTCTACTACGCACAGCCGATGGAGACCTTGTCCAGGCTAAGGGGAGGAAACCACTTCTTGTATGCGTACTTCACCGGTTGGCGGTGCCTGAGCCTGTTCATGACAGCTTTACGACGTCTTACGCAGTGGAAAGATAAATCGCGCCCCCTCCGCGGTCTGTGCGCACGCCCTGTCTCCTCGGCATGCAGCTCGCACGCGCTCCTGCTCTTGCCGCGCCTCGCCTGGTGCGTCCAAGAGCCCACGGCGCTCGCGCCGCTGTGCCTCATGCTGGTCCTCGGAGCGCGAGGCAGTCAGAGTCTCCCCGCTCGCTCGCTGGACCAAGGCTTCGGAGTCGCAGTCGCCGCGCTGCTGCAGAGGATGACAAGCAGAGCGAGCCGGAGCCAGAGCGCGACGAGGACGGGTTGTACATAGGCAAGCGGGGACGGAGCAGTCCTGGTGCACTCACTGAGCTCTACGCAACGTCGCACACAGGCACTTACAGCAACTTCTGGAGCGACCCGAAGCAGATTCGCGGCGTCATCATCTTCTGTGCGTCACTTGTGGGCGTAGAGCTTGGCAGTGCGCTGATACACGCTTGCTGCTCTCTCAGGCACGGTGCTGGCAAGCTTCTTTAGCCTAGGCAACATCGGGGCGGCCATCGTGCTTCCGCTGCTGTACAACAAGCCGATCGAATTGTGCTTTCAGGCCATCGTGGTGCGTGCCGCGCGGTTGCTGGACTGTCTCTCCCTGACGCAGTCTGCACTCCGCAGTTCGGTTACCCCTGCGCCGGACAGTAGCGCACCTGTAACGCTCTGTGAGCTTCTCCACACTTCGTTTCGGGGCTCCGTGCTGTAGCGTGCTGACTCCTCCTTGGGCTGACTTGCACAGGCTCTCACTCTCCTCTGCGCCCGGTCTCCTCCACCTATGGCGCGCCACACGATTGGAATCAACGGCTTCGGCCGAATCGGGCGCCTGGTGCTGCGTTGCGCCCTCTGCGACAAGAGCGTCCAGCAGGTGGCGCACATCAACGACCCCTTCCTCTCCGTCGACGCTGCCGCCTACCTGTTCCAGCACGACAGCGTGCACGGTCGCTTCAGCGGCTCCGTGTCCACCAAGGACGGCGCGCTGCTCATCGACGATGCCACCATCGTGTTCACCTCTGAACGTGACCCGACGCGAATCCCGTGGGCCACCTCCGGCACCGCCTGCATCATCGAGAGCTCGGGCGCATTCACCACGGGCGCAGCCGCAGCCATGCACCTGACTGCGGGCGCCCAGAAAGTGATCATCTCTGCGCCGGCGAAGGACCTGGAGACGGCTGTGATCGTCCTGGGCGTCAACGAGGAGTCGTACGATCGTGGCAGCATGCACGTCCTTTCCAACGCCTCATGCACCACCAACTGCTTGGCCCCGCTGGCCAAGGTGGTCAACGACGCGTTTGGCATTGAGGAGGGCATGATGACCACCGTGCACGCCGTCACAGCCGGTTGACGGCCCCGCCAAGAAGGATTGGCGCAGCGGGCGCTCGATTCTCAACAACATCATCCCTGCCAGCACTGGCGCCGCCTATGCCGTCACGCGCGCGCTGCCTGAGCTGCAGGGCAAGCTGAACGGAATGGCATTCCGCGTCCCCGTTGCGGATGTTTCGGTGGTGGACCTGGTGGTGCGCACACGCGACAAAGCGCCCATGGCTGCGGTGGTCGACTCCCTGCGCAAGGCGGAGGCTGGGCGCATGCGCGGCATCCTGAAGGTGACGGACCAGATGGTTGTCTCCAGCGACTTTGTCGGCGAAAAGGCGAGCGCTGTCTTCGATGTCAACGCCTCGATGGCGCTCAATGACCACATGCTCAAACTCGTCGCCTGGTACGACAACGAGATGGGCTACGCGCAGCGCTGTGTGGAGCTGGCGGCGTTCGTCATGGTGCGGCAGGCGCAGGCGGGCAAGGAGGAGTGAGCGGGCCGTGGGACGGAGGGACGCAGTGATGCGCACAGAGACCGTGAGACCTGGACTTGCGAGTCAAGTGAGGAGTGAGCCCGTTCCATTGCAGCCACACAACCTGATCTCTCTGTCCCAGGGCGCCGCCAGCACGCCCGTGTGACAACCCGCGGCGCGGAGAGAGCGCGCCGGCACAGAAGCTCTCACCGGTCTGCAGAGCGGGGCGCACGCAGTCAGAAGCATGTTCAGAAGGGTGAAGTGCCACCGGGCCCACGCACATGACTTCTGGTAGCGAGCGCGCGCTGCGCGTCCGCCGAACTTCTTGGGCTCACAGCGCCGGGGGTCCGCAACCAGCAGCGTGCGGTCATACGTCAGCAGGATGTCCTTGATCTCCTTCTTCGTTGCCTCGTCCACGAACTTCTGGTAGTAGGCAACCAGCGACTTGGCAATGGCCTGGCGAATAGCTGTGGGAGAGGAGGCCGTCAGGGTTCAGCCGCGTGTGCGAGGCGCATGCAGTTACGAGGCGGCGCACCGTAGATCTGGGACACGTGGCCGCCGCCCTTGACGCGGACGCGCATGTCCACGCCGGCGAAGCGAGCGCGGCCGAGGAGGAGGACGGGCTCAAACACCTTGAAGCGCAGGATCTCGGGCTGCACCAGCTCCAGCGGGATGCCGTTCACCTTGATGAGCCCCTTGCCGCGCTTGCAGTGCGACACGGCCACCGCGTTTTTCTGGGGCGAGGGCGGCGGCGTCAGGCCGGCTGCTGCTCACTCAGGTTATTAGGGTTTGTTCGCGGATCGCAGCCACCGGCCTCACGCCTCCAGCCGGTGGCAGGCAGCGGCAGGGGAGAGGACATGGGCGGCAGGCTGCGTGCGCCAACCTCCCCAGAAGCAGGCAGCCAGCTGAGAGTGAAAGGAGCAGCCTTGCGCGCTCCCGCCCCGCGTGCCGCAGCTTGTTGGCGGCTCTACGGCGGCGACACACACCTTGCGCCCGAAGGACTGGACCGCCTGGAGCAGCGAGGAAGCAGGGCATCGCGCGTCAGTCACCGCAAGCAGCCGCGCGCTGGGAGGCGGGTGCAGCCAGGCTACAGCACGCACCTCCGTCGCCATGCTGCTGGCCGGAGAACGAGTCAACCGGTCACAGGTCTGGCGGGCGCGGGGAAAGGGCCTAATAGAACGCACGGTACCGTTATTTCGAACACGCACATGTAAGGTCGAGCCCGCCCCGCCATCGTCTCACGTTGCGTTCGGCTCAGAGGTGTCTCTAACACACGCGGTCACACGCAGACATCATGCCGGTGCCCCAGCAGCAGCAGCAGCAGGCGCGCCCGGCGCCGCAGTCGCAGGAGCGCCTCCTCCCACGGTTGGGAGCTCCCAGCTTGTGACGCCCGTGCTCTGATTGAAGTAGTAAGGCCGTCCGTAGGCGTCGTAGAACGTCTGCCAAGCAGACGGCGGGCCCCCCGCGGGCGCTGACGCTGGGAGCGCTGCAGCTGTACCACCGCCTGCAGCGCCTGCTCCCTCACCCGCGCCCTCCCCAGCCTCGCCGGCCGGCTCGGCAGGCGCCTGCACGCGCGCGCAAGCCACGTCAGCGCAGAGTCGCGTGCACATAGCCCTGTCGCAATCACCCGGGTGCGCACCTCGCCAGACGCAGCTGCTGCCGCGGCCGCAGCCTGTCGCTTGCGCTTGGCTACCCAGTCGCGCGCAACCTTGCCCACCACCGCATACTGAGGCTCCGCGTACCACAGCGGCTCTTCCAGTGACCAGGCATCCTTGGGCCACTTAGACCCCCAGTCCACCGTTCCGTTGGAGCAGTGCGCAGCCTGGTGGCCCTCCTTGCCGCAGATGTTGCACCCGTGGATGCTGGAGCCTGCGCGGAGACGAGGCGTAAGCGAGAGGAGACGGGTGCATGCAAGGAGGGGGAAGTCTGGTGTGGACGCGCCTGCGGGCCGCCGCAGCTTGTGGTGCTTCTCCATGGCGCAGCGTGCGTGTCAGGCGGCTCGAACAGTCGTGTGACAGCCTGCAGGGCGGAGAGAGTCAAGTCAGCGTGAGGCGAAAGTGTCAACCCTAGCGCTTTAGAGAGAGCTATGCGCCGCTGTGCTGGCTCATAGCTGCCGAACGTGCGCGTGGCGCAGTCGCCGAAGCAGGGCGCAGGCTGCGTTGCAGGCGGTGGAAAGAGGGAAGAGGCGTGTAGTTTGCCTGCAGGCAGCGCGGACTTGCACGCAGCCCAGCCACGCACCTCAGCAGCTGCGACGAGTGAGCACGTGTGAAGGTGCTGTGATGAGGCGTACACGCCAGCAGAGAAACCGGAGGTAGGGCAGTGTCTCCGTTAGAACGCGCGCACGCGGTCGAACATAACTGATTTCCACTCCGGCGCGCCCTGCTCGGTCTGCGCTGCATGGCAGACAAGCTTGCGGAGCTGCAGTACCTGTCGCTGGTGAACAAGGTGACAACAGGTGTGCTTGCGGTCGCCTGACTCGCTCCCGCGCACCCGCCTTACCTGCCGACCTGCAGAGCTTGACAACCATCTGGGCATTGGGGACAAGACCCTTGCGGAGTTCATCATCTCGCTCGCGGAGGGGCAGGCGACGCCGTTCGCCTTCCACACCTGTTTGGCAGCCAATGGGGCGGACCTGCCGCTGGACTTTTGCGGCACGCTGCTGACCGTCATCCAGCGCCTGCGTCCCGCCAAGTCTGGCGCCAAGGCTGCCAGCGGGGGCGGCGGGCCCAGCCGGCCAGTTGTCAAGTACCCAGCCTTGGCGGTACCTGACAGCCGGCAGCGCGCGGAGGCTTTGAGTCGGGAACTGCTGGGCGGGCGGGACCCCCTGGCAAATGCGACGTGCGTTGCCCACTCTAGTTCTGCGCTTGTGCACCTGAGAGGCGCTGCCGAGCGAGCATGTGCCGTCTACCCTTTCCCCTCTGACGCTCAACCCGCTGCTCACTCACGCAGCGACGACCCCCGCTTCATGGACGAGCGGCTGCGCGAGCGCGAAGAAAGGCGCGTGTGTGCCTTAGGCTGCATGGCGGGGCAACCCTAGCGCCCCAAGCGCTGCCCCAAGAGTCGTCCAGCCTCACTTTCTGACCGCGCTGGGTGCTCACCGCAGGGGCTACGCGCGCGGGGAGGAGTCTGGCCGCCAGGCTGCTCCCAGCGGGAGCTTCGACAACGAGCGCAGAAGCGGTGGGGCGCACTCTGCGCACCGCGGCTCCCCCCCTCCTCGGGTTTTCCCAACCACCGGCGAGCCGGAGCTGCACGGCTGCTACCGGGGCCGGGTGAGCAACGTGATGGACTTTGGGGCGTTTGTGGAGCTCCTCGGTTTCCCCCCCCCCCGACGTTTCGAAGGCCTCGTCCACGTCAGCAGCATCAGCAAGGCGCGCGTGGGCAACGCCAAGGAGGCTGTCAAGCGCGGAGACAGCGTCTGGGTGAAAGTCACGGGGCGCACGTCCAGCAAGCTCTCTCTGTCCATGCGAGACGTGGACCAATCCAACGGACGAGACCTCTTGCCGTCCAGCCTGGATGCGCGCTCCAACCCATCTGGCCCCCAAGGCGGCGCCGCCGGCGGTTCGCTGCGCGGGCTGAGCGGCATCACGCCCACCGCCGCGGACTTTGACCCAGGCGCCGGGCGGCGGCCAGGCAAGCGCCTCAGCAGCCCGGAGCGCTTCGAAGCAAAGCAGCTCATCGCCTCCGGCGTGCTGGACGTGCGGGACTACCCCACGTACGACGAGGACAACGAGGGCCTGCTGGCTGGCGTAGAGGAGGAAGCTGACCACGCCTTCGAGCTGGAGATGAACGACGACGAGCCGCCTTTCCTACAGGGTCAAACGGTGGGCGGCGGCGCGGACGTGTCCCCCATTAAGATCGTGAAGAACCCCGACGGCTCGCTCCAGCGGGCCGCAATGACCCAATCTGCGCTCGCCAAGGAGCGCAGAGAGCTGCGCGAGCAGCAGCAGCGCAGCCTGTTGGAGTCTGTTCCGCGGGACCTGAACCGGCCGTGGGAGGACCCGATGCCGGAGAATGGGGAGCGCCACCTGGCCATGGAGCTGCGCGGGGTGGGCGTGGGCGGCTACGAGATGCCGGACTGGAAGAAGGAGTCGTTTGGCAAGGCGCCCACGTTTGGGCAGCGCAGCACGTTGCCCATCAAGGAGCAGCGTGAGTCGCTGCCAATCTACAAGCTTCGCGATGAGCTGCTCGCCGCGTTTCGGGACAACCAAATCCTGGTGGTCATCGGCGAGACGGGGTCGGGCAAAACGACGCAGATGACGCAGTACCTGGCCGAGGCTGGGTACACGGCGCAGGGGCGCATTGGCTGCACGCAGCCGCGCCGCGTGGCCGCAATGTCCGTGGCCAAGCGCGTGGCTGAGGAGTTTGGATGCCGTCTGGGCGAGGAGGTGGGCTACGCCATCCGCTTCGAAGACTGCACCAGTCCGGAGACTGTGATCAAGTACATGACGGACGGCATGCTGCTTCGCGAGACGCTGCTGGACGGCGCGCTCAGCCAGTACAGCGTCATCATGCTGGACGAGGCGCACGAGCGCACCATCCACACGGACGTGTTGTTCGGTTTGCTCAAGGATGTGGTGCGCGTGCGAACCGACATGAAGCTCATCGTCACCAGCGCAACCCTGGATGCGGAGAAGTTCAGCAGCTACTTCTTCAACTGCCCCATCTTCACCATTCCGGGGCGCACATACCCGGTGGAGGTGCTCTACACCAAAAGCCCTGAGAGCGACTACATGGATGCGGCGCTCATCACCGTCATGCAGATCCACCTGACGGAGCCGGAGGGCGATGTGCTGCTCTTCCTGACGGGCCAGGAGGAGATTGACACGGCTGCGCAGATTCTGTTTGAGCGCATCAAGGGTTTGGGACCCTCCGTGCCTGAGCTCCACATCTTGCCAGTCTACTCGGCGCTTCCCAGCGAGATGCAGACCCGCATCTTCGACCCCGCGCCGCCAGGCAGCCGCAAGTGCATCATCGCAACCAACATTGCGGAGGCGTCGCTCACCATCGACGGCATCTTCTACGTGGTTGACCCGGGCTTTGCCAAGCAGAAGGTTTACAACCCCAAGGTTGGCATGGACTCGCTGGTGGTTGCGCCCATCAGCCAGGCGTCTGCGCGGCAGCGCGCGGGCCGTGCGGGGCGCACAGGGCCAGGCAAGTGCTACCGTCTGTACACAGAGGCTGCGTTCAAGAACGAGATGCTGCCCACCAGCGTGCCGGAGATCCAGCGCACCAACCTGGGAACCACGGTGCTCACCCTGAAGGCGATGGGCATCAACGACCTGCTGCACTTTGACTTCATGGACCCGCCGCCCACGCAGACGCTGCTGAACGCGCTGGAGCAGCTGTACAACCTGGGAGCGTTGGATGAGGAGGGCTTGCTGACTCGTTTGGGTCGCAAGATGGCCGAGTTCCCGCTAGAGCCTCCGATGAGCAAGATGCTCATCGCCTCCGTGGACCTGGGGTGCAGCGACGAGGTGCTCACCGTTGTGGCGATGCTGTCTGCGCAGAACATCTTCCACCGGCCGCGCGAGAAGCAGGCGCAGGCTGACCAGAAGAAGGCCAAGTTTTTCCAGCCGGAGGGCGACCACCTGACGCTGCTCACCGTTTACGAGTCCTGGAAGGCGAACAAGTTCAGCAACCCCTGGTGCTTCGAGAACTTCGTGCAGGCGCGCAGCCTGAAGCGCGCCCAGGACGTGCGCAAGCAGCTGCTCACAATCATGGACCGCTACAAGCTGGACATAGTGAGCGCGGGGCGCAACTTCACGGTCATCCGGCGCGCAATCACCTCCGGCTTCTTCTTCCACTCTGCGCGCAAGGACCCGCAGGAGGGGTACAAGACGACAGTGGAGAACACGCCCGTCTACATCCACCCCTCCAGCTCCCTGTTCCAGCGCCAGCCGGACTGGGTGGTGTACTTCGAGCTCATCCTGACCACCAAGGAGTACATGCGCGAGGTGTGCGTCATCGACCCCAAGTGGCTGGTGGAGCTGGCGCCGCGGTTCTTCAAAGCGAGCGACCCAAACAAGATGAGCAAGCGCAAGCGACAGGAGCGCCTGGAGCCTCTGTACGACCGCTTCAACGACCCCACCGCCTGGCGCCTTTCCAAGAGAAAGGGGTGAGCCCGGGCAACCAGCCGTCCGCCAGCAACCAAACGAACGAAACAACAACAATCTATGCGCAGTGCAGCGTCTCAACCCTTAGAGGCCCCTATAGCAGTACAGTCTTTGCGCGCCGGCGCGCGGGCGCCTCACAGCGGCACCCCCGCAAGGAAGTTTTTGAACAGGTGCAGCCCCCTCGAAGGCTGCGTGGCCGGCACCATGTGCCCCGCGCCGCGCACCGTGCTGAACGTGAGCCCCTCGTACTCGGTGGTGTAGCCCCCAACCTGTTCGCCCAGGTGGTCGCCGCCCTTGAGCATCCACGGACGCCAGGCGCTGCGCACGGGCAGCTGCATGCCCTCGATCCAGGCGCGGCTACCTTGGGTGGGCACAATGCCATCCACGTCGCCCGAGAAGATGAGGATGCGAAGCCGCCCATCTGCGATGAGGCGCTTGTGAAGCGGTAGCATGGAGGATAACAGGTCGTGCTGGCTATACTCGATGGAGTCGGTGCAAAGCGCCCATTCACCGGGGCGGGTGACGTGAAGCGCCTTGCGCACGTCTGCACGGTTGAGGTAGGCAGTGACATAGTCGTCCACGCATGCGTCCTCGTAGGGAAAGCCGCTGCCATCCGGCCCGGCGTTGGCGCCGGTGGGCGCAGAAGCCTTACGCAGCGCTTGCGTGGCGGAAACGACGCGCGCGCGCTCCAGCAGTCTCGCGGGCGCCCCGCCGACGTGGTCGCCCGCAGACAGCGCCCGCAGCAGCGCCGCCACCTGGCCGTCCGTGGCGGCTGGGCAGACGTCGCTGAAGAGCTGGTAGATGTCTAGGGGGCCAAGCTGAGCCACGGCCAGGTCGCATGCGGCCATGCAGGCGTGATCCTCATCATCCTGCTCCGATTGGCCCGGCCCCGGCGCAGGTGCGGGCGCTGGAGCGAACGGTCCCGTCGGTCGCGGCTTCACTTTGACCAACAGCTTTTGGCGAGCTTTGGCCACCGCGCGCACGGGCCCGAGGTCGCTGAAGTTGCACACCTTGGTCATGCCCTCGAATGCCGCCGTGCTGATGTGGTAGTGCGTGTGCCAGTGCGTCGCCGCGCCCAGGTTGTCCACTGCCGCGTCAGTCCACGCGTTGCCAATGGCAAAACCAGCCAGGTTGATCTGCTCCTTTGTATCACCCGGGTGAACGTCGTTGCCCTCTAGGATGGCGGCTGCCAGGGTTGGAATGTAGTGCCCTGCATAGCTCTCACCCGCGATGTACACGTCTGCGGCCCGCAGGCCCGGGAATCTGTCCAGGAATGCGAGGAGGAATGCGCGCGCGTCGGAGGCTGTGCGTTGGTCGCCCACCTGCGCGTCTTCGCTGGCGTTGAAGTAGCTGTAGCCAACGCCGGCTGGCGACTCCAGGAACACCACGTTGGCAACTTGCGTCCACGCGAAGGGGTTGCGCTCCAGCTCGCCGCGAGAGTTTGGCTGCCAGGGGCCGAGCTCGGAGAGCCAGCCGCCTCCCAAGCTGCTGCAGCCCGGACCGCCGTTGAGCCACAGGACAAGCGGGTCGCTGAACGGGTTTGGACTCGTCTGAAACGTGTAGAAAAGCGAGCGACCAGCCAGCGCGTCCACGGTCACGTAGCCTAAAGGAGCGCGCGCAGCGCGCAGCGTCAGAAGACCGGAGGAGGCGCAGGGAGGGTGACGTGTGTGTCAGCACTGCCAACCACCACCTCTTTCCGCCCTTTCACGCACCCGCGTAGAGCTGCGACTCTGCAGGGCCCTCGGGCTGGCCGGGCAGCCGTGGCACGCGGTCCGCCTGGCCCGCTGAGGATGCCAGCACGATGCCAGCACCTGGAGACTACGAGCGGGTGTCCTTGGTCTCTCAGTGTCTCAGCCGACGAGATATAATGCGGGTGCAGCCACGCGCCCCCCTGCTCGCACGCACCTGCGCGGGCGCCGCGTCCGAGTACAAGGGCACCGGTGAGTTGGCGGTAAGCAGGCTGGAGCGCGGGTTCGACGTCTGAATGGCATTCACTGCGCAAGCGGCCAGCAGCGCGCCCACGATTGACGTGAAGTAGCCCATGGAACACAGCTCGACGTAGGGCCAGAGTTCGTCTCGGTCTCACACTTCGTCGTACCATCGTCGTACCGGACTCCGGTCCCTCCTGCGTCCTTCCTGCCTCCCGGATTCCCGCACATCCGGGCCCTCGGCCGCTCTGTGAATCGCGGCCGGCCTGATGGCTGAGCCGCCGTTCCTGCCGGAGCCCGGTATGGCGCTGCACTGCGCCGCCGCGTCTCCCAGCGCAGAGGTTGCTGCTGTCGCAGCGCTGCTATCGGCGACGCCGTCAGCTGCGGCGCTGCAGGACGGTTTGGGCATGACGCCACTCGCCTGGGCGTGCGCCAAGTGCGCTCCCACTGGAGTTGTGCGGTGCTTGTTGGAGGCACACCCGGGGGCCGCGCACGAGCGCTCTTCAGGTGGTCTCTTGCCGTTGCACTGGGCGGCGCAGAGCCGATGCACGCTGGAGGTTGTGATGCTGCTGCTGAGCTTGCGCGCGGCGCACGCGGCTGAAAGGGACGCGCTGGGCAGGCTGCCTCTGCACGCGGCGGCGGGGGGCTGTGCCACGGTTGCAGTGCTGGACGCGCTGTTAGAGGCACACCCGACAGGCGGCGGCGAGGACGACTCGCTGGGCAGGCGCGCGTTACACCATGCGGCGGGCACGGGCGCGCCGCCGGAAAGCGTGGCGTACCTGCTTCGAGCGCACCCGGGCGCCGCGGCTGCGAGGGACCGGCGGGGCCGCACGCCCCTCCACACCGCTGCAGCCAAGCAGGCGCACCCGCAGGTGGTGCTCGCCCTGCTGGACGCGCACCCGGAGGCTGCTTCTATGCGGGACGGAGACGGCAAACTCCCGTTGCATTACGCCGTTTCTCGTGCAGCACCTGCAGAGGCGCTCGCGCTCCTGCTTGCTGCCCACCCGCAGGCGGCACAGGAGCGTGCGCGGGGGGGCATGTTGCCGCTGCACTTGGCGGCGGCGTGTGGCGCAGTGCCAGCCGTGATCGCGCAGCTTGTGGCTGCTTACCCCGCGGCGCTGAGAATACCCGGGGGCACAGGGCGCTTAGCTCTCCACATGGCCGCCGCGGGAGCAGCGCCGTTGGCGTCTCTGTGCGAGCTACTTGCTGCGCAGCCAGACGCGGCGAGAGCGAGGGACGCGGAGGGGCGACTGCCCCTTCACTGCGCCTGCGAGGCTGGCGCGGCGGCGGACACGGTAGGCCAGCTGCTGGCCGCATTTCCGGAGGCGCTGCGCATCCGCCACGCAGGCGTGCGCCCGCTCACGCGCTGGCTGGCCAAGGCCGACCCAGAGGCTGTGTCCAACCTCGGGAGCACCGTGCTGCGCTCAGCCACAATCATGCGGGCCGCAATTCACGACCTGGTCAAACAGCCTCACCTGGTTGACCTTGTGCGCCGCGCAGTGCTTGAAGACCCGGAGCTGGCATATGTGCAGGAGGATGGGTTGGAGGCTGTCATTGGCGCGGGCGAGGGCGCGCAGGCGGGCGCGCAGGGTGACGGAGGCAGCGTGCAGGCGGTGGATGCGGCGTGTGAGGAATGCCGGCTTGTGATGCTGCGTGCGGGCTACTTCCTGCGGCGCTACGAGCTGCTGTGCGCAGCCCCTGGGAGCGGCGTGAGCGACGCCACGCCCGGCTACCTGCCGGAGCCGCTGCTGGCGTACAGCGGCCGTGCGTCTGGCACGCAGGTGCTGCTGGCCATGGACTCCTGGGCGGGCGAGGGCAGCGAAAACCGTTTCGTGGCGCTCAAGTGCTGTCGCCGCCAGCCAAAGGTTGCACGCGAGGCTGCACGCCGGCAGGGCCTGTCCGCCCAGCACGTGGTGCCGCTGCTGCGCACGCACGCGGGGCCAGCGGCGGCTGAGGAGTGCGCGCTGCGCGGCCTGGGCGCCCACGTGGCTGTGCTGCCCCGAGCGGAGGGCACGCTGGACGCGGCGCTCGCCGCGCGTCCCGTGCGTGCCCCGGGCGCGGCCAGCGCCCTGGCCGGCCGAGACTGGGAGGCGTGTCGGCGGCTGGCGCGCGGCCTGGCGGCCGCGCTGGCACACTGCCACGAGGCGGGCCTGGTGCACGGCGACCTGCGCCCCTCCAACGTCGCCTTCGCCCAGGGCGCCTGGAAGCTGCTGGACTTCGACGCAGCCTGCGACTGGCGCCTGGGCGAGTACCTGTCAGACCGCTGCGCAGCCGCGTTTGCGCCGCCAGAGGCTGTGTACCTCCCCGAGACCACGGGGGGGGATGCCGCCTGCGGTGAGCCCGGCCTCAAGGCTGTGTCTGAGCGGGGGGTGTTGGAAGCCTGGGAGCCGGGCAGCCTGAAGGCGCACCCGTCTTTCGACGCGTGGGCGCTGGGCGCGCTCCTCTTCCACGTCATCTCAGACACGCCGCTGTGGGCGCGCCAGGACGCCCAGGGCGGCCTGGACAACGCAGACCTGCGCGCCCTGGCCTGCTGGGACGACGCGGCGCTGCAGAGCCGCCTGGCGCCGCTGCTGCGAGAGCCGCTGTCCACGGAGACCGCCCCCGGGTGCGCCGCCTCGCCCGCAGCCTCCCGCGACGCCGCAGTGGCCATGATGACGTGGCTGCTGGCGCCGTCCTGGCGCGCGCGGCCGGCCAGCATGCTGCTGCTGCTGCGTCACAGCTTCCTGGATCCGGTTGGGGGACTGCAGCGCGCCCAACTGGCCAGAGAGGCGGGCACGCTCTACGGCGCGGTGGCAGCAGCTGTGCCCACGGGCGTTGCTGCGGCGATGCATGGCGCAAGCGGCGGGGGAGGGCTGGGCGCAAGTTTGTGGAGGGGCATGTCGCTGGCGCTGAGCTATGCGGCACGAGCAGCTGCGCAGGAACCGCCTGCGGCGGGCTCAGCCGCGCCCAGACAGGAGGAGGAGCTGCGCGCACGTAGCCGCGGTCGCAAATCTAGCGCGCTCATGAGGGGATGCATCCCCAGCAGCGGCAGCGGCGGCGGGGTGTTGCTCTGAGAGACGGGGCGCTGCCACCAGTCTCAACATACCGGCCTCGTGCTGCTGCTGTTGCCTGCGCGCGCGCCTAGTAGCGCTACTTTGTGTGTGCTGACTTGGCATGCGAACAACAGTTTCACAGCGAGGCAGTTGTTCAATCGGCCGACCACCATTACTTGAGGCTTGCGGCCTTGCGCGCGCCGTATCGCTCGCGCCGCCGCCCGTCCCATGATGCCTGCCACGTGCAAGTCCCTGGAGGAGCAGGCGCCGCCTCGTCGCTGCGTGGTGGGCTTCGAGTCACCCCTTTCTGACGGTCCCTCGAGTGGGTTGCTGAGCTGTAGCACGGCCGCGTGCAGCGCGCCCAGCCCGCTCACCACCACGCTGCGCGAGGCCAAGCAAGGCGGAGCGAGCGAGACGCTGTGCAGCCTGCGACGCTGGAGTTGCGGAAACGGAGGAGGAGCTTCCGCAACCGTCGACTCGCTCTCCTCTGGGGCCGGAAGCAGCTCTTCCGACGAGGACTGCGCCTTCCAGAGCTACCGCGCAGCTAGCATGCCCGTCTTCATCCCCGTCCAGCGCAGTGGCAACGGCAAGCAAAGGTGAGAAGCCTGACGCTTTACTCCGTCACTTGCCGGCACGCGCGCCGCCCTGCACGCCGCACGCGGCACTGCTTTTCTGCGAGTGCCGGGTCACAGCCGCGGGCTGCCGGGCCTCGGGCCCCGGAACGGCTCTCAGCTCTGTTGCAGACCACATGCCAACCTGCCTTTTTGCCCCACGCTCGCTCCACTCGCTCTCACACGCCCCTCGCTCTCTTGTGCAGACCGCCCTACCAGCTCATCCTTCGACAGCACTGCTACCCCGGGCAGGCTGCTGCTGGACCTCAGGGTGGCGGGTGCTAGCAGAAGCCGCTAGTCAGAGAGAAAACCAACCACCCTGTGCAGCAGGCGACAGCGTCGCGCTCTCGCCACGCCAATAACTTCTCTCGCGCA